>ERZ773018.432-NODE-432-length-25225-cov-2.948192_pt1 | contig 25225 bp, 24 predicted proteins | sample MGYA00580840_ERZ773018 | MGnify/ENA primary metagenome ERZ773018 (study PRJEB29015, sample SAMEA2738125) | human oral metagenome | biome: human oral; feature: human-associated habitat; material: saliva | place: China | collected 2256 ... | reverse complement strand
CAGATCGACGTTCCGCTGCAAGAGCAGCTCATCGTCGAGTTCTACTCGAAGTAATTCTGTTTTCAAGGCCATGCGTGGCCTGCAGATGTCTTCTTTTTGTTCATCCTTCTGCCTATAGACGTCAAATAGCGGGCGTCACACAAGGAGATTTTTTCAATGCTCATTTCCCAGCGTCCCATCCTTCGCGAGGAATACGTCGATACCGCTCGTTCCCGGTTCATCATTGAGCCGCTGGAACCCGGCTTCGGCTACACCCTCGGAAACTCGCTGCGTCGTACCCTGTTGTCGTCCATTCCTGGTGCGGCTGTGACCAGCGTGAAGATTGAGGGTGCCCTGCATGAGTTCACCACCATCAATGGGGTAAAAGAGGATCTTTCAGAGATCATCCTGAACATCAAGGGCTTGGTGCTTTCGTCTGACTCCGATGAGCCGGTTGTGATGTACCTCCGTAAGGAAGGTCCTGGTGTTGTCACCGCTGCTGATATCCAGCCCCCGGCTGGTGTCGAGGTGCACAACCCGGACATGCACATTGCAACCCTGAACGATACTGGCGTGTTGGAAATCGAGATGGTTGTGGAGCGTGGCCGTGGCTATGTTCCCGCATCAATGAGCGTCACCAATGGCGAAATCGGCCGCATTCCTGTGGACCAGATTTACTCCCCGGTGCTCAAGGTCAGTTACAAGGTCGAGGCTACTCGTGTTGAGCAGCGCACCGATTTTGACAAGCTCATCATTGATGTAGAAACCAAGAATTCAATCTCCGCCCGTGACGCCCTCGCTTCCGCAGGTAAAACCCTGGTTGAACTGTTCGGCCTCGCACGCGAGCTGAACGTTGCCGCTGAAGGTATTGAGGTCGGCCCGTCTCCCGTGGAGACCGAGCACATTGCCTCCTACAGCATGCCGATTGAGGATCTGAACTTTTCTGTTCGTTCCTACAATTGCCTGAAGCGCCAGGAAATCCACACCGTTGGTGAACTCGCCGAGTGCACCGAGTCGGACCTGCTGGATATTCGTAACTTTGGTCAGAAGTCCATCAACGAAGTCAAGATCAAGCTCGCTGGTTTGGGCTTGACGCTGAAGGATGCCCCTGAGGACTTCGATCCCTCCACCATTGAGGGATACGACGCCGAGACCGGCGACTTCATTGACTTCGACGCTGAAGATACCGAGTAGATCCCGAGTATCACGTACGCGCACTAATACGTACACGAGGAGTACAACATGCCAAAACCCAAGAAGGGCCCGCGGCTCGGCGGTTCGGCTTCGCACCAGGCGGCTATTCTGTCCAACCTGGCCGCGCAGCTGTTCGAGCACGGTGCCATCAAAACCACCGACGCTAAAGCTAGGATGCTGCGTCCTTACGCTGAAAAGCTGATCACCAAGGCCAAGAAAGGCACCCTGGCTGATCGCCGTAACGCTTTGAAGCTGGTCCCAAACAAGCCGGTCATTGCTCACCTGTTTAATGAACTCGCTCCGAAGTTTGAAGGCCGTGAGGGTGGCTACACCCGCATCATCAAGCTGGAAAACCGCAAGGGTGACAACGCTCCGATGTCCCAGATTTCCCTGGTTCTTGAGGAGACGGTGACCACCGAAGCCACTCGCGCTACCCGTGCCGCTGCGTCCCGGGCTGCCGCGAAGAAGGCCGAAAAGGCTGCTGTTGCTGAGGACACCGCAGCTGACAAGGCTGCCGCAGAAGAAGCCACCGAGGAGAAGTAATTCTTACCGGCTTCTAGGGCCTGCGTTCTACTGCAAGTAGGGCACAGGCCCTTTTTCTTTGTAAACTAGTGCGCCGTGACGGAAAAAACAGCAACTCCCTCAGCGATGGCCAGGCTTCGACTTGACGTAGCCTACGACGGCACAGACTTTCACGGCTGGGCCAGCCAAGATGGGCTACGCACGGTTCAGGGGGTGCTAGAGGATGCGCTGTCTATGATTCTGCGGGTGCCGACGCCGCTCACGGTCGCGGGACGCACCGACGCCGGGGTTCACGCATCCGGGCAGGTGGCGCATGTCGATGTCCCCACAGCCTCACTGGACACACGGTCCATCGGCGGCGACCCGATGCGCATGGTGCGCCGCCTTGCTCGCCTCCTGCCGGAGGATATCCGGGTTCAGGATTGCACGTTCGCACCAGCTGGATTCGATGCGCGGTTTTCTGCGTTACGACGCCACTACACCTACCGCGTCACCACACATCCCGGTGGGGCATTGCCAACACGTGCGCGGGATACGGCAACGTGGCCGAAGCCAGTGGATATGGCGGCGATGCAGGAATCAGCGAATTACCTGGTGGGGCTTCATGATTTTGCCGCCTTTTGCAAGGCTCGTCCCAATTCCACGACGGTGCGTGACCTACAGAGTTTCACCTGGCACGATGTGTCCACTGATGCAGAACCACAGTTGTATGAGGCCCACGTGACGGCTGATGCGTTTTGCTGGTCGATGGTACGTTCGCTGGTGGGTGCATGCCTGGCTGTGGGGGAGGGGCGTCAACAAGCGACGTTTGCGGAGCTGTTGCTTGCGGAAAAACAGCGGTCGTCGTTGGTCCCTGTTGCGGCAGCGAAAGGGTTGACGTTGGTGGGTGTTGATTACCCGGCGGATGACCAGCTTGCTGGACGGGCACTTTTGACCAGAAACATGCGTGATACGCGCGTGTGAGTGAAAATCTGTGCTACCGATGCCCTTGGTGGTGGGGGTCGGGGGTAGAATTTTGAGAGTCTGTCATTACACGGATTGCAGGGAGTGGGTTTCGGATGGAGATTTACCAGGCAGCGTATGTCGCGATCGCGGTCTTCACCGTACCCGGTTTCGTCGTTGCGTGGATTTCCGGTCTGAAACTACCCTGGGCAGTAGGTGTGTCCATTCCCGCCAGCTTTGGTATTTATGGCCTTGCTGGCTGGTATTACGGCACCACATCCTACGCATTTGACCTTAATAGTGTTGGGGTGATGTGGGGTTTTCTCACCGCACTCGCCCTGCTGTGGCGGCTATGCTTCTGGCGTGGCCGCGTGATTCAAGCACGAAGACGCGAACGCAAAGCCCGTTTTGAAGAGCAGTGGCGGCTAGCACAGGACGAGCTTGACGACGACCTGCAGGAGGGGGACCTGCCGGACGGGCCAGAGCGAGTGGCTAACGCCGGGTTCGCAAAAACCGAGGTTATGCACGCCGTCGATATGGATGAGGTAGACGACGAACTCGTTGATGAGCCTGCCGATTTTTCTGACGACCCTGATGCGGAAGAACTAGCAGAAGAACCCAAACCTCCACGTTTTCCCAGGCTGCATCGCTGGTGGAATGGCCAGTGGCGCGTGGGAAGTGTGCTGGATCCCGTGTGGATTCTACCTGCTGCGGGCATCCTCACCGGCTGCTACATGCTGATTGCCCGTGGGCTGAAACTGCTTGACTCCGCCAGAGGCGGCATGGAGAACATTTTCCAGGGCTGGGATGTGCACTGGCATGCCAGCGTTATTCAGTTCATTGGCGATACGGGTGTGGCATCGTCAACCCGCATGGGCGAGCTGCAAAACCTGGAGACCCACGACACTATGTTTTATCCCGCCGCCTGGCACGACGGCGTGTGGGTGTTCAAGGAGATCGCGGACATCAGCCCCATCGCGGCCATTAACATTTCCTCCATAGTGCTGCCTGGATTGCTGCTGCCTGCTTCTGTGGGGTTGATTGCCTGGCGGCTGGTAGGCAAACGCGGCCTGACAGCGCAGATTGCCGCAGGTCTTGCGGGATTGATAGTGGTGCCGCTGCCGGTGCTCATGTGGATTGGTAATTACGTGGGTGCATGGCCGTATCTGGCTGCGATCGCTATGAGCGGCATTGTGTTGGGCATCTTCATGTCTGTTCCCGCTGTGCCTAGCCGCGCATTCGCCACGGCTCTGGCATTTGGCGGCATGGTGCAAACCCACCCGTCCGCCGCGACCGTCGTGGTGATGAGCCTGGCATGCTGGTGGCTCCTCTGGCTGCTGTGGGCACCAGCGAGGAAACCTCGAGGATGGAAGCAGCATATTGGGTATCGCTTCAGCGATGTACTTATCCTGGCCGCCACAGGTGCTGTGGGCACGTTGTTGTTGCTCCCGCAGATTTTGTCAGGTGCCGGGCAGACGGAAGAAGTCAAGGCTTTTACTGCCCAAGAGGACATTAGCCGCACCGACTCGTGGTGGGTGAGTATTAAGATGCTCACACGGCATGCGGAGGACTTCGGCACGAACTGGCCACTTCTTTGGACAGCCGCTGTGGGTGGTGTGTTGTTGATTCTGTGGCGCCGAAACCTGTGGGGGCCGGCGTTCTATGCACTCAGCATTTGGATTTGTGCGAACTCTCTGGTTCCCTTTGGCGATGGATGGGCAGACATTCTTGGTTCTGTGGGGGCACTGCACTACAACACGGGCCATCGCTTGGTCATGCCGGCGGCGATGTTCTGTGCCGCAGCAGCGGGCGTGGGCCTTGCTGCCGTGGGGCGGCTTGTGCTTCTTGGGCCGATTCAGCGGTGGAAACCGCTGCGTATCGGCTCTAACCTGTTGTCCATTATCGCGGGCATCGTGGGTGCATGCGTGCTGGTGTCCTACATTCCGTCCATGATGGATAAGTCCTCCGACTGGTCTATTCTCTCGCCTCGTGATGACCGCATGGTGGACAAGGCAGACAGGGCAGGTTTTGACTGGCTTGCCAAGCAACCGCATGCCTACGATGGCGCGATCATGTTCAACCCGGCGGAAGGTCCCGGCTGGATGTACGCCTACAACGGCCTGCCGGGTGTGTTCCGGCACTACTCCTGGCCGTCGGCCAAAGCCGGCACGGACACCTCACTGGTGTACCACTTCCCGAACTTCGTGGGCCAGGGCAACTACAACGACCCCGATTACCTCAACGACATTGACCTTGCGACCAGGAACCTTGGGGTTAATTACTTCTTCGTCTCACCACCTAACTTCTGGGCGTTCCAGGAACCCCACCCCAACATGGAGTTTGGGCTGTGGGACGCGCCGGGACTCACACCCATCTACAAGAACAAACAGGTCATCATTTTTGCTGTGAATGCCCAGTTCACTGATGCTGAGTTGGAGCAGATGCGCGCACCCGGTAATTCTCCAGAGCCGTTGCCGCCGCTGCGCACTAAAGGCGAGGCTGGGGCCACAGAGTTGATGTCCGAATGGAATGAACCCTATTTCCATCGGTCTTGGAAATTGCCGCACCGGAACGACCCGCCAACCATACCCCCAAAGGATGGAACGGGTGAGGATACTCAGGTGACTGACCCCTTGGTTCCGGTGGAGATAAACTAGGGTAGTATATGGTCTAACGCATTGTCGTTGTAATCATGTTCAGGGGATTTCGGGGGAACGATGGCCAATATCCTATTGCCAACATCAAAAGCTCAGGTCAGTGGCTACAAATTTCTCATGCGCCGCGCCCAACATGGTGTGGTGCTGGGCGATATCCGCATGATTCATGATCCGCTTGCGCGCAGGCATCGTGCGCTTTATGCGGGGGCCGCCATGGCTACGGTCCTGGGACTGGGGGCAGGTGCCATGGCGGTGCTGAATCCGGCCATCAATCCCGGGGAAGCACCCATTGTGGCATCGGAAGCGGGCGCTTTGTACGTGCGTATCGACGCCACGCTTCACCCCGTGACCAACCTCGCTTCCGCAAGGCTGATCACCGGCGAAGCAACGCAACCCGTACGCGCTTCCGACTCCGTACTGGCCACTATTCCCCGTGGAGTACCCGTGGGCATTACCGACGCCCCAGGCATGATCGCCCCGGAGCCGCCGGGGGATACGCACTGGTCCGCATGTCACCACGAGGCGGGCGTGTTGGGGGCGTTACCGCACGTTAGCGTGCAGGTGGGCCACCCAGCGGAGCACCTTCGTGATAACGAAGCCCTTGTAGCGGAGGTTGCGGGGCATTTTTACCTAGTGACCAACAAGGGCCGCGCCCAATTACCAGCCGAGAACACCCCTGAGGGACGCGTGATTCGCCGCAGACTCGGCATTACTCCAGATGTTTTTGTGTGGCGGCCCCCGCGTGAACTCCTCAATGTGATCGCGGAGCAGCCTCCCCTACACATTCCCAATAACGTGCGTGAAGTCCTGGTGTCTGACGGCGGTGCGTGGGTGCGTTATGAGAACGGTATCCAGCCCATCACATCCTTCCAACACGACATTCTACGTGATGCCAACATCAAAGAAACACGAGTCAACGCGGGTATCCTGGCGGAACACCCGGACGCTCCACCCGCCCCTATCACGCTTCCGACCGAGCCACTGATGTTGATTCATCTGCGCCCCGAAAGCCGAGTGTGCGCCACCGACGCGGATGGCGTGGTGAGCGTGGATGCTGAAGACCTTGTTGATGATGCCCACAGCACCCAACCACGACGTGGTGTTGCCTTAAGCGGTGACAGCCTCGCCCGCACCTACGTTGGACCTGGAACCGGGGTGGGGGTGGACTCGGGACACGGTTATTTTGTGGTGTCTGATACGGGAATAACGCACCGGGTGGCCTCCCACGAAGAACTCGAAGCGCTAGGGGTACGCACACCCGCGACTGCGCCCTGGTCGATTATCAGACTCCTGCCCAGCGGTTCCCAGTTGGCCAAGAAGCAAGCCATGCTTCCCACCTACTAGCATTCACGTGCATCTGGCACAGCCCGCATGCCTTTTACGCGGGCTACTATCACCCACCCCAGCAACACCATGACGATCACCACCACGGCAATTCCGCACCGACGCATAATGTCATCGTTGGTGGCGACAGGCTCAACTGCCTGTTGGCGGTGCGTGATGGTGCTGTACTTTGCCGGAACTTGGGTCAGAGCGCGGTACGGTAACACCGCTCCGGTCCCCGGGTCGGCGCTTTCAATAATCCGGGCGCGAATTTGCAGTGCAGTATCGTCCGGGTAGCGTTCCTTCAACAGTGCCGCCGTGCCAGAGACGATAGGCGCGGCGAAACTCGTTCCAGTAAATGAGGATGGGCCCTGCTCGGTGACCATCCCCGCTGCAAAAACACTGGCAGGGGGTTCACCAACATCAGGTGAGAGCCCCACTGGCGTTGTTCCCGGCGCGGACAGCAATACCCCGCTGGGTGGGATGGAATAGGCTGCGATGGTGTGTGGCTCATCCTGTGCAGACACAGCCAACACGGTTGATGAATGCGCGGGGTAGACAATGCTGTCAGGTTCACAGTTTGTGCCAATGTTGCCGGTGGCGGCAACAACGACGGTGCGTTGTTCTTCGGCGCGGCGGAGTGCCGCATCAAGCCCTTGCCGGAGTTTCGCGCCGTCGGGATGAGTGCGCAGTGCGCCGGGGACGCAGGAGACCACGGAGATGTTGATGACCTGCGCGCCAAGGTCGAGGGCGCGGTGGATGGCGGTGGTGAGGGATTCGAGGGTGCCGCCGTGGTCGTCGTCACGCGTGTGGGCGCTGGTTTGTCGGATGCTGATGATGGTGGAGTCCGGAGCGATGCCCACGTAGTCATCAGATCCGGCGGCTCCAGCAATGAGACCAGCAACAATGGTGCCATGGCCATCGCAGTCGTGGAGGGGGTTGTGTTCCCCGAGGAGGTCGGCACCGGCGTCAAGCCGGGGTAGGAGGCGCGGGTGGGGTGCAACCCCAGTATCAATGACGGCGACTTTGACGTTTCGTCCGGTGGCTATCGCGTGTGCTGGTTTGAGGGCACTTTTCGACGCCGCCCGCGCGGTGTCGGCACGTAGGGGAGGGTCGGTCGGAACGCTGCGGGCGCACGCTGGTGGTGGCGGTGTGGTGGTATGTTGGGCGTCGGCACAGGGTGCGGAAGCGCACAGAAGCAACGCTGTGGCAGCGACAGCGGTGACGTGGTGGCGTCTCATCCGAGTCCCCTGATCAGGCTAAAAATGCCAAGAAGATGCGCGGCGAGTGGAATGGTGGCTGCGACGGCGAGGGATTCGAAGCGTTCGAGCCAGTTGAGCGTAGTGGGGGAGAGGGTTTTGATGTGATGTGCCCACAGCGGTGCGGTGGTGCATACGAGTGCGCCGAGTGCCCCGATGCAGAGCAGGGGCGTGTTTTTACCTGCAAAGAGCAGGCAGAGTCCGATAGCGGCGATGCTGGTCATGCCCCATGACCAGAGGGACCAAAGTGCGAGGATGCTGCGGTGTCGCATAGCGTGGGCGAGGACAGCCCCGGCGCTGGCTGCGCAGAGGGCTGCCGTGTAGCCGTCGCCACGGAGGCTGAGCACAATCATGGCTGGTATGGCGCAGGCCACTGTTCCGATGAGAATGCCGTCAAGAAGTGCGGTGGCGCGGGAGGCCCTAGCCTCGGGATTGTCAATGGGAATGTCGGCAACGTTGAAGTCTTGACCCGCCGAGGGCAGTTGTGGGACGCGTAGCCCGGCGAACCGGAGGGACAGCCATGGCGATAGTGCGACCAGGACGGTGGCGATGACGCAGGTGGCGGCGGCAATGCTGCTGGGGGTTGAGGTGAGTGCGAACGCTGCGCTGGTGCACGCGATGACAGTGAGTGCGGTAGCACATGCCACAGTGAGCCGCAGTGGTGGTGTCCCCAGAATGTGGCAGGTGATCAACATGGTTGCGCCGCATAGTGCGGTGACCAGTCCGGCCCATGGAACAGCGGAGAGCTGGCTTGATGCGATGGGGAACGGAATGATGAAGCTGAGTGCGCCGAGGCACGTGCAGATGACACTGGTCAAGCACAGGATACTCAGCGCGGCTAAGGCCCCCATTGAGTCGCCATCTGGTGAATCGTTGAATAAGGATGCCGTAGAGCGCATGCGGGTGAGCACAATAAGTGTTAAGAGCGCCACGACCAAAAATTTTGCCCCCAGCGGAATGATACCCGTCAGTGGTGACATGGCACAGCACATGATGAGAATGATGCCCACTAGGGTGCTTAATGTGGTCAGCCCGGTGTGTTGACGGGTCGTGCCGTGGTCGATGAAGGATTCTGCTGCGTCGCACAGGACGGGTGGTTCCACGTCGCGGTGTGGCGATAAAACTATGGTGCTCCCGTGGGTGAGTGGTGTGTGGGCGAGCGGTTGCGCGGCGTCGATAAGCACACCCGCAGCAGTGGTGGCTTGCCAGGGGCGGCTGATGCGTGGGGCATCGGCGAGTGTGAGTACCTCATCAAGAATCTCAGCGATGCTGGAGTTGCGCGGAACCGCAAGGTCAATGCAGGTGCTGGGATAAGCGCTATCTGGAATATCAATGCGGATGGTGATGCGCAAGGCGCTGTCAGTGGCCACCATTACCCCCTTGTGACGTGTGAATGTGCTGTGGTTGCACTGCCTCCCCCGTGCAACTATCACAAGCATGGCGTAGAATATCCGCTATGTCCAGCCGGTGGGGGAAACCGGCGTTGAAAAACATAAAAAGGGGGGGTGTTTCCCAGTTGTCAGCACCACATGTTTCAGCATCACATGCTGTTGTGTCGAGCACCATTGTGGTGCCGTTAGCGTACGCGGAACGCGAACCAGCGCCGCCGTTACCATCGGGAACCTTGACTGCGGAACCTGTTCCGGCCGCCGTGCGACCGCAACCGGTGCCGATGGTTCGATTGTTGTTACCGCTGGTTATGGTGTTGGCGTTCGTCGGGATGATGGGGCTAATGGTGCTCAACAGCCGTAACGGTTCCGGTGGTATCGGGGCTGTGTTACGTAACGCGAACCCAGGAATGCTGGTGTTTCCGCTGATGATGCTCATGAGTGTTGCCACTATGTTCGCCCCGCAGCAGGCCGATGATCCCGATGAAACCCGCAGGATTTTCATGCGCCACATTGGTGTGTTGCGTGCGAAAGCCCTGAAAAACGGACAAGCGCAGCGCACGCACGAGTTGCATAAACACCCCGACCCGGCGTTTATGTGGTCGCATGTGGGGTCGCGACGTATGTGGGAACGCAACGCTAACGATCCTGATGCGTTAGAAATTCGGATGGGCGTTGGTGCCACGCGTCTGTGCACTCCCATTGACGTGCAGGATTCCGGTGCGGCCGAGGACCTTGATCCGGTGTGTGCTGTCGCTCTGCGGCACACCGTCCGGTCCGTAGGGACGCTGGAGAAAATGCCCATTTCCATCCAGTTACGAGCGTTCCGCTTCCTGGGGATTTCCGGGCCCCACGCTGCGGATATGGCGCGTGCGTTGGTGCTGCAGCTCGTGTTTCATCACGGCCCTGAAAGCGTGGGCATCAAGGTTCTTGGTGGTGGTTGGGAATGGGTGAAATGGTTGCCCCACACACGCACCATCGACTACGCCGCTTACCGCATTCTGATTGTGGATTCCGTGACTACCACTGGAGTGGAATCCTTCATTGACGATCCCTACTGGACCACCATCATTGACGTCGGTTCCCACGAACACACAGCTCTGGGGGCCCGCGCCCACGACGAAGGGCTGTGTCTCAGCGTTGAAGGCGATGAGCTGATCGCGCACACCATGAGCGGCCCAGAACCGCTGGGCAGCCCTGACCTGATCACCGAAGACCAAGCGCGTGCTGTGGCCAAAGCCATGAACGCGTATCGACGCCCCGCAGACACCGACTCCACCACCGCTTCTGGTGACTTCCTGTCTCTGCTCGGGGTGGGCAGCATTGACCAGCTCACTCCCGGCACACTATGGCAACCCCACACCACGCCCGAGACGGCTCGGCAGCGTCTTGTGGTGCCACTCGGATTGGGCGATACAGGCAGGCCGTTGCTCTTGGACCTCAAAGAATCCGCACACGGCGGCGTGGGACCGCACGGCTTGTGCATCGGGGCTACTGGGTCGGGAAAATCCGAATTGCTCAAAACCCTGGTCCTTGCGTTGGCGGTCACGCACTCGCCAGAAGAATTGAACTTTGTGCTCGTCGACTTCAAAGGCGGTGCGACCTTCCTGGGGCTTGATCGGCTCCCACACACGAGCGCTATCATCACCAACCTGGCCGAAGAATCCACCCTGGTCGAGCGCATGCACGATGCCATCAGTGGTGAACTCAACCGCAGACAAGAAGTACTCCGTGCCAGCGGAAACTACGCCAATGTCCACGACTACAACAAAGCCCGCGCAGACAACCCTGACCTTGAACCGCTCCCGGCCCTGCTCATCGTCCTCGACGAATTCTCCGAGCTTCTTGCCCAACACCCTGACTTCGCCGACCTTTTCGTCGCCGTGGGACGCCTCGGACGCTCCCTTCATATCCACCTTCTCCTGGCCAGCCAACGGCTCGAAGAAGGACGCCTGCGTGGATTGGATTCGCATCTGTCTTACCGCATTGGGTTGAAAACATTCTCGGCTGCGGAATCCCGCCAAGTACTCGGCGTTGTTGATGCCTACCATCTGCCAGCGCGGCCCGGCGCGGGCTACATCAAAACCGATGCTGAGGAGGTCACGCGCTTCCAAGCAAGCTACGTCTCTGGACCGTTGCCCAGCTCAGCTGCAACAGCGGTTGTGGAAACCTGTGGCATTCGTGTATTCACAGACTGGGAGAGCATAGCCCCGCCCGAGGTCATCGATTCGGATGACAATCTCGATGAAGAACACAGCGACACACACGAGGACACCACGACGCTGCTTGACGCCGTTGTGGACATTGCCCAAGAAGCTGGGCGGCAGCAAGGAGTTTCAGCGCACACAGTGTGGCTACCGCCGCTACCTGATACTATTCCTCTCTCTGAGGTGATAGCTGCCCGAGACGCGGCAGCGGGCTATGAGACAATGGAAACCCCGGCAACATGTGACTGGGAAGCAGCCATCGGTATTATCGATCGCCCTTACCATCAGCGCCAAGATCCGCTCATCTTGTCCTTTACGGGAACCGGCGGGCATGCCGCGATCTGCGGTGGGCCGCAGACAGGGAAAACCACGGCACTGCGCACCATCGTTTTATCCCTAGCGGTCACCCACCCCACCAGCGCTGTTCGCTTTTACATCCTTGACTTGGCGGGAACCGCCCTAGCCACACTCGCGCGGATTCCACACGTTGCTGGGGTGGCACACCGTAATGATCCAGAAAAAGTCCAGCGCATCGTTGATTAAGTCCTCTGTTTCATTGACGAACCGGACGATCGGCACACGTTCCTCATCGTTGATGGTTGGCACACCGTAGGAACCGACTTTGACCACCTGGTTGATTCCTTCAACCGCATCGCCGCAGATGGTCTTGCCGCAGGTGTGCATCTTGTGGCCAGTACTCAGCGCTGGACTGCCATGCGTCCAGCGATTCGTGACCTGATCAGCCATAGGATAGAACTGCGGCTCGGTGAAGCGATGGATTCATTGATCGACCGAAAAGCCCAGCTGAAACTTCCGCACGCGCCGGGACGGGGCTTAACCACCGATGGTGAACCCATGCTGATTGCGTTGTCCACGAACCAAGACATTGAGTATGTGAGGATGTCGGCGGAGCAACAAGGGCAGTCTCCCGTCCCACCGCTGCGTGTGCTGCCACCGCAGATTCACCGTGCTGAGATTTGCACTGGCAATACTGATGTTGGAAAGGGCATTCTTATCGGGCTTGGCGGTCCTAAACTCAGCCCCCAGACCTGGGTGCCAAGCGACGCCCCGCATGTGCTGTGCCTGGGTAGCCAAGGATCCGGCAAGTCCACATTTATTGCCACCATGGCCGCTGGTATCACTGATCTAGGCCGAGATGCAGCGCGCATGGTCGTTATAGACCATAGGCGTACCCACCTGGGGGCTTTTGATGAAGCCATGATGGCTGTGTACAGCGCGACCAGTCAGGCCACGGACATGGCGGTTGCCAACATGGTGACCACCTTGACCTCGCGGCTTCCTGGGTCGGATGTGACAGCGCAGGAACTGCGTGATCGGTCCTGGTGGACGGGGCCAGACATTTATCTGCTTATTGATGATTACGATCTTGTGCAAGACGGGGCGTTCCTCCCTCTGAAGTCGCTCATCCCACATGCGCGTGACATCGGGTTCCATGTGGTGGTGTCTAGAAAGTCCGGTGGTGCGCAGCGCGCGCTGTACGACCCATTCCTCAGCGAAATACGTGACCAATCACCTGCGGTGATGTTGCTCAACATTGACCGTGAAGAGGGCGTGTTGTTCGGGGTGAAGCCGGTGCAGCAACCTCCAGGCCGTGGCACATTAGTGAACCGAGGTGCTGTTGTCGGCGTGTGCCAGGTGGCGCAGCCATGAGTAGCCTCAGCTCGGTAAAAATTACCGTTTTGGATTCTGCCACGCTTTTTGAGGGTATCGACACGATTTACCGCTATGACTTGCCTGGTACAGGCGTGGAAGAAGGCTGGGCCGTCAACGCTGTGATCGACCAGATCCGTGACATGTATGGGGCTGTGTGGCCTGATGTTGAGGTAGTCATCGATGGTAGTGAAGCCGCCACGGATATGTTGAGCCGCACATTGTTGAATAAAGGCGTGACGGCCTACAGCATTGAGGCGCTCACCGATCCTGTGATTCAGGAATCAGGCAGCCAACCTAGCCATGAGGATCTTTTCCAGATCAGGCGTCCCACCGAACATACGCGGCAGTTGCCCTTCACCCGATTTCATGCTGTGCTTGCGGGTATCGGGGTAGTGATCGTCGGTGGGGTAGTGCTGCTTGTTGGTAACTCAGTGCGTACCGACGCCCCCGCACACAGCCATGCTGCAACCGTTAGTACCGCAGCACATGCCCTGGGGAACGGGGCGTCGTCATCCGCGACGAGTACCCGCCGTAAACAGGAAGTGCCGCCGTCGCGTGTTCTGGAATACCAGAACGTGGTGTTTTCCGTGCCGCAGGGTTTTAAACTTGAACCCCGCGATGACGGTTTGTTGGTGGCCACTGGTGATGATCCAAATCTGCGTATTCTTGTGGCGGCCGACCCCATTCATAATGTGGATCCGGCGGCGGTGCGGCGGGAAGTGGAGGAAATGGTGGAACATGACCCACAGCTCACGGCCCAAAGCGACGAGCAGATGCGCGGGCCTGAGATTGTGACACAAACCTACCGCGAAGATCCGGGGGATAGATCCAGTGTGCTGTGGGTGACGTGGGTGCAGCAGAACAACCAGGTAAGCGTGGGATGTCATAGTAAAACGAATGCCACGGTTCCGCAGAAAGCTGCGTGTCGAATGGCTGTGGAAACCCTCCAGCTGAAAAATTAGGAAATTTTTTTGGGGTGTAGGGAACTTTATGGGTGGTTTGCTAGTCCAAATGTGGTGAAAAGCTTTTTCGGCACTCATGACAAAGGTGGGTGCGAGATGCTTTTCGGGGGTTCGGCTGGAAAAGTTCTGGCCGGCACGTAATTTCGTTCGAGGAGGGGCGAACCCATGTCTGAGACGTTTAGGACTGAAGCCGATGTCATGGTGTCCACAGCGGGCCATGTTGACGACACAAACAATTACGTTCAATCGGAACTCAACAGGCTTCACGGGGTTGTTGATGGGCTGAAGGGGAGCTGGAGAGGCTCGGCTCAAATGTCCTTTGACAGCCTGATGCAGAACTGGAACACACAGGCCACCAAGCTGCGGGAAGCGCTGAATAGCATCGCCGAGAATATTCGCAGCAACGCGAAGTCCTTTGAAGGTATGGAGGCGCACAACGTCAGTTCCTTTAAAACCATTGGTCAGGGCCTGGCTCTCTAATACATCCACCAGCGACAGAATATAAAACAAGGAGACCTATCATGGATCAGATCAAGTACCAGTTTGGGGACATCGAAACAGCAGCGGCGGACATTCGGGCAACTGCGGGCAGCATGAACGCGCTGCTGGATGATTTGAAGCAGCAACTGCACCCCATGGTTTCAACGTGGGAAGGCGATTCCGCATCTGCCTACCAAACAGCCCAGGCCAAGTGGGATAGCGCAGCCGCAGAGCTGAACACCATCCTGGAAACTATTGCTTCCACCGTGCAGGAAGGTAACGACCGTATGAGTGAAGTCAATCGCATGGCAGCCGCAAGCTGGGGCTAAAAGACTCTGGTTTCACACCACGACACTGCTTCCTGTGGGTTTCCACCCAACACGGCAGGCTTGCTGCAGGACGTAGAAGGGCATTCGGGCTTGTCCGCTGTGGTGTGAAACCAGGATAACCATGTATGAAGACTCTGTAGTGTGGCTCTGCATTGTGTGGCATTGCCCCGATAGTTCATTCAACGTGGCCAACCAGTGCGGGGCACGCACTGCAGAAGTATTTTGAAAACAGATACACCATGCTTTAAGCTGGTGTATCTGTGTATGGGCTGTGGTCCTCCTCTGCATGCAGTTGCAGGGCCAGAGCAGCAAAGACATGCGGGTCTCCACCGGCCGCCGTATGTTTTCCCTGCATTGATCTATGGCTGGCAGTTCTAGACAGACTTACAAGGAGTCGTTTTGTCTACCTATTACCCGAAAAGCGGTGAAATTACCCGCAAGTGGTACGTCATTGACGCCACTGACATGATTTTGGGTCGTCTTGCTGTGGTCGCCGCCAATCTTCTGCGCGGCAAAGGCAAGCCACAGTACACCCCCAACATTGATTGTGGTGACCACGTCATCATCATCAACGCCGATAAGGTTGCTGTTTCCGGCAACAAGCGTGAACGTGAATTCCGTTACCGCCACTCCGGCTACCCGGGTGGTTTGAAGGCACTCACCTTGGGTCGTTCGCTGGAACTGCACCCTGAGCGTGTTGTTGAAGAAGCTATCAAGGGCATGATGCCGCACAACAAGCTGTCGCGTGCGTCGGCGAAGAAGCTGCGCGTTTTCGCCGGACCCGAGCACCCCTATGCTGCTCAGAAGCCCGAAACCTACGAGATCAAGCAGGTGGCCCAGTGACCGAACCGAACAACACCGAAAACCTCGCAGCCGACGCTGCTGATATCGCTGCCGCACAGGCTGCGACTGAGGAATTCACCAACACCATCGCCGATGCCGTGGCTGTGGAAGTTGAAGAAGAAACCGTTGTTCCTGCTCCCGCCGAGCTGGATCAGCCGATTCAGACTGTTGGTCGCCGCAAGCGCGCCATCGTTCGTGTTCGCATGACCGCTGGTACCGGTCAGATCATCTGCAACGGTCGTTCCCTGGAAGATTACTTCCCGAACAAGCTGCACCAGCAGCTGATCAAGTCTCCGCTGGTACTGATTGATCGTGAAGGCCAGTTCGACATTCATGCAAACCTCAACGGTGGTGGCCCCTCCGGCCAAGCTGGTGCTCTTCGCCTTGCTATTGCGCGTGCCCTGAATGTCTACAACCCGACTGATCGCCCGGCGCTGAAGAAGGCTGGCTTCCTGACCCGCGACGCTCGTGCTGTTGAGCGCAAGAAGGCTGGTCTGCACAAAGCACGTCGTGCACCTCAGTACTCCAAGCGTTAAGCCTCTGGTTTTACACAAACACCGTCTCTTTTTCACCTTTTCAAGGGTGCAAAAGGGCGGTGTTTTGTTTTTCCTCAGCGTTTGAACGGAGAGGTTTATGGCGAAAAGTGCAGGCTGGACAGTAAACCTGGCGAAAAACACTACAGCCCCAATCGCCATTGCCGCTGCACGTCACTGTTCCAAAAATGCGCAGGTAGAGAAAGAATTCTCTGTGACTGTCATCCTGCCGAAGGATGGCATCAAGAAGTCTATCTTCCAGGGGCAGAAGGTGCTAATTGGCTTGGGTAAAGCAACGAAGTCCGAGCCATCGTCAAGTAGTACGCAGCCTACTGAACCCCAAAAACCGGGCACACCTGGGGAGCCTGCGCAGAAGTCACAGCACCTAGCCGTAGCGCGGCAGACTTTTGTGCGTGCCGTGTTTGGAGGGCGTCGTTAGGCAGGCATAATAGAATCCATGACTCGACTCTTTGGAACTGACGGCGTGCGTGGAATGGCGAATGAAAGGCTGACAGCGTCGTTGGCGCTCAAACTTGGGGCAGCTGCCGCGCATGTTCTGACCAGTGAAAATAGGACGTCGAAACGGCGCCCAGTGGCGATCGTGGGCCGTGACCCGCGGGTGTCGGGGGAGATGCTGGCCGCCGCACTGTCGGCAGGCATGGCGAGCCAGGGTGTCGACGTCCTGCGGGTCGGGGTTCTGCCCACCCCAGCGGTTGCATTCCTCACTGACGATTACGGCGCGGATATGGGGGTGATGATTTCCGCAAGCCACAATCCCATGCCCGACAACGGCATCAAGTTCTTCGCCGCTGGTGGGCACAAGCTGGCCGATGAGGTAGAGGATGAAATCGAAGCGGCGATGACTCGCCTCCCGGAAAACGGCCCCATCGGCCACGGCATTGGTCGCATTATCGAGGAAGCGACGGATGCGCAGGAACGATACCTTCAGCATTTGTCGCAGGCCATGCCCCACAATTTGCAGGGCATCAAAGTGGTGGTGGATGCGGCAAATGGTGCGGCATCTGAGGTGGCCCCTCTGGCCTACGGGACGGCCGGTGCCGAGGTCATTGCGATTCACGACAAGCCGAACGCCTACAACATCAACGATAATTGTGGATCCACCCACATCAACGTGATCCAGAAAGCAGTGCTGGACCATGGTGCTGACCTGGGACTCGCGCACGATGGTGACGCCGACCGCTGCCTGGCGGTGGATGCCGAAGGCAATATTGTCGATGGGGATCAGATCATGGCGATCCTCGCGCTTGCGATGAAAGACAATGGCGAATTGCGCAAAAACACGCTGGTGGCCACCGTCATGTCGAACCTGGGCCTTAAACTCGCCATGAATGAAGCAGGCATTAACCTGCGTACCACCAAAGTGGGGGACCGCTATGTGCTCGCTGATCTGAATGCCGGTGGCTTCAGCCTGGGTGGCGAGCAGTCCGGCCATATTGTTCTTCCTGATCACGGCACAACCGGCGATGGCACGTTGACAGGATTGGCTTTGATGTCCCGCATGGCGGAAACTGGCCTGCCACTGAAAACTCTGGCACAGGCGATGACGGTACTGCCACAGGTGCTGATTAACGTCCCGGTCTCGGATAAAGCCATTATTGAAAAACACCCGGTGGTGGTGGAAGCTATTCAGCGCGCAGAAGGAGAACTCGGGGACTCAGGTAGGGTGCTGCTCCGGGCATCGGGTACCGAAGAACTCTTCCGGGTGATGGTGGAGGCAGCCGACGCGGAAACCGCCAGGAAGGTTGCTGGCAGGCTGGCTGCCGTTGTGGCTGAGGTCTAGAAACCTCTAGAAACCGGAGTACAGAAAAATTAGTGGGTGGTTAGGGAACCACGTGGGGTTGTGCGCAGTCTAACCAGATAAAATACTGCGTACAACCACGATCGGGGGAGTAATGACACAACCTGATGAAGTCACGCTGGACTTTGAGCGGGCCTTCGCAGGCATCGCGGAAACACGAAGCCAGTGTGAAGATTACCAAGACCGACACGGACAAACTGCACCGTGTTTTGCGTCATCCGCCGCTGGTCAAGGGTTTGAAGATCAAGGCCGGGCTATTGCCGACATGTATGAGCGCATACACCGGCAAACAGATGAGCAGACCCAGCAGCTTCTCCGCGTCATGGGTACGGTAGAGCAGAGCGTTCACCGTTTTGCGGTTGCGGAGGGCTTTTTCACGGACTGCCTGCGAAGGCTGAACAAGTGACCGACCATGTAAAGGCCGCTAAAGGCATGGTTGCGCAGTTGATGCAATCCTCGCGTGGCCAGTGGAAAGGCCCGAAGATACCCATCAAGGATATTGAGAATGCGGTCAACAGCACCGAAGGCCTGAAGGTGGCATCGCTGCAGCAAGAAGGACACAAAGCCGGGGGCGCTGAGATGACGAGGAACCTTGTGCCCGCAGCGCATCTGTGTGCCAATGTGCTTGCTCACGTGAGTGGCGGAACGCTGGCGGATATTGTCATGGAGCAGATAGCCAACTGGCAGTGGGAACGAGAGCGGGGGAGGAAACTATCGGAATCCTCACAGAAATGTGGGAGCACAATTGAATCTGTCCTCGACGACTTTGAGCAGCGGTTAGCGGACCCAGAAGCTGCCGCGAATTTCCTGGTCAATTCCGTGTGCGCGTGGCTGGACAAGGCGGATCCAGAGAAGAATCCTGATGCTTTTCAGCAGACGGTACAACTGGGTGCCTCAAATATCGACAGCTTCAGCCAACTCCTCATGAATCTTTGCGCCGAGCGTGACAAGGCTATTCGATGCTGCTACGACAAGCTCCTTGACGACGGCCGCGACGATCACGCTCAGCCTTCCACTGGCGGCCCAACTACGTCGGCTGCGCCGGTGCCTCATGCTTCGGCTGTGTCATCATCGGCGGCATCGGCAAGTGCAGGTATGTCAAGTACAGGCATGGTGGGAGCTGTGCAGACCGGTGCTGCGCAACCTTCGAACAATGTGCCCATGCATGAGGACCATGCTGTTGTCCAACCTGCCACTACTGCTCGCACTGAACAGCCGACACCACAACGCCATGCCCCGTGCGTGGAACCGGTTCGCCGTGAGAACGTGCCGTCGCAATCTTCGTCCCCGGATATGCGGGTAGTGCAGTCGCAAGTACTGCCGCAGAACACGGCGCGGATGACAACTCCGCTGCCTCCCAATTATCAACAGTCAGTACCACAACAAGGATATGGTAATGCGTGCACGCCATCGCCCTCGTTGGATGCTTCGAATTTGATGAGTTCAACCATAGGTGGTGGCTATGGTAGTGGCCAGCCGCTGTTTGATGTTGAGCGCATTATCAGAAACGCGGTGGGTCCAGTTCTTGTCACTCTGGTCACCGCTGGGGTTCGAGAAATTGTCAATCAGGTTGAACACCACCTTGCTCAGTTCCTGGAACAGGCAGGGGCAGGATCTGCTGACATGCACAACATGAATCTTGATGTTTCGGCGCAGCATGACGTCCCCAACCATGTAGCGGAGAACCACCATGGGGAAACACATCACCCAGAGTCGCCTCAACCGCAGGAATCGCATGTGGAGTCGCGGACCCAAGGTACCCAAGGTACGGCGCCTCCGGTTCAACCTCCGCAGGAGCATCATGCGCCACCACCAGCGCCACAGCCTGTGAAGCCGACCCCAGAGCCAGCGCCCCATGTTGCTGCGTCGGCACCGGCACCAGCGTCTCATCCACAGCCCGCACCACCTCTACATCAAGTACCTCAACACCAAGCACCAGTACACCAAGCGCCTGCACCACAACCCCAACCTGCACCGCAACCACCAGTGTGCGTGCCAGCGCCAGGTGGATCAGGTGATGCTCCGGTAGGCGGGGCGTCGACAAGCAGTAATCGTGGTCGGGCGCGGAAGGCAGGTGCATGGTGATGCAAAGTTACGACCAGTTTTTAGAGCAGTTTCAACAGCGTGCCGAGCGTTATGTGGCTGAGTTTGATGAGTCGATACGTGCGGTACAAAAAGAATTAGAGCAGCGTCGCAAGAAGGGAGAAACCACAGCGCACGCCCAACATGTGCACGAGGCTTCAGGGCTTGACGAGCAGTTGCGGTGGGTGCATGCTCGCCAGGAAAACAACGGAGAACAAGCGCGGGCGGCGGCACCCACGCATAAAACACCTCAGCCGCCACCCCTGCGGCAACCCTCCCGACGGAGACCTGTTCGGGGAATTAAAACGGCAGGCTGGTGAAGGTTTTATCCTGCTCTTTCGCTTGCAGTTCCGCTTTGGTGAGGGAGGACAAGCCACGGGCGTGAACGTCCTCCTGGGCGAACGCCGCGTATTTTTTCTCCCCTTCAAGTTGATAGAGCAGAAAGCCCGTGAGCAGCCCCCGGGCTTTTTCCTGTGCGGAAAACTGTGGTCGACCCATGCCCACAAGAGCTTTAACCACGGCGCCTTCAGAAAAGCCGGATTGCGTGCCTTTGGATACTTCCCGATAGGTGACCGGGCCAGCCCATTGTGCTGCTATTTTTACAGATTCATTCGAGTCAAAATCAGTGGCTTTTCCAGGGCCTATGATCAGTCCCGGGGCTGTGGTGTGGGCGGCTGCGGTCACAGCGGACGGTGCCGTGGCGGCGGGGTAGAGGGCACCAACAGCGTGGATATTGTCGCGGCCCGCTGCCGTCAAGATCGCGGCACCTGCGCCCATGCCATGCCCGGCAACCCCCAATTTTGCGGGGGAGACTGTGACATTTCCTGTTCCTAATTTAACCCCAGCGACGATCTGCAGGCAGGACTCTAGGTCAGCAGCGAGGCCCTGGTGATTGGGCATGAATCCCATCTCCGTGGCGGGGGCAGCAACGACAATGCCCCAGCTGGCCAGATGTTGAAGGGTTTGGTGGTAGCTTTTCACCGAGGTCATCCAGTCGTGACCAAACGCAATGGCGGCTACCCCATTACCCTCGGCAGGCGTGTACACCTTGCCGGGGAGACCTGCGTAGGAGAGGTCACCAATAAGCACGTGGTGCGGCCCACGTTTGGAGAGCTTGGACAACTGCTTTTTAAATTTCTCAGCCACAAGTCTCAAGGATAGTGGATTGGTGTCTTGTACGACTGTGTTTGCAGCTGTCAACTACAACGGCGGTTGTGTCCACCCTCACGCCACTATTGTTACAAAGCCACGGCCAGCGCAATGACACCAATGACGGCAAACGCTGCTTGTTTTGCGGCGGCACCGCGATGTGCTGTGGATTTCAATGCCAGTGCAGCGGCGGCAATAATCATGGAACCAGCGCCTGCAAACATCAGCGCGGCCCCCACGTTATGGTGCCCTGCCAGCCACATGGCGATCCCAATACCCGCAACAATGGCGAGCATGAGGTTGTAAACACCTTGGTTATAGGCAAAAAACCGAGTGATGGCGAGTTCTTCCTCCGTGGCGTGGCCAAAAATATTACGGGCGGTGGGGCTGGCCCACGCGAAGGCTTCCAGATAAAAGATGAACACGTGAAGCAAGGCGGCAAGTCCGATAAAAATAAGTGCGACGAGAGACATAATGGCAGACAACGATGCTGAGCCTTTCTCCAAAGGGGTGTGACAACGGGTCGGAAGTATAGTCACCTGCTCTGGCTGCGGTCACGTAGCACAATTTTGGCTACCGTGGAGGTATGATTCCGATGTACACTCCTGACCAGGTTCGTGCTGCTGAGCAGCCACTTCTTGCTCGACTTGGGGAAAAGCTGATGCTGTCGGCGGCGTTTGCCGTGGCTGTGGAATGCGCCCGACTGCTTGACCACCACCCGTACGGTAAACGCGTACTGGTGCTCGCCGGTTCAGGGGGAAATGGCGGCGATGCCCTTTATGCTGCAGAGGAACTGGAACGACGCGGAGCACACATCACTGTGTGGCAGACCTCAACCGGTCTCCATCACGCGTATCGACGCCCCGAAGAACCCACCGCTGCTGCCGCTGCTCGGGCGGACCTTATCATTGACGGAGTTGTGGGGATCGGGGCGTCTGGTGGTTTGCGTGGAGAGGCCGCGCAGGCGGCGTCGATAATCGCGGAACACGCCACTTGTCCTGTGGTCGCCGTGGATATTCCCAGCGGTGTGGACCCCATGACCGGTGTCCCAGGGGATAGTTATATTCGTGCCACCAACACAGTCACCTTTGGTGGTTTGAAGCCTGTGCATGTGCTGGGTTGGGAATACTGTGGCGATGTAGTGCTGCGTGGCCTGGGCATTGATGAGGAACTAGCGAGCATGGATCCGTGGGGTTATTCGGTGGATCGCGTGGAAAACTGGCCGCGCCCTGGGGCGGACTCAAACAAATACACCGATGGCGTTGTCGGCATTTACGCTGGTAGTGTCGCATATCCGGGTGCGGCGGTACTATGTGTGGAGGGGGCAGTACGGGCGACGTCGCCTATGGTGCGGTACCTAGGGCCATGCGTGACCAAGGTGATTCGCGCAGTGCCCGAAGTCGTGGCGGGTGAAGGGCGAGTTCAGGCGCTTGTGATCGGACCCGGGTGCAGCGAGGATGACACGCAGCTTGCCGAACAACTCCGCAGCAACCTTCCCCTTGTGATTGATGCAACATCACTGACGCGCGTGGCGGAATCGGAGGAGCTGCGAGAACTGGTGCGTCGCAGAACCGCTTTTACTGTTCTGACCCCACACACAGGCGAATTCGCGCGCTTTGGTGTTGCTACCCCCGAAGAACTGGCGCGTGAACTGGACGTATGCGTACTGCTGAAAGGTCGGGTTACACAGGTTGTAAGTGAAGGTGAACGCTACCTCATTGAGGCCGGGTCTAGCTGGGCGGCAACAGCAGGGTCGGGGGATGTCTTATCCGGGGTCGTTGGAGCTGCTGTGGCTTACGAACCCAGCGCAGTAATGGTGGCTATGGCCGCGCGCGTCCACGCTGATGCAGCTGCGTTGTGCAACGGGCCAGTGCCCGCCCATCTCATTGCCGAAGCGCTCACACTGGTGGTCAGCCAAGCGGTGGCGCGCTAGGATTCCCGTAGATTTCATGCCTTAGCGCTATGGCTATACCCACAGAAAGATGTGTAAGCCGTCTCAAAAATAGGGAAACCCTGAATGAATTCTGTACTGTAGATGAAATTAGTGTTTTGTATGGGAAGGATTTTTGGGTGCGCAAGCAACTTTTGGCAGTGGCGACCATCGTCTCGGCACTGCTCCTCACCTCTTGTACCCAAGCTGGACAACGCTCCACCGCTGACGCAGCCACCGGCACGGCATCAGCAACTGCCGTGAACGTGAATTCGGCTGCGGAATCCTTAGGCGGAAGCACTGAGGGGGGCGTAGGTGGCGCAACGGGTGAGTCTGAGACCTCCACAGAGACCCCCACAAGCACCACGCCAGCGGTCAAACAAATAGGCATCTACGGCACTGCTGGTGACTATGATCCCCTCAACACGGGACATATGTTCAACGGGCAGATCGCGGGCGTGGTCACCAACGCCCGTGACCTCAACCCCGACTATGTGGTAGACAGTGGTCAGATCTACCTAGATCTCTCTGGTATGGAAACCCTGACCGAGCCAAAAACCGTATCCATCTACATCAACTCAGGGCATTTTGACCTCAAAATGCCCAAAAACGTTCCCGTGGACTTGACCTGTAAAGTTCCTTCGGAAAAAAGCAACTGTAAGACCAAAAAATACAATTCCGACGCGCCGGGAAGTATTTTCACACTCAACATCACAAGCAACACCGCTCGGGTTACTATTGCAAAGAAGTAGTTGTAGCAAAAGTTCTTTGCGGTGACTGCTCATAGATGTCAGGGCGGCACCACGTCGCCCGTCATAGGGGCGACATTCGCCTCAGAGAGGAAAAGATCGGTGACTAAGAAGATTCTTGGCGCAGGTGTCATTGCCTCTGCTGCACTGCTGTTGGCGGCATGTGGCGGTGGCGGAAGCTCCTCAGAAGGATCAGGATCCTCCAGCAGTGCCATGGCCTCCAGCTCAATGTCAACCTCGGAAAGCAGCAGTTCTAGCAGCTCAAGCGGTTCTGGTTCTTCTGGGGCTAGTGCTAGCGCGAGTGCGTCGGGTGGGTCGTCGTCAGGTTCCCATAGCGCTGCCACCGCCGTTGGTGTTGATGTTCCTGCTACCAACGGATTCGATCCACTGGGCACAGGCACCGTGTTTCAGGGGTCCATTGATGTGAGCACCAGTGATGCCAATGCCTTGGATGAGAATTACGCTGTTTCCAACGGCCAGGTGACACTGAACCTGCAGGATCTAAAACCCTTGGATAAAGACAAGACCGTCAACGTATACGTGGACGTGGGGACTGTATCGGTAACGCTGCCGGACGATGTTCCGGTGGAGATGACCGCGAAGGATTCCGTGACGCTAACGACCCCCAGCCACAAGACCTACAACGAGAGCGCTTCTGGCAAGAAGCTGACACTGAACGTTCAGGTCAACAACGGTCCCGTTACTATCGCTGAGTAGTAGTGGTGGCTGCGGGGTGATGAAGTAGAATCGTGTAGCGTGACACAGCAGACTCATCGCCCCGTTCTTGTTATTGATTTCGGCGCGCAATATGCACAACTTATTGCGCGCCGTGTGCGTGAAGCCCGGATTTATTCTGAGGTTGTTCCCCACACAGCATCCGCTGAGGATATTAAAGCTAAAAACCCGGCTGCCCTGATTCTTTCGGGCGGCCCTTCTTCTGTCTATGCCGAGGGTGCACCATCGCTTGATGCCGGGATTTTTGATCTCGATATTCCGGTTTTTGGCATTTGTTATGGTTTCCAGGCTATGACGCATGCGCTGGGCGGCACGGTGGCTAACACGGGTAACCGTGAATATGGTCGCACTGACATGACTGTTGACGGCGGTCTGCTGCACGAGGGGTTTGAGCAGACGCATAAGGTGGTTGTTTTTTGCGATGAACCAAATAACAGTGCGTCAAACTTTAAAATAACTTTGCCAGGTC
>ERZ773018.427-NODE-427-length-25428-cov-6.369093_pt1 | contig 25428 bp, 18 predicted proteins | sample MGYA00580840_ERZ773018 | MGnify/ENA primary metagenome ERZ773018 (study PRJEB29015, sample SAMEA2738125) | human oral metagenome | biome: human oral; feature: human-associated habitat; material: saliva | place: China | collected 2256 ... | reverse complement strand
ATGATGCGGCACAAATCGAGCTCTGTCGCAGGTATCGACCGCTCATCTTGCACTACACGAATCGCACGGGGAACCGCGAGTTCCGCGAAGACGTAGAGAGCTATCTGTGGGCCATCCTTATGGAGTCCATCTATAGCTTTAATCTTGATGGTCCCGTACCATTTGCGGGCTTTGTGAAAGCTGGTATTATGTATGGCTATATGCGGTACTGGAAGCGAGAGCGATTGCGTTATCATCGTGAGATTCACATTCCAGACCGCACTACTGACGATGGAGACGTAGCGGTGGGCATGGATATCTTCGCATCTGGCGAGAATATAGCAGACATGATCATGACCGCTGACGAAGAACAAAGACTGCGAGCACGTCTCGTATGGGCTTTAGGCAGACTGTCTCCCGATCAGCGTGACCTATTGCGTCGTGTTTACGGAGAATGCCAAAGCTTGGTATCGGTCAGTGAAGAACTGAACTGTAGCCGCCAAGCCATCCAGCGACGCCATGAACGAGCCATTCGCAAGCTGCGGAGATACTTAACCACAGACTTTAATAAGACAAAAGTGCATTAGACCTAAGGTGAACTAGTGTAATGTACATGTGTTAATATAATTTAATTTCTTATTTATATTCCAAAATCTGCATATTTCTGTTAATCTCGATTAATAGATATACATAAAATATGCATTTCTCAATTTAAATGAGAAAATATTGACACATCAAGCGATACATAACTTTTACAAGATCATAAAGTCTTTAATTATACATAAATTTCTATAGTTTTGTGTATATATTTACAAAATATTCAACGTAGTATACAATTAAATCAGCAGCAGATTAAAGCATGCGAATCTGCTTTCACAGAACACGTGTTCATTGTATTGTTGAAAGGAATGTTCCTAATTAGAGGGGAGAGAATTCCTATGCTAACACATGATGAATTAACAGATATGATGGCCGCTCGGCTATCTAAGGGAGAGGATTTGGATTTGATCTATACGAATCCAAAGAACCACATTGTTTGTTTTATTCCTACTTATCAGCCTGGTGGTGGGGACAGTACGAAGTGCTATTTCGTAGATGGCCGTGAAGAACTGGTCTGTCTGCCGATGCGAACCATTACGCGGGAGCTGGCGGTACAGGAAGGGCTGAGGCCCAATTACATTATGACCAGCGACGGTCGGCGCAGCAGTTATACATCGCCTAAGACCTATGGTCCACATCTAACCTTTGCCCATATCAAATGTCGGCGCCCTGTCGGCAAAGACGTGGTGTACGGCCTCTTTAACGTGGCTATACCCTATGAATATATCGTTACGGAAGGCCCGGAACCCGATACGAGCTATATTCACGTGGGGAACTTCGCACCGATTCTGGTGTACCAATCCCCGCGTCACGTCAAACACAAACTGAACGAAGCCATGCTAGAACACTGCAACTATGTGCGCAAAATGCTAGCCCGGATCAAACTCAGTCAGAACCCACAAGTCGTGGCCGAACTATTTATCGCCTGGAGAGACCTAACGAGATAAAAACGTTAGGGGTGAAAGTAGGGAAAGAGGGGAGAGAAAAGGAGGGCTTATAGGGAGAAAAATATAATACGGAAAATAAGGTGATCATTAAAACAAAATAAATAACTTTTCACTCTTGATAAAACCCACCCCATAAAGGGGTGGGTTTATTTATTTTGTTTGAGAGGATAAAATTGTAATATAATATATTACTTCTATATTATAAATATTTTTCTAATATTGCTTTATTATTTGAAAAATAAATAGAATAAAATTCTAGAAAAATACTTGAATTAAAGCTGCTATTTAACTTTTTGTATTATGTAAACATATATTTTACAGAAAATATTTTTACAATATTTGACATATATTGTAAAAATTTGTATTATGTAATTATAGGAGGTGCAAAATGAATAAAAAGCAAGAAAATTTTAAGCGCCTTGCAGAATCTAGAACTAATAAAGTAATAGATATGTTGCAATTAATAGGTAACTTATCAAATACATCTAATTACGAGTATTCAATTGAAGATGTGAATAAGATGTTTGAAGCTATTTTTTTAGAAGCAGAGCGACAAAAAGCAAAGTTCAAAGTTTCTACGGGAGAAAGGAAAAAGAGATTTAAACTTTAGTTATTAATTAATAAAAGGAGTGTTAGTATTATGGAACTACAATGGTATTTTCCTGATAATGGTAATGGAATGGAGTTTGGTTTAGAGACCGGTGATATTGATATTTTTAAGAAAGATCCAATTGGTTCTTTAGCTCGAGAAATATGTCAAAACTCTATTGATGCTAATCGTGGAACGGGTGCAACAAAAATAGAATTTATACCGTTTAAAGTAAAACGAGAAGATATTCCTGGGATTGATGATTTAGCAAATCAAATAGAGAAATGCTATGAATATCGAAAAGATGATAAAAAAGAAGGGGCGGCTATTGCCACTCTCCATTCGACCATTAATGCAGATGAGATTAATTGTTTGCGAATTAGTGACTATAATACAACAGGATTAATTGGTGTATCTAGATTTGAACGTGGTATGCCATTTTATAATCTAACAAAAACTTCTGGTACAAGTTTTAAACGAGCTGGATGTGGTGGCTCTAAAGGGATTGGGAAGGCAGCAGCTTTCGTAGCAAGTAATGCTAGAACTGTTTTTTATTCAACTTATACAGAGGATGAAGAAAAAGGATACATTGGAATCGCTAAATTACGATCAGTACCTATTGATGAACATGGCTACAAAATGTCCGTTGCCGAAGGCTATTATGGTATTGGTAAAGAGAGTTTTCCTCAGCGTGATAAAGAGTTGGTATTGGATAAAGCATTTCATAGAGAAGCTGGAGATTATGGAACAGACTTATATTTAATTGGATTCGGATATAGAGAAAATTGGAAAACTGATTTAATCTTTAAATTATTAGATAGTTTTATGGTAGCTTTCTCAAAGGGCTTACTAGAGGTTACTGTTGATGATATTGTAATAAACAAATTTAGTTTAAAATATATTATAAGTGATAATACTTCATTTCCAGGTAAATCAGAATCTAATTTGAGATCATTGAAGGCTCAGTATGAATTATTATCGGGGGATGATGGTGTAAAGATTATAGAAAAAGAGATTAAGGACTATGGTTCAGTAACCATTTATGTACAGCCATATTCTCCAGGTGAAGCTTATCGTGCGACTTGTGCATGTGATATTATTCGATATCCATATATGAAAATTACAAGTTATGGTGTAGGTCGACTTATACCTTATTCTGCAATGTGTATAGTTGAAAATGGAGATTTAAATGAAGCCCTTAGACAAATGGAAAATGCTGAGCATACAGATTGGGCTCCTGAGCGACTTGAAGAAGATACGGATAGAAAATGTGGTGCGACAATTATCAGAAGTTTAAGAAGTCAAATCTCTCGAGCTATTAATGAAGCATTAAAAACAGAAGTGGGCAATAAAACTGATATAGTAGGTGCTGGTGCATATTTACCAAGTGTTGATAATGATGAGGTTGTTGATGGAGAAAGTGATGTTGGTGCTACTACTGAGTTTACACATATAGGTAAAGTTCGTATAAATGAGTGTGCACGGGATAAAGCTGAACAAGAAAATAATGATGGTGAAAAAATACACCGTAGCATTACTACGTCAGTTATCGAGAATACGGGTACACCTGATGCAGAAATCACTACTCCAGAAGGCGATGTTGGTAATACAGGCATTCATAATGGTGGCGATTCTTCAGGGAATCATGGCAGTGCATTGAATCCAACAGATGCAACTACAGATCCAAATGGGAATAAAAAAGGCCGTATTCGTAAGCTATTAGGTGGTATGCGTACTCGCAATATATATGATAAAAATAAGAACTGCTTTGTTATGACTTTCATTTCTCAATATAATGAAGATGATTGTGAAATCATTATAAAAGAGATAGGAGAGTCTAGTGATACATATGATGTAACTGTAATTAGTGCAACTATAGATGGCAAGCCATGTCTTGTAGAAAAAGGGGTTATTAAGGGAATCGTTTTGAGGGCAGGAGAAAAATATAGTATTTTCTACAATGTTCAAAATAGGGGTAGATTTGCGACAGAGGTAGATATTTATGCAAATAGGTAATCGTATATTTCCGTATCCAGTTGTTAATAGAAATGAAGAGTTATCTGATTTTATTAATGGTGCTTGTTATAAACTTGCTTTTGGTGAACCAGAGAATCCAATTATATCTGATCGACACTATTTAACATTAAAAGATGTGCATATAGAGCTAGTTGATGATACGTTAAGAGAATTTGTTCAAAATGGATATATGGAAGCAACACTAGTAGTTGAGAGTCCAGAGAGTGTGTTTAGAAAAACATATTCCATTGGATTAACACCAATAACTATAAAAGTACCATTGATTCTCCTAAGTGGTAAGGTTACAATATCGTCTTATTTATATGCTACAAAAGATATATTTGAGTATAAAAGCATTAATTTTAATGAGGATTTTAGTAATATTGAGTTTGAATTAAATAAGTTTGATATTGTTGGTATTGATGATGGTTTTTCTTTTAATATTGAACACAATGATTTAGCAGATAATGTATCTGAGTCTATTTTTGAAATTATTCGTGGAGAAAATAGTCAAAAATATATTCAATATAATACAGATGAAGGTGATTCTAAGATTTATATTTATTTGCCAAAAGAAAAATTTGAACAATATTCACAGGTAAAAACAAGTCGTCCATTTATGTATATTTTTATGGGTCTTATAGTCGTTCCTGTATTAGTTGATATATTTAATAGATTGAAAAATGAATTTAGATTTTGTGAAGATATTATAGATATCAATGAATCATATCCTTGGTTTAAATCTGTGGCACGATCTTATAAATCTATTGAAAATATGAATTTATCAGTTAGCACTTTTATGAATTCTAATACGTTAGAATTTGCACAAAAAATATTTAATAATATGAATGTTCAGGCTATTGAAGATGCATATAATATGATTATTAAAGAGATTGAAGGGGAGCAAGATGGGGAAAATTAATATTGCCTATATGACTGAGGCCGCTTATAAAGAGCTCAAACAGAATATTGGTACTTATAGAGAAAACTTTATTGTTAATGCATCAGATTCTTCTTGGGTGCATCAATTAGCTGATGGAAAAGTATTTCAAAGTAAATCATATCAAATTGATGAGTTTTCCTTAAAAATGCCGTCTTCTCCTAGTGATAGCAAAACAATTACTGAAAATTCAATTCTCATGTATGAAAAGTTAAAGCATTTACCTGCCTATGTATTAAGTAATAAATATTTTTGGTTATGGTTTATGTTTGAACGGTGCTATTCTGTAGCCCTTGCTATGATGAAAGAAAAAGAGGTAACAACCTTTAATAATCAATGGTTGTTAGGAGGAAGAAGAGGTCTCTTTTTTGGAGTTATTTCAAGGTGTTATTATCGGGTTGCACTTACTGTTGATGAAAATAATGATTCAGATCGTTACTATTTGACTAGATTTACTTTTGAAAGTCCATCTAGATTTAGAGAACTTACTTGGCGCACATTCTCTAGTGAAAAAAGAATTGTTATGGGCTTTATGAAGGCAATTTATGATGTTATAACTTCAACTGGTTGTGAAAAATCGTGCTATGATGAGCTTGTTAAAGATTTATCAAGGTTAGGTAGTGTTAAGATTCTTGATATGATGTCTGAGAATGATATTTACAATTTTGTATCAGCTAGGTATAATAAATATCTTTCTGATACAGTTTCATTATAGTAATATGGGGGGACGGATTATATATTGTTGTTTTATAAGGGAAGTAATTTATAACAATAAAATGGTTGAAGGGGAAAATATTATATGTTAATTGATATAAATTCAAGTACTGAAAAGGTGATTACAAAGATTCCTCATAGAACGAGCTTTGAAGCTTGGAAAAAACAGATTAGTAAAGAGGAGTATCAGGCTATTATTGATGAGTTGAATAGAAGAATTGATGAAAATCCAGAGGTTCATACTGCGGGGTGGATTCCTGGTCATAATTGGGAGGGTACTGTATTTTATCCGATATATTTAGCTTGTAAAAAAGATAAAACAGCTGCAGCTAAATTTTTTGGTATTATTGTCTTTATCGTGTTTATGGATAGACCTGAACGATGGTCTTTAGGACGATATACTATTAATGAACGAGATATTGCGAGTATGACGTATTTTAGATTAAGGGATACTAAATAGTTCACTTATTATGGTAGATGTATATTAATTTTGACTATAAATCCATAGATTTCCCCTACTCATATGGGTTACAATAATATGAGTATTTAGAAAGGGGTTGCATGCATGAGTAAGATTGATTTAGCATCACCTGTAGTGAAATGGGTTGGTGGTAAGCGTCAATTATTAGAACGTTTAATGCCACTCTTCCCAGAGACATACACTAGCTATTGCGAGCCATTTATTGGTGGTGGGGCTGTTTTATTTGCACTGCAACCACAAAAAGCAATTGTTAATGATATTAATAGCGAGTTAATAGGGGTTTATCGAGCTATTAAAGACGATGTAGAGGCATTAATTAAACGGTTAGCACAGTTCGAGAATACAAAAGAGTGCTTTTATGAGGTGCGCGGCTGGGACCGTAATGCAGAGTTTTATAACCAATTAACAGATATTGATAAAGCTGCTCGTGTTATCTTCTTAAATAAGACTTGTTATAATGGACTATACCGTGTAAATAGTGCTGGTGAATTTAACACACCTTTTGGTCGTTATAAAAATCCTAATATTGTTAATGAAAGCACTCTTCGCGCTGTAAATGAATATTTTAATACAGCAGATGTAACAATATTAAATACGAGCTATTCTGAAGCTGTTCAAGGCTTACCAGAAAATAGTTTTGTTTACTTAGATCCTCCATATGATCCAATATCAGTAACAGCAAGCTTTACGGGATATAATGCAGGTGGTTTTGGTAGAGAGGACCAAATCGCTTTACGTGATTGTTGCCGTCAACTTGATACAGCGGGCATAAAATTTATGCTTTCAAACTCTGCTACAGAATTTATACAAGATATTTATAGTGAGTTCAATATTACTATTGTTCCTGCAAAACGTGCTATTAACTCTGTAGGCTCAAAACGCGGCTGTGTTGATGAGGTTGTAATTAGAAATTATGAGTAAAGCTAAAAAGAAACGAAAAATAGATATAACATGGACTAAGCTGAACGATAAGCATCATATTCTAGATGCGATTAAGGATAAGGGATACTTTATAATTTCTGCTAAGCAAATCGGAGAGTTTCAAGAAGCACGATTAGCTGTTAAATTCGATCACTCTGATGCTCGACCAGATTTATTTGAAGAAAATAATTTATCGATTCTACCAATTACGCGCGGTGATTATTATATCTCTCATATAAATGCGTATCATAACTTTGAATCGGATACATCAGAGATTACCTATTTAAGACCTCCCGAACATATTAAAAGCTTAGATGTAACATCTATTAATAGTGAAAGTAAGGCTTTGAATATGGCCTATATATCCGGAATTTTTGCGGACTTTTTAGAAGACGAAAGTTTATTACCTACCGTTTCTGGTCGCATGAGTTCCGAATCATTTGCTTTTTATGCGGATGTTGTTAGTAAAGATGTAACTGATAAAGAACCAACTGTAACAGTAGAAAATTCACAAATTGAAATTGATGCGGCTTATGAAGGTGTTAAAAGTCTTGCCTTAATGGAAGCGAAACGAGATTTAACAGATAATTTCTTAATTCGTCAGTTGTATTATCCTTTCCGAACATGGCAGCAGAAAATGGCTGAAAAGCCAGTACGTCCAGTATTTCTAATTTATAGTAATAGTATTTTTTATCTCTATGAATATAGATTTAAAGAATTACAACATTATAATTCATTAGAATTAGTGAAACATAAACGATATTGTTTAGAAGATACGCATATTTCGAAAGAAGATGTACAAAAGGTATTGAAAAAAGTACATCTTAATAAGGAGCCTGATATTCCATTTCCTCAAGCAAATTCCTTTGAACGCATAATTAATATGTGTGAATTGCTTTATATAAATGATGTGGAAAAGAACTTTATTACGGATGAGTATTCTTTCGATGAACGTCAATCTTCTTATTATTTAGCTGCAGCAAAGTATTTAGGTCTTGCAGAAGAATCCCTAGATATAGATGGACATGATTGTTATACATTAACAAAAGTAGGGAAATCTTTATTTTCTATGTCCTATAAACAACGTCAGCTAAAATTAATCGAATCTATTTTATCTTATAAAAGTTTTAACTTAACATATAAGGCTTACTGTAAATCTAACGAGAGACTTTCCGATCGTGAGATTGCGGAATTTATGAAACAAGCTGGTGTTATTAATCCGGAAACAGGATTACCGTATAGCCAGTCTACATATGAACGTCGAGCTGGTACTGTACGTGCTTGGATTAATTGGATTCTTAATGTTACTAATAATTAAATATAAGAAGTTTTTGAAACGAATAGGGGCTCACATATGATGTGGGGCCCTATTTTTATATCAATAAAAGTTTCTCTTTAATAATTTACGTCTTAGTTTTTTTGAATACATCTATATTAACTACTTTCATATAATAAAGATGTAGCCAATGAGTTTAGTTCAATTCACATGATTCTAGTTATGATTGAAGGAATTTACTTATAGGCTTATATATTAAGTATTTATTTACACTATATTAATGTTTTTAAACTAAGGAGGAACAATTATGTTACCATTATTTGCAGTTGCAGCGGCAGTATCCGCATGGGAAGGTTTTGCAGCAGGGGCCACATTGGGGCTTACTATATACCAAGCTGCACGATCCACTCGTAATCGATAATAGTTAATTTTAAAAGGAGGTGATCTTTATGTATCCATTTGCTGGATTTGCTGTAACAATTATGATGTGTTTATTATTGGAAGATTAATTATAGGAGGTGTTAACCATGTTGCCTTTAGTAACTTTAGGTTTAGTACATGTTTGCTTTGAGGAGTAGCATTTGAAAAAAATAATAAATAATGATATATAATTGGCCTATTTGTATGATGTCATATGAATAGGCCTTTGGTTATGTGTAATTGCATGCAGATAGTTGAGAGTTAAGGAAAAGTATTATATATTTTAAAAAATGAATTAAAATTAAATGAAAGAAAAAGGGGCCCTATATTGACGTAAAATTTGAAAACCCTTATAATAACTATAATCTTAGAAAAATCATTTACCATCAGTATTTATCTATATTTGTAGGCTTTTTCGCCTTAATGGGAGCACAATTAGACCGTTCACGGTATGAGGTTTTCCAAAACCTATTTTACAGCCCCATGAATACTGGATTTCTAAGGCCCGCTGTGTTGCAACAGCACCTACCGTTTACGGTATTGAAACTCTTACCAGGGGTTACACCTACAACGGCACATACATCTGCGTGTTGCAACAGCACCTACCGTTTACGGTATTGAAACTTGAAGGATCCTTTTCTAAAGCCAAGCCATATATTGCGTTGCAACAGTGCTTACCGTTTACGGTATTGAAACTCTGCTTTGCTTAAATCAGCACAGATCTTATTGTAAGTTGTAACAGTGCTTACCGTTTACGGTATTGAAACGCACCAAACGCTACTGCATTAGAACCATGGAAGTGACCGTTGCAACAGTGCTTACCGTTTACGGTATTGAAACGTACCACGAGTACCGACAATCTCTAATACTAGGGAAGATGTTGCAACAGTGCTTACCGTTTACGGTATTGAAACCCAACAGATGCGGCATAACTTGCTTTGTCATCTTTATGTTGCAACAGCACCTACCGTTTATGTTATGCGCCGCAAAGTGTGAGGCTTCTGATGAGAGAAGCGCGGATGAGGCCCGCACATTGCAAGTACCTGAACGAAGTGAAGGTAAAACGGAAGGGGTTAAGGGGGTGTACTTACTGTTTACAGTATTGAAACGCTTTTTGTCGTTCATGTTCGATGTCCATTTTACTAGTTGCAACAGCACTTACCGTTTACGGTATTGAAACGTATGTTCTGGAGTGTCATATTCACTTGTAGCTTTAACGTTGCACCAGTGCCTACCATTCACGGTATGCGCAGAAGGGGGCGAGGCAGCAGAGGAGCAAAGCGACGATGAGATCCACACATTGCAAGTACTGAACGAAGTGAAGGTAAAACGAAAGTGATATAGAAATAGCGCTTACCGTTTACGGTATTGAAACGTACCACCGAATACTGCTGTTATGATAATGTTTGCCATAGTTGCAATAGTACCTACCGTTCACGGTATGTGCGGTAGAGTGTGAGACAGCAGAGGAGCAAAGCGAGGATGAGGCCCACACAATGCAAGTACTTGAACAAAATGAAGGTAAAACGAAAGTGATATGGAAATAGTATTTACCATTTATGATATTGAAACTCGTTGGTAATTTTAATAGTTGCCATTTTATGGTTCCTCATTGCAACAAAGCTTACTGTTTACGGTATTGAAACTCATTAATTTGCGTGATTTGGATGATGTAGCTTAGGTTGGGGTGTAACAGCACTTATTTTTTACGGTAATAAAATCTTATATTTAACATAAAACCCCGAGTGTATTTTTTGATTCACTCGGGGTTTTGTGTCTTAGTATTTTTGATTATCGGTGTATTATGTTTTCCAATATAATGATCATATAGTTTAGTTGGATTTATATGCAGAATATAGTTCATTATGTGGATTACTAATATTTTGTGTTTGTATATTGTGCAAAATTATATTTATATAATATTTTGGAACTTTTTTATAGTGAAGATTAAGATATTATATTTTAGAAAGTAGGTGAATATATGTTAGGCTTTATGCCTCCTCAAACAGAATGGGGACGTCGTATGCAGGCTTGGGGCATAGTTATGTTTTAGGTCAGTTAGTATACGGCGTCATGTAATATAAATCTGATTATCTATAATAATATTAAAAGAGCTTGATTGTATGATGGTGTACAATTAAGCTCTTTTAGTTTTGTTTATGAAGATTAGATGATAAAATAGGTAATAATAGTTAGTATATATGTAGTAAAGGGATAGTTAGTAAATAGGGGCTATAGTATGATTACCATTGCAATCGATGAATACGGGGATTTTAATTTTCTTGGGCTTAAAAATGATAATAGACAGAATGTTCAATTTATTGCGGGCATAGTGTATAACGATATGGATGATCCGCAGGATGCCAATTTTGAGAGACAGCGTTTAGATGGATTTTTTAGAATAATTGCTGAGGATAAAGGTGTTTCTTATCCAGAAGCATTTTATAGTAAAACCAAGGGAATGGTTTCCGATAAAGGTCTATTTATTCCTAAAAATGAGGTTGGTGAACTCAATACACTAGATTTGAAACAAGGTAGTGGAGAGTCAGAAGAACATCCTTATGCTGCGAAGAAAACGGTTTTAGTTAAGGGAAAGGCTATATATAAGTCTGCAATTTCTGCAGCATTACCTGAATTTTTTAAGAATGGTACGTATCGGGATAAATCAATAGGGAATATACCGCCTAGAAAAGGGTTTTATTCTATTGCCGTTATGCTTAAGAGCAAACAGGGAAAACGTATATTCACAGATGAGCAAACTGGGTTACTGATGAATGATGGTGTAGGCAGTAATTTGTACTGGCACATGGCAGATGCGATAGTATCTAGATTAGTCTTTCACAATCCATATAATTTAGACGTAGATCGCATAGAGTTCAATTTACCAACACGTATAACAGAGGTTAGTGAACAAAACCTAATTAAAATTGAAGAGTTTCGTGCATTAGGTTATAAAGAATACCAATTTCCACGTGGACGTAAACCCGATCCACATAAGGTATATTTTCAAGTAACTAATGATTTTAATTACCGCGCGGCCTTAGATAGAAGATCTATTGATTATAATCGATTACATATGGATGTTAAGCAGTTTAAGGCGCTATCTATTAATTATGATATACAGGACTATAAAGAAACAGAGAAATATGCATTCTTATATTTAGCTAATTTCTTGTGTGGTCATTTTAGTTACTATGGGAAATTACACACCTTAGTTTCTGATGGTAGTCGCTTTGATGCTATAAGAGTCTTAATAAATGAATTGAATGGAACTGTTCCAAATCTTCTATTTGTTTATGATGACATAGATAGTGTGTTTGAAAAAGCAATGACTGAGTATCAACGTCAGAATTATGTGGCGGCTTTAGAAACATTATATGATGGTAGGCATAAAGCAAGTAAATTTACAGATTATTATCAGACGGAATGGTTCCCTCATATTGAGGAATTGATTCATGGCGAATCGAATGTTCGTGGGATAGAACGAGCTATTCAGGATTTAGCATATTATTCTGACCGTGTGAACTGTAATGCAGATAAACTGGCATATATGTTTGAACATCTGGAAGAATTAGTTCACAATTTAAAATGCCTAGATTTATTAGCTAGTGATATTGCATATGCATTTTATGATACGGGAATGACTGCTTTTAATCATGTTGGTAATAGTTCAATGGCATTGCATTGTTTTAATAAATGCCAAGAGCTGTCTAGATATGTACCAATTGAGAATTATTTATTAACGTTGAAGCGACGAGTGGTAAGTCTTATAGATTGTTATGGCTATAAAGATGCCTTAGAATTAGCATTATCTATAGTTGATATGGAAGAACGCATCCAATCATTACGTATAGAGTTACTTGGTCCATCTGTGGGTTCAATTAGCTTAGGACAAGCTTATAGCCAATTAGGTCAAGTATATGCATATCTAAATCAATCTGAAGCGGAACAAGCTTTCAAAAAAGCTTTAGAGATTTTTGATTCTCAATCTACAGACGCATATCGTACGATGTCGTATTTGTTGCACTATTATATTGAGTCAGGTAATCGTAGTGCTTATGAGGAGTTAGCATCTGAGTACTTTGGTGGTAGAAATACATTAAGTGAACAATTATCCTATATTGTATCTCTTACAAAAGAAGATAGAGGGCTTCAGTCTATGGCCTTTGCCTTATTTGTATTTATGAAAGCCTTATTTGTTTTGTATAAAGATGATATAGATGCAGATATGGTTAAACGATTAGAGCAAGCAGAAAAGAAAATACGTGAGGCGACGTTGGTCAATATCCATCCGTGGGAGTTGATTTATACCTACTTATCGCTTATTGCATTGCAAGCTAAATGTAATCCGATTGCTATCGTATGGCGTCAACAGATTATGGATTCTGTGGATAATACAGGATTACCAATCGAACATAGTATGATATACGGTTTGATACGCTTCTATGAAACTGTAAATGATATTAATAAAGTGGCGTACTATAAGGAGTTATTGATATCTGCCGGTGTAGATATTCATCACGACATGACATATATGAATCGATAATTTTACATAATAAGAGCACAGCCTCTCACATTAAGTTGAGGGACTGTGCTCTTTTGTAATATATAGTATTAAGAGTTAGATTAGTTGATAGGAGAATGGCTAAGTGCTGTCCTATAAATTGTCGCAAGTTTTTCACGCAATGGAGATTCATCGATAACCCGTACGGCACAACCTAATTTTAGTAAGTTACGCAAGATATCCTCTTCTTGAAACGGAAGATAACTCACCTCTATTGTGAATTCCTTAGCAACTATATCTTTTGTTTGAATTGTATAATTACTAAAGTAATTAAAGCAACGATCTACTGCGTTATTTAAGTCATGGAGCTTGAATATAAGGGTTTGTTTAGATTCATTTCTATAGGTAGTGTAAATTGTTTCTAAATCCTCTAATCTCGGTATATCTAATATCGAGATATTGGCGACATCTTGAAGGGCAATGTTGAGGAATGTTTGTGTATCATGGTCATAGGCAATGAGCGTATACCCATTACTTCCTACAGAATATTCTAATCTACATGGTGATACTTCTCTATCGTTTAATATGATACGTGCATTCTGTTGTATTCCTACTAAACACTGCTTGATAGTATCCATATTAATTGGCGTATCATCTGTCATAGTAGGTACTTTCTTCCAAGTTCCATCAGGGAATGTAGTATTAATATTTTTTAGCTCATTGTCTAATTGTTGACATAGTTCTGGTGAAAGCAACCAATTTGTCCGGTCATCATTTATAAGGTCTTTTAGAAACATTCGTTCTGCATCAGACATAATAATTAGTGGCAAATCAGATAGGATCGATTCGACGTGCTTGCCGTCATCGCTTGGTTTTATTAGTATATTGGCTAAGTCTAGTTCGTACTTATCATTAGGTAATGATTTTTTATATATTTCTGTTGTTAGTAGCCTACGATGATTGATTAAATCTTCGATATCTTGTTTTGTATAGGAGACTCCATTTATCAAATCGAGTTGAATTTGGTATTGTGTCGTAAAGGTAATAGCATTAATATCGTTAAGGACTGAAGAGACATAAACACCATTTATATCAGTGTCTTTTTTAGGGGATTGTTTCTGGAGTCCTTTTTTTGTACTATTCTTTTCTTTTTGTATAAGGAATGGATTTTCCTTTTTCTTTATTTTATAACCTTCAGGTTCTTTAAATTCTTTTTCTAGAGAGGCACATAGGTTACTGTAGAACCTCTGTTTTATACTTTGTTTATCACTAGATATGATGTGGATATAAGGTAAGTAACTACGTAGTAGAGGGAGCCATTGTAATATATCTGTTGCTGTTAATTGTAATTCAATATATTCACTGGTCTTGCTTAATATGTTTATAAGTAATTTAAACTGTCGTATGAATTGATTGTATAGAGGCTCATATCCTGGAAGTGTCAAGAAATGAAGGATACAGCTATTATAATTACTTTTTAAAGGTACTGGAGTATGGATAAAATCAGAACTGTTGTATTTTGTTACCTCTAATGATTTGATGCGGTCAATACGATTTATTTGCAGGTGTCCATTGTTAATACTATGAAGTATATTTTTATTTTCTCCATAATACGTTTCTACTGCCAATGGAGTCACAACTTCCTTTGCTTTACCTGGCTCATAGAATGTGAGTCTTACTTTTTTATGGCGATGTAAAGCATCTGCTAAAGGATAGAATATATCTCCATCGATGACATTGTTAGGATTATTATCTTTGAATGTAAAGTAAGTATTATTAAACCCGTATATTATGGACTCTTGTTGTTGCTTAAGTGAAAGCCCAGTGATCAGATACATAATCTTTTGGAGTAATATGTGACCTGCTGCCGATGTTAGAGATACATTAGTATAAAAGAATACAGCCATTGCAAGCTCTTCGAGCTGCTGTTTAGTTAAACTATCAAGAATAGTATTTTTTATAGAATATAAATATCCTTTACTACGCTCCTTTTTTTCTATGACTCCTAAAGTTTCTAAGGTTTTAACTTGGCGTTTAATATATTGTTGATCCATAACCTTTTCTTTTTGAGGTTGTTTATTTCTCTGTTTATGAAGTATTTTTAGTAATTCTTCGTAGAGATTGCCATAATCAGATAGGCCTAAGTTATTAGTTAAGGTGGTAAGTGTTATATCATCACTTTCTGTTAGGCCAGCTAAAATACATAATTGTACATAGATTTGTTCTGGAACAGCAGCATATAATTCATATAAATTATTTAAGTAGTTATACCCATCTATAAAATCATTTTTTTCTAAATGATGTATGCTTGCTTTGCCAATTCGTTGAGTATAGATATGACGCATAATATCAAAATAATCAAGGCGACGTATGATATCGTCATGTTGGCTTCCCTTGATACCACGTACATTAGCTTTACCTCTATTGTGATTACCAAAGGTTAAGCTACGAATAAATTGACGCATGCTAGCGAGATCGTTTAAATAGTTAGTACTTGTAGCCATAATTATCTCCCTTACTCATATATAGCCCCAACTATACAAAGATGTTCTTAATTATGAATATAACATGATACAATATAAAATGTAAGGAAAATATCGTAGTAAGTCTAACGTATTAAAGTTTGTTCAGATGGTGGACTATTTGGTAGGGGAAGTTAGCATGGCAATACATAATCTATTTTTAACATTTTTGAGTCCTGTAAATAATCAGGAGCCTAAGCGTCTTATTAATGAAGATGTAGATGATTTCATACGGGATATTATAACAACTAATGAATCTGCTCTGAAATATATCTTATATCATACATGGAATGCTAATTTATCTTTTGATAAGATATTTTTGATTTGTACAGATGCTGTTAAGATGGGGCAGAATGGTGAGCAGTCATCATACGATATTTTTAAATCAAGAATGGCGAACTTTTACAAACAACAAGGGCAAGATGTAGATGTGCTAGAGCATAGTCTTGTTCCGGTTTCTTGTGGGGGAAATCTAGATGATATAGATTTAATCAAGGAAAGTATTATCGATGTATCAAAGCGTATCCTTGAATTCAAATCTAGTATTGATATGACTAAAGATAAGATATGTTTGTATATGGATACTACTGGAGGGCCTCGTAATGCAGCGATGATCTTGCTAGTTATTAGTCGGATGATGGCGTACCACGGAATTGTTGTAGCAGATATGTATTATTCTAGCTATAGAAACGTAGAGAATGAACCAGCTCAAATTACGGTTCATCGTGTATTAGATATTTATAATCTATTTGATATTGTGGCAGGCTTTGAGGAATTCAAATTATTTGGTAGTGCTAAAAAATTGAATGCTCACTTTAAGCCTAATGAAATGGATAATAGTGAATCAGATGCTATAAGTGATAAGGATGACAATACATCTATTATAGCCATTCATGAATTATTGTCGGCTATGGATAGTTTTTCAGAAGCTATTAATATCTCCAGTCGTGGATCCTTTGAAACATCTATTGAAAGGTTAGATGAAAGTTTAGCTTTGGTGAGTGATACAACTAATAAATTATCTAATAATAAAGACTTTGAACAAGATTTGGTAACACTTTTAAAAGAACCTATTGAAGAATCATATGCTACATTATTAGACCAACATAGAAAAAATACCTCTGATGAGCTAGCCTACATTGATTGGTGTTTAGACCATGATTATCTGCAACAAGCTTTAACCTTATTTTACGAATATGTACCAGAATATGCAGTGAATAAAGGTATCATTTCATGTAACCAAACAGAATTTTATCAATACTATAAAAGTCAGAAAGAGAATAAAAAGAATATTGATAAAGATATCAGAGCACTATCTATGCAATTATTTAATACGATTAATCGTAAAAAAGGTGAAAGATTATTATCAATTATTGATAAAGAAAAAGCGTGTATTGCACTAAATGTATCTAAAGAAATTAGTAGATACATAGAAAAGATTGATAATGAGAAACGACAAATTCGTATTATAGAAAAGGACATAGTACAGCAAAAAGAACGTTTAAATATATTTATTAATACTATGACTACTAAATTGATAGAAAATTGTGAAAAATATTTAAATGAGTATAGATTCACATTGTATTGCCAAGATGAAAATGATACTAATCAGTTTTCCTTGCTTGAATTAATACATTTTTTAAAGGATATTCTTAAAGATTCAAGTAAAATTATAAGGGTTAATGATATATTGGAGTCATTGCGAAAACATATTATTTCTGAAATAAGTAAGGGCAACAAGTATAGCGAGTATATTACTTGTGATCGAGATAATGGTTTGCTCTCTATGCGCCAGTCAAGTTCTTTTGCGTATAACACTGTATGTAATGCCATTTTAGATGTATTCCTAATTAAGAATGAAAACGGTAAGATTGACTATAAACAAGGCAAATATAAAAATTTAATTTGTTATAAGTTTCCAGATTTAGAAGAATGGCATATCACATATACAAAAGAGCTTATTTCAAAATATCCTCATAATAAATTAGAAATGCCTTTATTTGATATTCCAGGTGTATTTGTTCCTCATGTAGATGAAAAATCAATTATTGATACATTAGAATTTATGGATCAGTATTTTGAAATAAAAAAAGCACGGAATGACACGAATCATGCTAATAAAGAGGCACAATGCAAGTATACAACCTCAAAGGAATTACGCAGAGAAATACGGAAATGTGTTGAACAAGCGAGACGATTGAGTAAATAATTAAAATAATGGCAAATACCTTTCAAGTTTTAAAAGGTATTTGCCATTTATATATTATTGATTATGGTTTTGTATTTCTAGACATAAAGTCTCTTATATAACGAATCTCTTTTAAACAAAGCTTTATTTGTTCTTGTATATCAGTACTTTTTTTGAATAAACCACGCTTGTTTTCCCGGGCATGGGCGGTATCATTACGACTTGCTTTGAGTATTCTATATAGATTTAATATAGTAACTATTTTTGGAATTAAGTCATGATGTTTTTTCAAAATTGGATGTAGAATAAGTCCATTTACATTACATAGAGAATTTGGAAATAAATTAAGTGGATATTGATAAGTGATAAGATCCCTAAATAAATATGTGAAAATATCTTTAGCGTTAGGACTATTAAAGATTTTAAAAAAAGCATTTCGCACTAAATAGAGCTTTTTGGAATCAGTAAATTCTATCTCATATTGTTGGTTCATTATAATTAAGTCAGTGGGAATATCTTTATCTAATTCTAATTGATTTTGTAAAAAAGCTAGTAAATACTTTCTAAATTCTAATGGCAATTGATTGATTTGTAAGATAGCTTTTCCTGAAAGCGCTAGGTTACTCATAATTTGTAGAAGTTGACTTGGAAGATTATTATTATCATTGTTATATGTCATATAATTTAAATATTCTAGAGGTTTTTTTTCTTTTTCTTCCATAATTATAGTATTGATCTCATTTAATAATTGAAGCTCTAGCTTTGGAAAATCTGTTAATTCTCGTCTTATAGGAGAGTTAATAGATAGTTGCGTTCTAACACGATGAGATTCTTTTCTCAAACTATTACTTAAATATATACGAAAACATTTTATTATTCTATTTATGATAGAGTCAGAGATTTCTTTTATTTCTTCGAATAGAGGACCTGTTATTTCATTAATTTTATTGAAGTTTTTTGTAGATGCATGCCCGTTAACATCAGTTATGGCAGTGAAGATTGTTTTGTCTAAGGAGATTATTTGTGATTTTAATATTACACGAGGTATAAATTCAGAGAATAATGCTAATGCCTGTTGTAGATAACCATTTCGGATACACCAATCAATATATACTAAATCGTCTTCTTTATCATCCATTACTGGTTTATATGTGCTTTGAATTTTGTTGCTCATTAATTTTAGTGCTTCAAATTCAAAGTTTTTATGACCATTTTGGTTGTTAAGATGAGACGTTTGTTTTGACATTTCGAGTTCTGTTAAGACCGAATTAATATCTTCCATAGCTGTTTGAAACATCCCTCGGCTAGACAAACGAATGGCCTCTGAAAAGTCACTCATGGCAGATAATAATTGCTTGATATGAGTATCTGGTGTTGGTAGTGTTTCGACATATGTTTTTAAGGTATTTACACTACCAAACTGATTAAATTCAGCAAATCCTGTAATCATATCATAAATATTATAGATGGAGTTCCCTTCATAAACTAATATTTCATTGCGTTTTGTATTGTTTTCATTTACATAAAGGTTTGCATAGAGAATAGAACCAATTTGAATACCTTGAAATGCAACTAGTCGAATGATTGCAATCATAAGCATAATGGCAGTACGAGGGCCACCTGTTAAATCAACGTGTAATATAACAGTATCTTCAAGTGGTTGAGCGTTATAATATTTCATAATAGCTGTAGACATATCGATAATACTATCTTTTAGATTATTTATATCATCAATATTTTTACATTCAATATATGTTTTAGATGTATCAAAATCAAAATGTGGTACAACATTTGATGTGTATGATTTGATTTGTTCTTCAAATATATTGAGGGTAGTTTTATTTAGATTTGCAACTTTTGTTTTAGTCACTTCTGGTGTAGTGAAAAAATAAGTTTTTTCTAATATAAAACCTGGAGTTTCTTTATTTTTAATATTAAGTAAATATTTTAAGGCTGATTCGCTAGTTTGTAGAATGATGTTGAAAGGTGCTGTTAATTCAGGATTAATAACAGTTTTTTCTACACTATCTCGATCAAATTTGTCACCGGCATATATGGCACTTAAAAATGTTAAATAAATATGATGCTCCATAATAATCTCCTAACCTTAATCTCTAAATGAACTTTACATGAATAATATATCAAATTATATTAAATTTATATAGATATTCATGTTATTAATACGGAAACGGGGCTTCATAGATTTTTAGCCAGATAGGTTTTTGTTTTTTAGTTTTATTGATTCTTTTTGTATTACTATTTTCCTCATATGATCAAATTATAGTTTGTGAATAGATCGATGAAGCGCCGAATACATTTTTGGTAATGGAGTTTAAATAGCCTATCAAGGTAATAGATGCAAGACAGATTTTCACAAAAGATAGTAATTTGTGAAGGATAGACCTCATGGAAAACCTACTCTTATATTGACGTAATTTCATAAAACCCTTATAATTACTGTAATCTTAGAAAAATCATTTACCACCAGTATTTGTCTATATTGATCGATACTTTTGATCTGATTGGAGCACAATTTGACCGTTTACGGTATTGAAACACGTAAAGAAGCGGCCATCTAAAGATTTACCATTTTGTTGCAACAGTACCTACCGTTTACGGTATTGAAACTTACCGATGTGGCTACGAGATTTAAAGTGGTTACGAGTTGCAACAGTACCTACCGTTTACGGTATTGAAACGTTCCAATAATTGGAATTCCAATGGAATGTAACTAGTAAGTTGCAACAGTACCTACCGTTTACGGTATTGAAACTTACCACGAGTACCACAAGCTAATTGTCCAATGTCGAGGTTGCAACAGTACCTACCGTTTACGGTATTGAAACGACATATAATCGAGAATAGTTTTGTTTGTGTGTTTTAAATGTTGCAACAGTACCTACCGTTTACGGTATTGAAACAAACCTGTTGCTGGATGATACCCATCGGCAGCACCTTTGAGTTGCAACAGTACCTACCGTTTACGGTATTGAAACGAATTAATGGCATCTGCTGTTACGTTAATAGATTTTGTTGGTTGCAACAGTACCTACCGTTTACGGTATTGAAACAATGTAGTTTGTTCTTTTACTTCTCCCTCATTAGTTACATATTTGCAACAGTGCTTACCGTTTATGGTATTATAAGAAAAATTAAATATAGTAAGATCAATAAAAACCACGGCATTTGCCGTGGTTTTTTGTTTCCTAGTTTTTCTGATTATTTTCTTCATACTAAAACTCATATAATGTAGTCAACAAAATAAGTGTTGTTATACAGGAGGTCTAGTATGGGCTTTTTTATGTTAATGTTGCTTTTGGCTTTATTGTATGATTTTGGTGAACATCGTTAAGGAGGTAGTATGGAAAATTTACAGCAAGAATTGAAATCAATGTTGTATTTATCTGGACGGATGAATCGTCGTTCTTATTTTATGAATCTATTGATGATTTTTGGTGTTGGCTATATTGGCGGTCTCTGCATTAGTTTAGCTTATGTATCAAAGTTTTTCTGGATGTTAGGTTGGTTGATTATTGGGTATTCTGTTGTTCGTGAATTAGCGATTGCATCGCGTCGTATTCATGATTTAAACGGGCCAACTTATTTGGCTGTTTTTTATATTACGGCTGCTGTTATTGCGATTTTTGTACCAATGCTGGCTAAGATTATACTTTTAGTGAAAGTTGGTTTGATTCTTATGCCTGGAGATAAAGAGGTCAATAATTATGGTGAAAGACCGGCCTCTATGATTGTTGTTTAGAAAAGGAGTATGTAAGATGACAGGATTTGTAGCTATGTTTTTCTTAGGTGTTTTATTACTTGTGATTTTTGATGCCCTAACAGGCGATAATGATAGGGATTAAATAGATATAGGAGGTTTTGATGAGGTATCTTATTTCTTATGATATTTCTGATACTAAAACTAGAAATAAGGTAGTTAAATATTTAGAGTCCTTTTGTTACCGTGTTCAATATAGTGTATTTTTATGTGTTCATGCGCATGTAAAGGTAGAGACAATTGCGAAAAAGCTTGAGATATTAACTAGACATGATGACACAAAGCGTCTTCTTATCGTCTCTATCTCAGATACTGCAAAGACACCCATATGGTGTAATGAAACAATTCCATTAAATGAAGATAAGATATTAATTGTTTAATTTTGAAGGAGATTGTGATGTTAGAAACTTTATATGTAATGACCCCAGGCATATCAATTGGACAAAATGGGGGATTATTAGTTTTAGAAAAGGACCATGCTGTCATTAAAGAAATTCCCATGGCAACAGTAGACAGCCTAGTATTGGGTAGAACAATACAGATTTCTACACAAGTTATGTTTTCTTTAGTAAAACAAGGATCTCTTATTCAATTTGTAGATCATAAGTATCAACTTGTAGGAACTTTAGGTGATGAGCATACAATATTACAACGCTTGTTGTGGCAAGTAGAATACTTTCAGAATAAAGAATTTGCTCTAAGTGGTGCAAAGTATATAGTCAAGCATAAGATAAAAGGGCAAATTTCATTGTTAAACCAATATAAGAAAACTAGAGAGATTCCAAATTTTAAGGCTATAAATCATACCTTACATGCCTTGCTAAAACGCGTAGATAGAACAAAGAAGGTAGAAACATTACGTGGTATAGAGGGGCTTGCATCTAGAACCTATTTTTCTGTATTTGGTTCTTTATTATCTGAACCATGGCAGTTCTCTGGAAGAAATCGATACCCAAGTACGGACCCAGTAAATGCAATTTTAAGTTATGGCTATTCCTTTTTAGAGCGTGAGGTGAGAGCCTCTTTATTAGCAGTAGGTTTAGATGTACGTATTGGTGTGCTACATAGTACAAATAATAGAAAGGATAGCTTTGTATATGATGTAATGGATATCTTTAGACAAGATATAATTGATCGATTTGTATTAAAGCTATTGAATCGTCATATGTTAAGTCTTGAAGATTTTGATATATCAGAACAAGGATGTTTTTTATCTAAATCGGCCAACAAGAAATGGATTAAGCTTTATGAAGAATATATTGATACGGAGGTTACTCGTCTTGATAACGCAACACCACGAAAGTGGATACAACGAGAGGTTCAATCTTTTATGACATATCTTCAAGCAATAGATGTACATATAGCTAAAAATGATTGTGAAAATATATCTTAATAATGGGCTGATTCACATTGTTATATGTGCAATTAGCCCATTTAGTATATGCAATTATATATGAAGTATAAAAAATGAAAAATCTTTCATAAATCGCATACTTATAAGTGATTTTTTTCTTAGCTTTTGCTATTATTTAAGATGAAGATATAATGAATTCATATTGACGTAAACTAATATGGAGAGGAGTGCTTATGTTTATTAATCATACCAATCACCTGTCACAATATTGGTCGCATGAGCAGTTGGCTGCCGCATGTGAATATGGAGAGGTTTTGGACTTGCCATTTCCTAGTGTTGATCCACAAGCATCCTCCTCAGAGGTACTAGAGTTAGCACAAGAATATGTAGGTCGTATTATTGCATTACACCCCTCTGCTGTATTATGCCAAGGAGAATTTGTTTATTGTCATGCTCTAGTAGAGCGCCTATTGGCCGCAGGAATAACTGTATTAGCAGCCACTAGCGAACGTGTTGTAGAAGAGTTTTATCATAATGGTATAAACGAAAAAAGGATTGACTTTCAGTTTGTCCAATTTCGGGAGTATAGTCGTTAATAATTGCTGTTTCTAGTTAAGGAGTGAGTATATGCAAGTAAATGCTATTTTGTTTGATGTACAGTCGATTCAAAAGTACATATTTGCAAACAATAAACTGAAAGCTAATGTTGGGGCTTCGTATATTGTGGATCGATTGTTTGAGGATGTATTGTGTAAAGATATTATCTTAAAAATCGAATCTGGAGCTGATATTACATCTTGGAAAATAAGACGTGATAGTATTACATCTATTCCAACACCTGTATATGTTGCCTATATTGGTGGTGGTAAGGCGTTGATTCTTATTGATAATGATCATGTAAATATGATTGAGGATATCATTAAGAATTTTACATCCCAAGTATTGATTCAATATCCAGGTCTTAAGGTGGGAGTAACAACAGGTCCGATTACACTTGAAAAGAATCAGTTTAGTATAGATGAACATCAATTGTTTAAGCAATTGAAAAATAACCAATATACATTAAATCCTATATTACGACCTGCTAATACTGGTTTAACTGCTATTTGTGATTATAGTGGTGATACCGCTGATACAGTTATAAACCTTGATGATGGGAAACGATTGGTATCCACATCGTTTATCTCTAAATTTAATGCCTTTGAAGCAGCTAATACACGTCTAAAAAAAGATTTATTTGGTACTGAGGATATCGAATGGGTATTTCCAGTAGAATTTGATGAATTAGGTCAGAACAAATCGACTGAAAAGAGTAAAACTGGTATTAATGACATCGCTATCGTCCACATTGATGGTAATAATATGGGGGCTAGATTTATTAGTTGTGATGGATTAGAAGAACGTAGTGCACTATCTGAAAAGGTAGCAACTAAGACCTTGGAAAGTTTCAAATCTCTAATACAATGGATTATTGATAAATATGATGTTCTTACTAAGAATCTTGAATTAAAAGATAAAATGTTGCCAATCCGACCAATTATTGTTGGTGGGGACGATATTACTTTTGTTTGTAATGCTCGCATTGCCGTGCAAGCAGCGCACTTTTTAATGCAAGAGCTTTTGAGTGATAATAATGGTCTGTCTATTTACTCTTGTGCAGGCATTGCCGTAATTCCTACGTCATATCCTTTCTTTAGAGGATATCAGATGGCAGAACAATTATGTGATAGCGCAAAGTCTAAAATGCGTACATATAACAAAGATAATGAAGTGAGCGAATCTTGTTGGATGGATTTTGCCTTCCTTCATGGTGAAACAGCTCCTACATTAGAGCAGTTTTTTGCTAATGAATATAGTAGCTTAGCAGGTAATATGCACTTTGGCCCATATCGTGTATATAGTACTAAAGATAGTGCAGCTACTAAAGATATGGAAGCCTTACATCAATTATTAGATTGTACCGCTCAATTTAATGACGGCAAGGTTATGGCACACAATAAGGTCAAAGAATTGCGCTCCGTATTACAAGATAATGAGCATATGTGGACTGTATTCCTTGAGCAGTTGAGCAATGCTAATAAATCTATGCCTACTGTAGCTGGTTGGGATGTGTTCCAAGGAAAATTATGGGCTAAGGTAAATGATGAAATGCGTACGCCATATGTAGATGCTATCGAATTAATGGATTATATTTTGCCT
>ERZ773018.424-NODE-424-length-25507-cov-6.157512_pt1 | contig 25507 bp, 16 predicted proteins | sample MGYA00580840_ERZ773018 | MGnify/ENA primary metagenome ERZ773018 (study PRJEB29015, sample SAMEA2738125) | human oral metagenome | biome: human oral; feature: human-associated habitat; material: saliva | place: China | collected 2256 ... | reverse complement strand
ATTGCTCATCAATCCAATCTATTGCTCGGTATATGTCGTTTGACTTTGTGCCCCTGGGTCGAAGTGCTTGACCGAACATCCTTTTGCCAGCGCTATTACTCACCGGCTTTCGACGTACTTGATTAGCGCTATCAGAGATAGAGTTCGGAATTTCATCTACCTCGTTATGAGAGGGAAGCTGTGCGTCAGAAGTATTTGAAGCATCAGTCGTTAGCGCATCCTTCTCAAAGGTCAAAGACTGTTGAATCTGACAGCCGGGCTCAATGCGCTGAGCAGCCTTCTTAACCAATTGAATACGATCCTGCTTACTATAAATAGGCCCAACACCATGTTGTTTTACTGTTGTCAAAACATCAATCAGAAGTTCATCATGTCCACCACAATAGCGGGCGTCGTTTCCACTCGCTTCGATTCCGAGCAGCTGTCTAATCTCTTTTGTAGAAATAAGTCTACCGAGATTTGTGATTGACACACTGCCCGCTAAAGCCCACAGCTCATTCTGTCCATAGTCTTCTTTTAGATGCTGAATAAACGCTAACGGTCGCACTGATTGAGAGTTTCCTACATGCAAAAAGCGTGCCGTCTGTATCGAATTCCACTTTACGGTTCCAATGCCGTTATGTTCACCTCCATGGCGCAATTCTAACAGTCTGTGTATTTCGTCCTCATCATCACATACATAGCAATTGACGATACGATACGCTTGCATTGCATCAGAAAGCTTTTCAAACTGTGGCGCTAATTTATTAAATTCAGCAGGTACCTTACTGCTGTCCAACGAGAGTTTAATGGCGGTAATACGTCGGTTGCCCTCACGTACTCGAAAGTCAGATGTCCCTTTTATCGGACTAACAATCGGCAGTTCGGAAGCATTGAGTCCGTTAGTGGCAATATCACGGGCAAGATTAAGCACCTTATTTCCCGAAGCAGTAGTTTGATCCTCCAGAATAGAGAAAAGCGCGTCTTCCTCAGTAGACACTACTTCAAATCTGGGATTTTCCTCATCAGTAATGAGGTGCTCAACATCTATACGCCGTTGTTCATTCATGCTTCTATCACTCCTATATTAATGCCACATCCTGCTCTCGAATCATCTTGTATACGTCATTGCTTAATGGTTGCAACTTCACCTTTAGCTTATTCTAAAAGTTAAATATCTCGCCGTCTTACTAGTAGGCGATGAGATGTCCTCACTTTTGGTCTACAAAGTGTTTGTCTCCAAATAGCTTTATTGCCGTGAACTTTACTGCGCCGTATCTTGTCTGTGCAATATCGTTGTTATATCCACCCACATTTCTAGCCTTGATAATTCGTTACTAGCATAACCATGAAAACCTACTGCCATAATAGATTTATGAGCATGTTAAAACTTGCAAACTTTACAAATATGAGTATTTATCACGATAGTATCATTTCTAACTGATGCGCTTGATCTCTCAGTACCAAAAAAGCAAATGTGCCATGATATTTTTTATGTACTAGTATTACTTACTAGGTCAAGATGTATTTACTGGAACGAGATATTTACTTAACTCATAGCACGATGGGTCCTATGTCGAAGTAACAAACAAAAAACGCTCCACAAATCTTCAGAATAACAATAAACAATGAGTTTGCACTCTTACGATGCTGATGTTGCTGAAATAGCCTAAGTTTGGTCTTTTCAGAAAAGACCAAGCAGGAAATGAAATTCCTGCTTGGTCTCTGCAATACACACGTTTTAAATACGTCTATTTCTGAGGATACAGAACCTCAAGGATCTTCTCGGCAGAATCAAATGCACGTGGCGAATAATCAATGTACTCTGAGTATGGAATCTCTACGATGCTCTTGTTGGCAATAGCAGGGACGTTCTGCAGGGAGCTCTCGCCCAGAAGAGTGTCTTTAGCTACAGCGTCAGTTGCTTTATTACGCTCTGCGGTGACGTAAATAATGACGTCAGGATTGAACTTAATCAGATTCTCATACGTCAAGCCGTTTGCTGACTGAGTTGTAGCAGGAGTAGCTCCAAGCTGGTCGATGATAGTAAATTCAAGGCTCTTCTCGCTACCACCAAAGAGACCAAACGTACCGTCCTTGAGGTTAGCCATAACCAGCACGGTCTTCTTTGTTTCTTTCTCATGCGCTTTAACTCGCTCATTAATGGCATCAAGGCGCTTCTGAAGGTCGGCGGTATAGGTGTCGGCATTGCTCTGAACATCAAAAATAGCTCCAAGGTTCTTAATATCAGAGATAATTCCGGCAAGCGTTGGATCGCCCTGCTCAGAAGATGCCAGCTGGGTATAGACAGAAATGCCTAGGTCAGCGTAGTCCTTTGGAGAAGTCTGGTCCTTTGAAGTAAAGAGACGTGAGCGTCCCACAATAAGGTTTGGATTAGCGGCAACAACAACCTCGCGAGAAAGACTCTTCTTATCGCCCAGCTGCTTGATCTTTGCATACTCATCAGCAATATCTGAAGGCATTGGCGCATCAGGCTTGATGGTGCCAATAATCTTGGAGCCAAGGCCCAGACGCAGCAGAATCTCGGCTGCGGAGTCTGTCAGCGTAACAACACTCTCAGGAGCCTTGTCAAACTTTGCCTCAAACTCATTGCCGTCACCGTCATAGAGCTTGAACGATACGGGATAGCTCGTATTGGCCGACTTCTTTTCTTCAGTAGCAGGGGTAGATGGACTAGACGTTGCATTGTTGCATGCAGTAAGACCCAGTCCAGCAGCAGTTGCAGCAAATCCTGCTGCAATGCTCAAAAAATTCCTTCTCGTAAAGAGATTTGAACTTACACGAGGATCCATCGGATATCCTTTCATTCATCTGTTGATACTCAACAGGCGATTAATACACGTAATCAATGCTGATGCCGTTTCCAGCAGTTGATGGGCGGACCATGCCCTCAACGCCATACACATCAGCAAGTAGCTTAGGGGTCACAATGTCCTCAGGCGAACCCTCGGAAACAATGGAACCCTCTTGTAAAAAATACAGGCGGTCGACATAGTGAGCTGCCATCACAATGTCATGCAAAACAGCCAGGCAGCTGATACCAAGATTGCGCACAAGTCGCAGAATATCAATCTGATACGTAATATCAAGGTGGTTGGTAGGCTCATCAAGCACCAGAAACTCTGGTTCCTGAGCCAACGCACGAGCCAACATGACACGTTGTTTCTCGCCACCTGAAAGCGTGGCAAAAGAACGGTCTTCAAAGCGAGAAAGGCCAACTTTCTGAATAACGTCAGACACGATAGCTTCATCATGATTGGTTTCTTTTGACAGCGCCGACTGATGAGGACTGCGTCCCAACGACACAATCTCTCGAACGGTAAAGTCAAAGGACAACGAGTTAAACTGGCTTACAACCGCAACCTTACGCGCAAAGTCACGTCGTGATATCTCAGTGGCGTCGCGCTCGTCCCACAAAATCTGGCCGTCATAGCGATGACCAAGGCCATAAATTGCCCGCAAAAGCGTTGACTTGCCGGATCCATTAGGGCCAAGGATGCCCACAAACTCACCGTCTGCCACGTTAAGCGAGACGTCCTTTACAATTGGCTTGTTATGGATGGTGACCGATACATTTTGTACTTCAAGGCGCATGCTACTCACCATCCCTAAAGCTGTAGTTGCGTGCAACCATGATGTAGACAAAGAACGGCGCGCCTACAACAGCGGTCAGAATGCCAATAGGAACTTCGGCGTTGCCCAGGATGGTTCGAGCGCAGGCATCTGCCCAAAGAATAAAAATAGCTCCCAGTACTAGCGCCGTTGGCACCAGTCTTCGGTGATCGGACCCAACAAACGAGCGCGCAATATGCGGAATGATAAGACCAACAAAACCGATGGTTCCCACTGATGAAACAAGCGTGCCAACCATGAGCGCAGAAATGGTCAGGTATGCCCATCTGCACAAATTGGTATTGAGGCCAAGCGTTGTAGCAGCCTCATCTCCCATCAGAAGCACATTGAGGGAACGGAACTGCGTTAAGAAAAACACACTGACGAGAAGTACCACGACAACAGAAACGCCAACATTTCCCCAGCTTGCTCGTGCCAAGGAGCCCATGGTCCAAAACTTCAGATCCATCATGCCCTCAGCGTTAGCGGCAATAGTGATGATGAAATTAGACAGCGCCGTGAACAGGGCATTCAAAATCATGCCCGAGAGAACAAGCTTTGACGACGTCATATGGCCGCCGGTAGACGCCAGCAACAAAACGCCTATGGTGGCTATTGTTGAGCCAATAAAAGAGAACAGCGGCACCGAAGAAATTCCCACAACGTGTACCGCGCCGGCTCCAAGCATGATGGCACAGGTAGCTCCGCACGAAGCTCCTGATGAAATGCCCAAAATATACGGTTCAGCCAAGGTGTTTTGAACTGACGCCTGCATGACAACGCCCGCAAGTGCAAGGCCAGCTCCGGCTACCACACCCAAGATGATGCGGGGAAAGCGCAACGACCAGACGACCTTCTCGACAGGTCCTCCTGCAGCTAGAGCCTCCGGTAGCGGCATGCCAAAAAGATGATGTGTCAGCACGGCATATGCGTCTTGTAGGGACACACCAATGGCGCCCATCGTTGAAGTTATTACAATGCTCGCTGCCAGAATTGCAACGAGAACGCCCATGAAAAGACGGAACGGTCCGGCTTTTCTTATCATACGTTACCCCTCTAAAGTGACGCTGCGTTTTTGCGCACAACGTACAACGTACAATGCGCGTTACACAGAAGCAGCGGAATATTCGAAAGTTTACTATATCTTACTTTTTGAGTTATGAGAAGCTGAACGAATTGAAAAATGCTTAAAATACCTACATCCCTCCGTGGGATGATCTCCGCGAGGCGGCTACTGCGAGACGGTGCCGGTACCAACAAGCAATAACAGACGAGGTCAGACGAGGACTTTCATGGATCTATCAGCTTTACCAGACAACACAATCACTATCAGAGAGCACTCCGCGGTTCCTGGTCTTCTTGTTATTCTCCATGGTTCCCTGCTGATGCCAAAGATAGCTGCGCTTCTTGCTTCCAGGAAACTTGACGCGACCAAGCTCCCCCAATGCCTTGTCATTACTGCGCCGTCTAATCAAGACTGCTATTCCCCTTGGCCAGCGGCAAGCGCGCGAACAGAAGCTCCAAATTTTGGAGGATTTGGACGAGAATTTCTTTCTGACGTCGTACTTCCTGCTGTCGAGAAGTACGCTCCTCTAGCTACTCATACCGCTCAGGGTACGTGTCCTCTTACCTTGCTAGGCTATTCCTTATCTGGTTTATGCAGCCTTTTTGAGATGCAGACAACCTGCCACTTTGACCAGTATCTTCTTGCCAGTCCAAGCACGTGGTTTCCTGATTTTGTTAAAACCTTTGATACAAGCCACGTGCGTTCAGATGTTCGTTGGTGCATTGCGAGTGGTGAGAACGAAGGTATAAACCATCCTGAGCCCCTACGATCAGTGAGACAGACAACAGACGCGCTGGTAGAGAAGCTAGCGCCTGCTGCTCCGAAGTATCAACGTCTGCTGGATTCCTACGATCATCACAAGGGACTTGAGCTTAGATTGCAGCGTTTGCTGCAGTTTGGATTTGATGCGTAGAGGGGTGTTTTCCTGAGCGGAAGCGATTCTTGTATGTAAAGGCGATGTTGGTGGCTTGCCCAACGGCCTGCTAAGACAGCCGCCTGAGCAGTGTTGATTGCTAACAAAAAACCCGCCAAGAGCGGGTTTAAAATTCTTATGGTCGCGGGGGCAGGATTTGAACCTACGACCTTCGGGTTATGAGCCCGACGAGCTACCAGACTGCTCCACCCCGCAATGCATGCGCTTATGCGCGAACAAGTACTATACCTCGCGGCGCTCTCTACGTCAAGCAAGATTGACGATTTTCTCGCCATGAGGGTGTGATGCTGGCGTGCAAGAGCCAAGAAAGTTGCACTGTCGCCAGCACAAGTGGGGTCAGACGGCTAAACTATTTATACTGTCTTAGGGGCGCGCTGTGCTTGCGCCAAACAGCTATAGAAGGACTTTTGAGGATGACATTACACGAGCTCCTGGCGCTCTTTACCAGCAAGAACATCGAGTACACTACCGCACATCTTGACGCGGTGGATCAAAACGCACAGCTTACCGATGTTGCAAGCGATTCTCGTGAGGTCACCCCTGGTTCGCTGTTTGTCTGCAAAGGCGCGAGTTTCTCGCCAGCGTATCTGACAAGCGCGGTGGAGGCTGGGGCTGTTGCGTACCTCTGTGAGCAGTCGATCGCAAAAGAGTTGCAGGTAGCGGCGCCAAACGTAGCCGCCATTCGCGTGGATGACGTGCGCCTTGCCATGGCCTACGCAGCCGCAGGCGTTGCGGGCCACCCCGACAAGAAACTCACCACCATTGGCATTACGGGCACAAAAGGCAAGTCTACCTGCTCGTATATGCTACGCGCCATCCTTGACGGCGACGAGCCGTACTCCAAGTGCGGTGTTATTGGCGGTATTGAAGTGTTTGACGGCAAGGACACGCAGCCCGCGCACAACACCACGCCCGAGGCTCCTGAGTTGTGGCGTCACCTCAAGCATACCGCAGAGGCTGGTCTCCCCTACGTTGACATGGAGATTTCCAGCCAGGGACTCAAGTACGACCGCACGGTTGGCCTCAATCTGAGCGTCGCGGTGTTCCTAAACATTGGAACCGATCACATTTCCCCTGTTGAACACCCTACTTTTGAAGATTACTTTGAGAGCAAGCTGAAGATTTTTGACCTTGCTCGCGTGGCCGTCATCAACAAGAACACCATGATGTTTGACCAGGTCATGGAGCGTGCGCAGAGGTGCGAGAAGGTCCTGACCTTCTCCACAACCGATTCCGACGCTACCGTTTGGGCGGACGAAATCACCCCTCACCAGGGCATGGTCACGTTTACCGTGCATGCGCCAACGTGGACCGGTGCCGCCGCGCTGTCCATGTCCGGCCTCTTCAACGTGGAAAACGCTCTTGCAGCAATCACCGTTGCCGACTACCTGGGCATTCGCGAGAAGGACGCCGTGCTTCCACTGATGAACGTTAAAGTGCCAGGTCGCATGGAGCTGTTGAGCTCGCCCGACAACAAGGTCACGGGCTTGGTCGACTACGCCCACAACAAGCTTTCCTACCAGAAGCTTTTCTCGTCAACGTCCAAGGAATTCCCTGGTTATGGCCGCTATGTGGTCATGGGAGCCGTTGGCGGCAAGGCGTACAACCGTCGCCAGGAGTTGCCAGAAGAGGCGGCCAAGTGGGCGGACCTGATGATTTACACCACCGAGGACTGCAACATGGAAGATCCTGCGGTGATTTGCGCAGAAATGGCCAAGTCTACGCCTAAGGGTGCTGCGCACAAGATTATCCTTGACCGCTACGACGCCATTTACGAGGCAGTTTCTGCCGCCTACGACGACCCTCGCCCGGCGCTGGTATACTTGCTTGCCAAGGGCGACGAACCGTTCAACATCATTGGCGGCAAGCACGTTCCGTGGATGACGGACGCCGCTGCGTTCAAGGCCGCTGTCCGCGCCAAGCTGAACGAGCGCGCTGGCCGTAGGTAGCCGCGCGGTAAGCACAGGTAGCGACGGCCGTATGTAGACGCGTCCCCGCAGGTAACTGTCACACGCTCCATAGATTTCAGCTAAAAGAAAAACCCCGCTGCAGCGAATGCAACGGGGTTTATTTGTGCAGATAGCAGGCGTGTTACTCGTTGTCGCCTGCGGTTGCCTGAGTTGCGGAGATTGCCTGATCAGCATCGGAAGCGTCTGGCCATGCCCAGTCGGTGAAGGCTGGGTGATCATAGCCCTTCTCGACAGCAAACTCGAAGGCCTCGGTGCGGAACTTCTCCCACTCGTCGATCTGATCTGCCCACTTCTCAGCGTCAATCATGAGGAGAGCGTCAGCGGCAAGTGCCCAACGGTCCATGTTGTTCAGGCGCAGCATGTCGTAAGGAGTTGTGGTGGAACCCTGCTCCTCGTAGCCGTGAACGTTGAAGTTGTCGTGGTTTGGACGGTCCCAAATCAAGCGGCGAACAGAACCAGCGTAAGCGTGGAATGCGAAGAGAACTGGCTTGTCTGCGGAGAAGAGCTTGGTGAACTCCTCATCAGAAAGAGCCTCGTTGTTCTCGGAAGCATTCTGGATCTTGAGCAGGTCAACAACGTTGACGAAGCGAGCCTTGATGCCAAGCTTGGTCAGCATATCCAAAGCAGCAAGGAGCTCCTGAGTTGGAACATCGCCGCAGGATGCAAGGACAATGTCCTCCTCGCCAGCCTCAGCGTTGGAAGCCCACTTCCACTCCTTAGCGCCAGCTGCAAGCTCCTCGCGAGCCTCGTCGAGCGTTACCCACGTTGGAGCAGGCTGCTTACCAGCAAAGATTGCGTTGATGCAGTTTGTGGAGGTGTAGCACTTCTCGCCAACTGCAAGCAGGAGGTTAGCATCTGCTGGGAAGTAGATGTTGGTGATGTGGTCGTTGTTGAAGCTCTTGTTGAGCATGATATCAACAAAACCAGGATCCTGGTGAGAGAATCCGTTGTGGTCCTGGCGCCAAACGTGGCTGGAAAGAACCAGGTTGAGAGCGGAGATAGGCTTGCGCCATGGGATGTGGCGAACGGTAGCCTCGAGCCACTTAGCGTGCTGGTTGATCATGGAGTCAACAATGTGAACGAATGACTCGTAGCTGGACCAGATACCGTGGCGGCCGGTCAGGGTATAGCCCTCAAGCAGGCCCTCGCACTGGTGCTCGGAAAGCTGCTCGATAACGTTACCAACTGGGGAGATGTGCTCGTCGTTCTCGAAGTCGTCGTTGAAGCCACCGAACCACTGCTTGTCGGTTACCTGGAAGGAAGGCTGCAGACGGTTGGAAGCGGTCTCGTCAGGTCCGAAGATACGGAACTCGGAGCGGTTGCTGTTGATGAGCTCGGCGGTGTACTCGCCAAGGACGCGCGTTGCCTCAGTAGCACCAAAGCCGTGGCCCTTCTCGGCAACTGGAATCTCGTACTTCTTTGCGTCAGGAAGGACGAGGTTGCGGCGGATTGCGCCACCGTTTGCGTTAGGGTTAGCGCCGAGGCGGAGGTCGCCCTTAGGCATGAAGGCGGTAACCTCTGGACGGATTGCGCCGTTCTCGGTAAAGAGGGTCTCTGGCTTGTAGGAGCTCATCCAGTCGCGAAGAACCTGGAAGTGAGCCTCGGTGTCGCGAGCGGATGCCAGTGGAACCTGGTGTGCACGCCAAGAGCCCTCGGTCTTCTTGCCGTCGATGTAAGGAGGGCAAGTCCAACCCTTAGGGGTGCGGAAGATAATCATTGGGTAGTAAGGACGGGATGCGTCACCTGCAGCAACGCGAGTCTTGATTGCGCAAATCTCGTTGAAGACGGCCTCGAGCAGAGCTGCGAAACGACGGTGGATGGATGCGTGATCCTCGTCGTCAAAGCCAGCAACAAAGTTGTATGGGTGGTAGCCCATGCCGCGGAAGAACTCGTCACGCTCACCGTCGGAAATACGAGCAAGGATGGTTGGGTTAGCAATCTTGTAGCCGTTGAGGTGCAGGATTGGGAGAACAATACCATCGGTCAGTGGGTCCATGAACTTGTTGGTCTGCCAAGAAGTTGCAAGTGGTCCGGTCTCTGCCTCGCCGTCGCCAACAACAGCGACTGCCAGCAGGGATGGGTTGTCCAGGACAGCGCCGTATGCGTGGGACAGGGTGTAGCCCAGCTCGCCGCCCTCGTGGATGGAGCCTGGAGTCTCAGGTGCGTAGTGGGAAGGAATTCCGCCAGGATAAGAGAAGCGACGGAAGAACTTCTGGAGTCCCTCTTCATCGTCGGTAATGAATGGGTAGGTCTCGCGATAGGTGCCGTCGAGCAGGGACTGTGCGGTACCTGCAGGTCCACCGTGACCAGGGCCCATAAGGAAGATGGTGTTCTGGTTATGGTCGCGGATGAAACGGTTGACGTGGCCAAACAAGAAGTTCAGGCCTGGGGTGGTTCCCCAGTGGCCAACCAGGCGATGCTTAACGTCCTCGCGAGAAAAACCGTCCTTCATAAGAGGGTTGCTGCGAAGATAAATCTGACCAACAGACAGGTAGTTAGCTGCGCGCCAATACCTATCGACGCCGGCAAGAGCCTCCTCAGATACAGGCTGATTCAGGGTCTGCCAAGGTGTACCGTACACGGGCTGAGCCATGTGCTCCTCCTTTTCTTGGGCTGCTGCCTGCACGTTTACGCAGGTCAGACAACCTCGTTGCTTCCATTACCTGAGCGAGTGTTTGTTCGCCGTCCCCTGAAAGCGTGCATGTAGCTACGTTGTGCTATGCACGCAAAGTACGTGCGCATTTCTGCGCAGGCACACCGCTTTAGCTGGGACTTTCCTGCCTTGCGGCGAGAGGTAGAGCGAACATAACATCACATACATAACAGTATGATGCTTCGGCTATGTTTCAAATACTACTCTAAGTGATAAAACGTTTTATCACTGTGAGATTTATTGAAATTTCTTTCACGGAAGACTTTTGAGGTGTCTTTTGAGCACCAAAATGTGTACACAAGTAAAATTTTGCCCTAAAGGGGCAGCAGAACAATACCAACAGTACCCACGATGCCAAAATGCAACCAAAATGATGCCCAAGTAGAGCGCATGCGCACCAAAGTGGTAAAAAAGCCGTTTAGTTGGGGATTTCATTTTTCTGCATACAACGTTTGCCCAGATAAAAGTTTTTGACGCGGTAAAAAATCGTCTTAGTTGGGGATAAATCGGCCAATTTTAAGTTTTGATCCCCAACTAAACGGGTTTTTTACCTTTTTTGGCACATAATTTTGAGCTCAAAAGTTACGTATTCATAGAAATGAATTTAATTGCACAAATATGCAGCAATCTGATTAGCAACCCAAAAGACGCACGCTATTCTTCTCAATCATGCGCGGCTCAAGGATTATCTGGATTGACGCGCTGACATCCTGCGCTTCGATGCCGTTATATTTGCCTGTCGCAGCTGATTGCGTCACGGCTTCTTGCGTCACGGCTTCTTGCGTCACAGCTTCTTGCGTCGCGGCTGCTTCCGCCGCAGCTCTCTGCACAACATCCGCTCCATGCTCACCCAGACGATGAAACATAATCGAAAGCGCAGCATCAGAAAGCTCATCAACATTTTGCTCAATCGAGGTCAGCGCCGGTTCAAACAGCGCATCTGAAATGCTGTTATCATATCCGACAACAGAATAGTCGCGTGGAACATGCAGGCCGCGCTCATACAGGTAGCGCAGTAAGCCCAACGCAATATTGTCGGACGTTGCAACAACCGCCGTAGCATTCACGCGAATCAGCTGTTGAGCTGCTAGATACGCATCAGGAATGTAATAATCGCTGGTCAGCACAAGTGACTGATCTAAGTTCAGTCCCTTCTCGCCAAGTGCACGAACGTAGCCATCGAGGCGGGCGCGACCGGTGTTTGAGGCGGTGTTGACCATGCATGCAATGCGACGATGGTCGTGATCTAGCAGGTACTTTGTGGCCAAATAGCCGCCAAGCTCATTGTTGAACGTGACTTTGTCGCAATCGAGCGCGTCAATGGTTCGGTCCACCATGACGTACGGCACGGGTAGCTGCTCCAGGTCGGCGATGAGCTGCTTTGAGGCTTCTACCTCGTCGGACGTGATGATAAAGATGCCGTCGGCGCCGCGATTGACCAGCAGACGCACAAGGTCCGCATCGTTTGACGTGCTGTTATCCGAGTTAGTAATGAACAGTGCATACCCACGGCGTCGGCACTTCATCTCCAGCATTTTGGCAAACGACGAGAAAAACCGGCTCTCGATATTCGGTACAATCAGCCCCAGCGTCTGCGTGTGCTGTGTGACCAGGCTTCGTGCGATCTGGTTGGGAATGTAGTGCTCGCGACGGGCAACGTCGAGGATGCGACGGCGGTTCTCGTCACTCACGCGCACCGGTCGGCCGTTCAGCACCAGCGAAACCGTGGCGGGCGACAGCCCCACCTCGCGCGCAATCGTTTTTAGGGTGACTTTTTCTGCCACGTTACCTCGCAACTTGCCCTGTTTATCGTTGTTGCTTAAGTATAATAGTCGAGAAACCCTTGCGGCTGGTAGTCCGCCAAAAGCCAAGCCTTGTCTCCACACGACAACTGCATTCCGAGAGGACGCGCATGAACATTACACCACAGGAGATCGTCGAGACTCTTGCCATGGTCAGCGAGCAAAACCTTGACCTGCGTACCATTACGATGGGTATCTCGCTCAATAGCTGCGCAGACGAGGACCTTGATCGCATGTGCCAGAAGGTCTATGACCGCATCACGCGCCAGGCCGAACACCTGGTGTCCGTGGCCGAGGACCTGGAGCGCGAGTACGGCATCCCTATTGCCAACAAGCGCGTTTCCGTCACGCCAATCGCACAGATTGCGGCATGTACCTCGGCGCAAGACCTGACCCCGCTGGCTCACACGCTCGACCGCGCGGCCGAGACGCTAGGCATCGACTTTTTGGGCGGCTTCTCGGCACTGGTCCACAAGGGCCTTGGCGACGCCGACCGCCGACTCATCGCATCCATCCCCGAGGCGCTGGCTACCACGTCGCGCGTCTGTTCCTCGGTAAACGTCGCGTCTACGCGCGCGGGCATCAACATGGACGCCGTCCTGCTCATGGCCAAGACCGTGCTCGAAGCCGCTCGACGCACCACCGACATCCAGTGCTACGGTGCCGCTAAGCTGGTCGTTTTTGCCAACATGGTGGAGGACTCCCCCTTCATGGCCGGCGCGGTCCACGGCAGCGGAGAGGCGGACGCCGTCATTAACGTGGGCGTTTCTGGTCCTGGTGTCATGGCTGCGGCCCTCGCCGAGCTCCCCGACTCTGCAAACCTCATGGACGTTGCCGAGAAGATCAAGCAGACCGCATTCAAGATTACCCGCGCAGGCGAGCTGATGAGCCGTGAGGCTTCAAGACGCCTAGGTGTCGAGAAGGGCATCGTAGACCTGAGCCTTGCGCCAACCCCAGCAGCTGGCGATTCCGTCGCTAAGATTCTGGAGCTCATCGGCGTTGGTGAATGCGGTGGCCCCGGAACCACCTGCGCGCTTGCCCTGCTCAACGATGCCGTCAAGAAAGGCGGCGTCATGGCGTCGTCAAGCGTTGGCGGCCTGTCCGGCGCATTCATCCCGGTCTCCGAGGACGCAGGCATGATTCGCGCAGCTCAAGACGGTGCGCTTTCGCTCGAGAAACTCGAAGCAATGACCTCGGTGTGCTCCGTTGGTCTGGACATGATTGCTATTCCTGGTGATTCCTCTGTGGAGACCATCGCGGGCATCATCGCAGATGAGATGGCCATTGGCGTCATCAACACCAAGACCACGGCGGTCCGCGTTATCCCAGCTATCGGCTATAACGAGGGAGACGTCCTGGAGTTTGGTGGTCTCTTTGGATCCGCGCCCATCATGCCGGTCAACCAGTTTGCGGGTACGGTGCTTGCCCACCGAGGCGGTCGCTTCCCCGCTCCGCTTAATTCGCTTAAGAACTAACCGAGAAACCCGTTAGGCCAAAAACAATCCAAGTCAAAATCATGGAGCATACATCTTGCACGCAAATACTACACAACAAGTATTTCAGGAACTGTCATTCAATGGACAGTGGAGACGCTATCAGCAACGCGTGTTAGATAGCTGCAAAACGTATATGGCTGATGGTCATATACATCTTGTTGCAGCTCCAGGTTCTGGAAAAACAACTCTTGGCATCGAATTCATTAAGCAATTTGGACAGCCAACCTTAGTCTTGGCACCAACGGTTACCATACGACAGCAATGGGTTGATAGAATTACCACAGCTTTTCTCGCCAATCCTTTACACGCAGAACAGCTCATCTCCCAAGATTTAAAGAACCCAAAACTCATTACCATTGCTACGTATCAAGCTCTTCACAGTGCAATGATCCAGCTCAAAGGAGAATCAAGAGCTGAAGACACCGATGATCAAGCTGAAATTGAGCACTTTGATTATCAGGGATTTGATGTTGTAGCAACCTTTAAAGAACATGCATTTGGAACTCTTTGTCTAGACGAATGTCATCATCTTAGAAATGAATGGTGGAAGAGTTTAGAAGCATTCCGCAATTCGTTTACCAGCATACACATGATCTCTCTTACAGCAACTCCACCTTATGATGACGATCCGGCACTCTGGAAACGCTACATTACTATGTGTGGCCAGATTGACGAAGAAATAACCGTACCTGAACTAGTTAAAGAGAATAGCCTCTGTCCTCATCAAGATTACGTATATTTTTCGTTTCCCACCCGAGAAGAGAAAAAGCAACTTAAGGCCATCGATATACAAAAAGAGGATGTTCTCCACGATATATCATCCGACAATCTATTCATCGAAAAAATACAGGACTGTGCTGCTCTTACTGGTCGAATTAGTATTGACGAGCTACTTGAAGAGCCAAAATTCCTTTCAGCAACACTTATTTTCTTGCATAGCAAAGGATGCTCATATCCAAAAAACTTCCAGCAACTTCTCGCAGTAAAAAAGCTTCCTCCTTTGGACCTTGAATGGTTTGAAATTTTGCTGCAAGGAGCTCTTTTTACAGTTCCTCACTGGTATGACTTTACAAAAGACGAAGTCAAACAGATAAAGCATCAATTGCGTTCTGCTGGTTTAATTGAACGAAAGCAAGTCAAACTTTGTCGAAATAAAGAGCGGGATCTTCTCTTAACACAATCTCTTGGAAAACTTAAAGCTGTTCAGGAGATTTTCTCCTCTGAATATCAGTCACTCGGCGCTAATCTACGCCAGCTCATACTTACTGACTATATCCGTAAAGACTTTGAGCCACGTCTAGGCGACGAAAATGCAAAATTAACCCAACTTGGGACACTTTCTTTTTTTGAATCTATCCGTAGAGAAACCGTAAAGCAGCAAATACCAGTAGCTCTTGCTGTTCTTACCGGAAGTCTTGTTATTATTCCAACAGCTGCTCGACACCGATTAGAAGATCTTCTTGATGCAGATCGCCTAAAATTCTTACCAGTTGGATGTTTAAACCCTAATGACTATCTCAAAGTTTACCTATTTGGAGACCAACACGATTTAGTTGGTGCTGTTACACAGCTCTTCCAAGAAGGCTTTATCCAGGTTGTTATTGGAACAAAATCTCTACTTGGAGAAGGTTGGGACGCACCCTGCATTAATTCACTTGTTCTGGCAAGCTTTGTAGGTAGCTTTATGCTAAGCAATCAAATGCGAGGACGTGCAATTCGTGTTATGCCAAATAATCCTGATAAGACCAGTAATATATGGCATCTTATTTCCGTCAATATATCAAAAAATACCGCAGATAATCCATTTGAATCCTCTTCTACATGGGCAAACACTCGCTTTAATGGCGATAGCCCGGACATGGAACTTCTGAACCGTCGTATGCAACAATTTTTGGGTCTTAGTTATACAGAAAACGTTATCGAATCAGGAATTGAACGCTTTAATTTTGGATTTATTACATTCACCAAAGAGAATCTAACGCATCTTAATGAACAGACTCTTTTGCGCTCAAGGCTTCGCCAAAACCTCAAAGAGGGTTGGCGAGAAGCTCTTCCAATTTACGACAACATGGAAGTAGTACAAGAAATCAAAATTGATAACAAAATAATCCCTCATGTAAAATTTTGGGATACCCAGAAATTACTTCTTTTGACTCTCGCAACAATGGCATCCAACATTATCTTCTATATATTTCAATCAATTAGAAGTCGGTCTGGTCAAGTCCCAATAAATATTGCCTCATTTTTGCTGATTGTACTGGGACTTTTATGGTTAAGATATTTTCTTTATCGTAGCCCTTATAAACGACTAAAAATACTTGGTAAATCTATCCAAAAAGCACTTCTAAATAAAAACTTTATCCAAACTCAACAAACTGATGTACAAGTCATCCAACATGATAAACATGCAATTTCAACAGAAGTATTCCTCAAAGGCGGAACCAATCGAGAAAAAGCAGTCTTTACAAATACCGTTCTTGAGTTCTTTGCACCAATCGAAAATCAACGTTATATTCTTAAAGCTCGTCATAAGGTGAGCAACCAAACCAGCTATTTTGCCGTGCCAAACTTATTTAGTAAAAATAAATCCGATGCTCAAGAATTTGCAAACTGCATAAGTAACAAACTTAGAAATTACGAGCTTATTTATACACGCAGCGAAGAAGGACGACGGATACTCCTTGATGCTCGCATAAAAGCACTCTCAAACAAACAGGACCGTACGTCCACTAAAAAACGAGTAATCTCACCTTTAAAGTAGCTACCGTTCGTGACCACGCCTATCACATTAATGGTCAACGTGACTACCATGTTCGCAGTGATCATGTTGGTGCACGCCGTGCTCGTGCGTGTGCTCGCCGTGGTCGTGCTCATGGCCCTCGTGCTCGCAGTGTCCGTGCTCGTGGTCGCAGTGCTCATGCACGCAATGACCGTGCTCATGATCGCAGTGCGAATGATCGTGCTCGTCAGCCAAGTCCGACTGCTCGTGCCAGAACGCCGGCACAAACACTTCGCGAAGTCCATGACGCAGCAGGTCCCTACCAATAAACACGCACCTGGACTCTTCCTGAGGTTCGTCACCCGTAATCGCCCATGCACGCTCTACCAGGTCAAACTTGACCCACTGATTACCACAAGGCAGCGTACCCTTTGCGCGAGCAAGCTTTCCAAAAACGCCAGCCGACGCTGCATCCAGAAGCCAAATCAAGTGCGTTGGACTTGGAAGCTCAGCATGAGTCAGCGCCATAGTCTCCAGGTCAGGCCCCTCGTCCTTCTCGCTAGCTGGATCTTTAAGAACAGAACCATCAAGCGCGCGAGTCAGAAGACCATTCCACCACTCGTCGGGAATATCAGCATACGAAGACTCAGCGATAACCTCTGCCTGCGGATTCATCTCTGCCGCAAGTTGCTTAATGGGCTCGGCGGCATCCTCGCTACCTGGAGCAAGCTTGGAAATCACCACGCTCGCGGCGGCGCTCAGCTGATTATCAAAAATCTCTGGAAAATCGGTGCGCTGATTCTGCCACGAAACAGCATCAACCACAGTAACCGGCGCCAGCAAACTGATGCGCTCCCAGGCAACCTGATTCACGTTATCGAGAATGCTCTGCAGCTTAGCCACGCCGGTTGGTTCAACAATTAAATACTCGGGGTCGATGGTGTTTGAAATGGTCAGCACCGACGTCGCAAAATCCTGCTTGCCCGAACAGCAAATGCAGTTCTCGGTAGACTCCCAAACCTTGAGGTCAGAGTCTTGTCTGAGGCGGCGCGCATCGATGTCTGCCTGGCCATATTCATTCTCGTAGATAGCAAAATCACGCCCAGTCCGGCGCACGAGCTCCTGAATGAAGGTGGTTTTACCAGCTCCAAGAAAGCCTGATACAACAAGGATTTTCATGAATACAACCGCTTCCTAAACTCCGTTGGCGCCCACCAGCGCAAAAAGCTGGCGAGAAAACCGAACTTCTCGCCAGCTCAAACATACTAAATAACGCTACCTAATTGGCTACCTAGTCGATAACAACAACTGGCTTGATGAGGTCAGCTGGCTTATCACGCATGGTGAAGAGTGCCTCCTCGAGGTGATCCCAGCCGTGATAGAGGTGAGTAATTTCTGGGTGAAGGTCAAGACGGCCGGAAGAAACGAGGCTAGAGAGCTTCTCCATGCGGAGACGGCCGCCAGGCATGAGGCCACCACGGATGTCCTTGTGACCCATACCAACGCCCCACTCGACGCGAGGAATGTTGACGTAGTCGCCGGAGCCGAGGTAGTTGACGTTACCAATCTTTCCGCCAGGCTTGAGTGCCTTGACAGCGTCCTCGAAGGTCTCGCAGCCGCCGCCGTCGACGCAGACGCGGTCAACGCCCTTGCCACCGGTGAGCTCCATGACCTGCTCCCAGATTGGGCCATCCTTGTAGGAGATGAAGTCGGTTGCACCGTAGCCCTTAGCTGCCTCAACGCAGACTGGACGGGTACCAACAGCAATAATGCGAGAAGCACCGTGAAGTGCAGCACCAGCAACGGACATAAGGCCGACAGGTCCAATGCCGATGACCAGGACGGTGTCGCCGAACTCAACACCAGCAAGCTCAACTGCGTGGAAACCAGTTGGAACCATGTCGGAAAGGATACAAGCGTCTGCTGGATCCATGCCCTCTGGCATGTGAGCAAGGTTGCCGTCAGCATCGTTGACGTGGAAGAACTCGGAGAAGACGCCGTCCTTGAAGTTGGAGAACTTCCAGCCAGCAAGCATGCCACCGGAGTGCATAGAGTAGCCAGCCTGAGCCTCAAGGGAGTTCCAGTCTGGAGTAATTGCAGGAACCAGGACGCGATCGCCAGGCTTGAAGTCCTTGACGAGCTCGCCAACCTCAACAACCTCTGCAGAGCACTCATGACCAAGAATCATGTTGTGGCGCTCACCAATTGCGCCCTCCCACAGAGTGTGAATATCAGAAGTACAAATTGCGACCGCAAGTGGCTTGCAGATTGCGTCCAGAGGACCACACTTTGGTGTCTCCTTCTCAATCCAGCCGGACTCGCCGATCTTGAGCATTGCATAACCCTTCATAAAACCCTCCTAAAATCTGTGTTTCTTAACAATGAAACACTACCTACCTCGTGGAGGAGCACGCTATACACGTGGCACTGACGAGGCTTATAAACGTTTTGCGAAAGCTCGTTGCTTTGTTGCAGCCACAAATGGGTCCTCTCTACAACAAAACGGCGAACACTCGCGTGATACATTTTCAAGTACTTTTTCACGTAAATCTAGAACGAACCCGTGAAAGGTTGAGCAGGTTTTCATAAATTTTGGCCTGGCGAGAAATGCGTTTTACAAATAACGGATATTTGTGCACGTAGACAATGTGAACGCTAACATACCGTTTATCAGACCACCTGCCGAACAAAACTAACGCTTATCGGCGAACGGTTACCGTTCACCGAATCAAAAGGGCAACTGTCCACTTTTCTGTTGTATGCAAACGATGCCGAGTGGTATGAAGAGGCGTCTCAGCAGCTACGCAGGGGCGCTTTGTTAGAATTCTGGTAGATGATTTTCTCACCATGTCTGAGTAATTTGCCGGAAAAGTTCACCAAGTCTGAGCTATTTGCCGGAAAAGTACGCCAAGTCTGAGCTATTTGCCGGTTTTTCTCGTCATGTCTGAGTAAATTTACCCAGACATCATGCACTTTTCAGGCTCGCAATTCCAAGCCTCACTGGTAGAGCTCACGCATCACCGCAGAAACCATGTGTTATCTGCTCAGGAACAGACTGCAGCAGCGAAACCATATATACTCGAATGCAGCGTTATCTGGCGAGAAGCCCCGTGTGCTCGGAACCTTGTGGATCCACCGCTCGTCACGGACCCGTCGCTCGACGCTCGCCGTCGTTGCCACCTACGATCAGGAAGGAAGCCTGTGGAGACATTCGAATTTGTGCTCATCGTTTTGACCTGCGTCGCGGCTTCCTCGGTTATCGATAAGTTTGTCAACGTCTCTATCCCCGTTATCCAGGTTGTTATCGGCCTGCTTGTTGCGCTCGTGCTGCCAAGCGTCCAAGAGGTTCACCTGGAATCCGAGCTCTTTATGCTGCTCTTTATTGCCCCACTCCTGTTCAACGAGACGAGAGAAACCAACATTCGTGCACTTATCCTTAACCTGAACAGCATTTTGTCGCTGGCAATTGCGCTGGTGGTTGTCAGCGTTCTTTCGGTCGGCTACGCCCTCCATCTGATGGTCCCCTCAATCCCTCTAGCTGCGGCGTTTGCGCTGGCCTCGGCGCTGGGACCAACTGATGCAGCCACGGTTACCGCACTCAAGTCCAATATCCACCTGACCCATCGCCAGCAGACGCTTCTCTCCGGAGAGTCTCTGATTAACGACGCATCTGGTGTCGTCGCGTTTCAGTTCTCCGTTGCAGCGGCCGTTACGGGAACGTTTTCCCTGATAGATGCAGCAGGATCTTTCGCGGTGCTTTTTGTAGGCGGCGTGGCAATGGGAATTGTCACCGGCTTTGCCTTCTCTGCCATCAACGCAATGCTTGGTAGGTTGGGTTACGAGGACACCGTCGCAAACGTCCTCTACGAAGTACTGACGCCGTTTCTTGTCTATCTTCTTGCCGAAACCTTCCACGTTTCTGGCGTACTTGCTGTTGTAGCAGCAGGCTTGGTGATTGCGCTCCCTCGAGGGCAGAGCAATAAAACGCTGCTTGCAAGGCAAAAATTAGTCTCAAATTCTACCTGGAAAGTCATTAGCTTCCTCATCAACGGTACCATCTTTGTCTTCCTAGGGATCCAGCTCCCCCTTGCCGTACTTCCTGGCACCAACGGAGGCCTTAATATCCTGCAGATTCTGGGAATTGTTGTCGCGATTACCCTGTTCATGCACGGTGTCCGCTTTGCGTGGCTCTACGTTCTGGAAACTCACAAGCTCCACAAGGGCTGCCACCTCTGCACCGGTAAAGATGACGAAAGCGGCGAGAAACCCGACGAGCAGCTCGCCTCACTGGGCTCTGAGCAGCTCGCTGGACCGGACTCTGAGCAGCTCGCCGCGCTGGGCTCCAATCAGAGCGCTGTCCAGCCCTTTGACCAGCCCAAACCCACGTGCACTCCAAAGCCCATTTTCATCACGTCTGCCGAGCTCATCAAGAACGTGCTGGTTACCACTATTGCGGGCGCAAAAGGTGCGGTAACGTTGTCAATCATTCTCACCTTGCCACTGGTAACTCAGTCCGGAGCAGCGTTTCCGCAGAGGGACCTGCTAATCACCATCGCTGCCGGCGTTATTCTCGCCACATTGCTTTTGGCGGACAACCTGTTGCCCGTGCTGTCAAAATCCCCTGAAGCAGACTCTGACCTGCCCGAACGCCTCCACAAGGGAGAGATTGCTGTTTTGGAAGCAACGCTTGCAGAGCTCAGGAGTTTGCTGCAGTCGGAAAACGCCAATGCAAAGTATTTACCTGCACTTCGTTTGAATATTGCGCGCTACACCAATCGCCTATTTGCGTCTCACTTTACGGCGCCTAACTCAAGCAAGCTGATAAAAGAGTTGGTACTTCACGGAACCGAGGTTCAGCAGGAGTGCCTTGAGCAACTGCACGAGCGCCACATCAAAACAAAAAATCCCATTCCGTGGGACCAAATTGTCGACGATATTACTTCAATCCGCAGGTCAGTAGGTTATTATGGACCCTTCGCAAACATTGCCTCAAAGACAAACCACCGCTCACGGATTGCCGTTGCCCTCCACGAGCTTAAACTAGCTGCTCAGCGCATCATCGATGGCGGTATCAGACACCTAGAAGACGCAGATCAGTCCTACTACCAGGCTTGTTTGTATGCGCTTGAGATGGAATACGCTGAGCTCGACGACCTGGAGCGTATTGCTAACGGCGACGACGAGCAGATGGCTATTGTCGCGTCAAACCTGATGATTGACCATGAATCAGTAATTGAGTCTATTTGGAGTCGCATCAATATCAACAAGGAGCATGGTTCCAGCGATACTCAAGCCTCCTACCAGCTACCTTACAATCTGAGTTCACACAAGATATCGCCGCACTTTAGGCAGCAACTTGCGGATGCTCGAAAGTACGCCGACGACGTGGCAGAAAACGCGCTCCGCATTGAGTTGGACCAGATCACGCGCCTGCAGTTCGAGGGCGTTATCGACCGCGAAGTTGCCTCTCGTCTGCGTGAAAACGTCTACTACCTGCAGATGGCTCTGGGCGAGTAGCATGAGCGCTATACCAGACACGCACCCCACCGCCAACACAGCTACACGCCCCACCAACCCCACGGCGAGAAAAACGATCATCTCCGGACTTTCTATTCACACACAGATGTCCTCTGTAGCTGGAGCGCCTGTTGTCTACCTCTTGGGAGACAGAGCCGACAACTCCCCCGTTCAGGTACCGGTAGGCGTTAGCCTGGTAAACGTTCGTGTTGACCTGTGGGAAGAGAATTTCTCGCCCTGGTGCGCTCCGCGCGTTTTTGCTAAGGGACCCAACTTTGGTGATGGCGCCCAGAAAACGTTCGATACCCTCATCAACCATGTCATCCCCCGGGCGGAGTCGGAGCTCGCCGAGTCACCGGCATATAGGGTGCTTGTGGGATACTCGCTCGCGGGCCTGTTCAGCCTCTGGGCCGGCGTGTCGCAGTTCGGCGCGCCGCACGTCGACGCCCCCACCCTAACCTTTCAGCGCATCGGAGCTGTCTCGGGATCGTTTTGGTTCCCAGAGCTTTTGGACTACGTAGATCAGCAGCTCAGAGGAGGGGTGGTCGGCCTCACACACGCCTATCTTTCACTAGGTGACCGAGAAGCACGAACTCCCAATCCACAAATAATGCACGTGCGAGAAAACGCCGAACTTCTCGCCAGCAAACTAGAGGACGCGGGAATAACCTCGACGTTTGAGCTGAACCGCGGAAACCATTTCCAAAACGTTGAAGGAAGAATGCAAAAAGCTCTGGACTGGCTGCTCAAATAGGGTAAGATTCTTCAGAACGCACGTGTCCAGAGAGGTTTTATGCCCAACCCAAAGCAATTTGACAGTAAAACTGAATCACCCGGTACATCCTCCGGCAAACAATCTGACTACTTTTTTGCGCTTATTCTTTCCCTAATCTTTGGCATTTTTGGTATTCCACAGTTTTATCTTAAAGGCTGGAAATCAGGACTTATCAGGCTTGCTATAAACGCAGCGCTGATTGTTAGCGCATTTACCCTGGCGCAAACACTTGCCTCGCCGTCGATGCTTTCTTACCTTCTACCAGCAATTTTTTCGCTTCCGGTTATCGAGAGCGCTCTGAACCTCATCTACGAGGATGCTAGTGCTCCCAAAAAGCTCATAAAAGACAAGCTTAAGCCCCATAAACGATACGCCGGAAAACAGAAAGCTGGAATCGCACTAGCCACGCTGACGGTAGCGCTCTACTTTAGCGCAGCGCTCACGCAACCGCTTCCAACCACCCTATCTACCGCTGGGTCCTCGCACGCAAACTCCGGCGCGTCATCACAAACAGGCTCCGGTGCTCCGTCAGTCACCACTCAGCCCAGCACAAACGTAACCATCAAGTTTATCGACGTGGGCCAAGGAGAAGCCATTCTCATCGCACTCCCCGAGAAAACCATGCTCATCGACGCTGGTCCCACGGGGTCTGCTCCAAAAATTGCCCAGGTCCTCCAAGAACTTGGTCGAGACAAAATTGATTACCTGGTGGCCACCCATCCCGACGAAGATCACATCGGCGGTATGGCGGACGTCATTTCCAGTACCCAAATCGGAACCATTTACGCACCAAATAAGACAAACAACACCGCAACGTACAGGAAGTTTCTAACCGCCATCCAGAACAATAACCTGCAGATAACTCTTGCCGAAGCAGGAACCATCATCGATCAAACCGATGCTTACAAGTTAGAAATTCTTTGGCCCACCAAAGACGCAAATTTCCCCGACACCAACGATTACTCGATAATCATCAAGCTGACCGTGGGCACCAAAACGTTCCTCTTCACGGGTGATGCCCCCACAAGCGCCATCCTAGACGCCAATCCTGGCCACATTGACGTGCTCAAACTCTCCCATCACGGCTCCCGAACAGGCACAAATGAGCAGCTAGTTCGCAGGCTCTCACCTATCTACGCCGTCCTTTCGTACGCCTTAGACAACTCCTACGGCCATCCCATGCAGTCGGTCCTGAACGCCCTCCATAAACATTCCGTTGAGGTTTGGGGAACGGGCGCCAACGGAACCATTACCATTACCTGCGATGGTACAACCATTGATATATCTAGCGAGAAAAACGGTACCGTTGTAGCTCCTACCTCACAAGAAAAATCTAGCACGTCGTCGACATCGAGGTCCAAGTAATGAAAGCAATCATTGATCGATTTGAAGACAATAATCTTGCCGTGCTTGAACTAGATGACCAGCCAGGCAATATGCTTACCGTTTCTATCAACGAGCTACCAAGCAATGCTTGCCAGGGTGACGTTCTTTACTACCAGGACGGAATGTGGATCATAGACGAAGAAGAAACAGCCCAGCGTCAAAGCGATATTGACGAGCTATTCAGCTCCCTGCTTGTGCGTGACGATACGGAAACCGAATAGCCCCAGATAAAACCAGAAATATTCGATTCTAGGATATTTATAAAACCGCACGTCAGAACATAAATATGCGATTTTCGCATATTTTGTAATACATCCATCTACCTGCATAAATAAAAAGACGCCTTAGCGAGAAAGACGTCTGTGTAAGGCACTTTTATTCAAGAAAAAATGTGATATATTACGTATGCCGATGGCGCGCAGCCTCGCTCTGCAGAGAGAGGGCACGCCATCCGCTTTATAGAGCCGCAATGGCTGCGGTCATTCTCTTCCCATCTTCAGCTAGAAGTACTCGCATTGTTTAGCCCTATCGACTCAAGCCATCTTTGCACTTCACTAAAAGTATACGTGCCCTTTACCGCCAGTCCGGGTATTACACGAGAAGCACCACACTCCCTCTGGTACTCCTCAATCATGTTTCCAAATCCTCCGCCGCCATGCGTGCAGAACGGAATGACCGTCTTACCACTTAAATCCGTTGCCCGTAAGAACGAAAGTACCGGAGGAGCAAATGTTTTAAGCCAGTTGGGCGATCCTATAAAAACAGTATCAAAGCCACCGACATGTACATCACTTGGCATAAGTACAGGACAAACGCCCTTTTCTATTTGAGCCCTAACCTCTTTTACCGCCGTGTTATACGAGAAAGAATAGGGATCTTGAGACTTAAGCTCCAGCAACTCACCATCGGTAATCAGCGCAATATCCTCTGCAAGCCTTCTTGTGATGCCGGAATAAGAATAGTACACAATCAAAGACTTCATGTAAGAATCTCCACTACCGGTCGAGAAGAACGTGCTGTTGCAGCATTACGTCGGATTATTTGACACAAGTATAGTTGATAGGATTGCACAGCCGGCCGGTTTCTCACAGCAAGCATATGCTAAAGTAAAACAAAAGCGCCCTCGCTATCACAATTTATGGGATGACCGGGGCGCTTTTTGTTTGTGCACATGTAAATCAAATCCATGCTAAACAAAAAGCCTCTCTAAGGCGACTAATAACAACGGCCAGGAATTGCACCTGAGTCATCTCCAACAAGGGCACTGCTTACTATGCTACGCGTTGTTAATGTAATTCTACATTCCTGCAATATAATGTCAACAAAATAGACTATGAACAGCGCTTTCCATCTGGATCTAAATTGGATAACCAATCTATATCAAATATTACCAGTCAGAATGTCACTGCGCCAAAACACTATACACACCGGACAAAAACTTGTTTTTGTTTAGTTACCAGTCAGAATGTCACTGCACCAAAACCCGGCTTTCTTCGCATACACCTCCCCTCGAGTTTAGTTACCAGTCAGAATGTCACTGCACCAAAACGGAGGTTCTCACTCGTGGTATTATCAGC
>ERZ773018.420-NODE-420-length-25750-cov-27.009535_pt1 | contig 25750 bp, 21 predicted proteins | sample MGYA00580840_ERZ773018 | MGnify/ENA primary metagenome ERZ773018 (study PRJEB29015, sample SAMEA2738125) | human oral metagenome | biome: human oral; feature: human-associated habitat; material: saliva | place: China | collected 2256 ... | reverse complement strand
ATGGTCATCGGGCACTGCTGGCCGGTTGCCATAGGCATCCCCACGCCGCTCAGTCGATGATCGGCCAGCGTCGCCCTCACCGACCAATAAGACAAAACAGAAAGTTTAATTGTGGCTAACATTAAGTCTCAGAAGAAGCGTATCCTCACCAACGAGAAGGCTCGTCTGCGCAACAACATTGTAAAGTCCGAGCTGAAGACCGCGACCCGCAAGGTCAAGGCTGCTGTTGAGGCACAGAACAAGGAAGCAGCTGTTGAGGCTCTGCGTTTTGTGAACCGTAAGCTGGACAAGGCTGTTTCCAAGGGTGTTCTGCACAAGAAGACCGCTGCAAACAAGAAGTCCGGTCTTGCTACGCTGGTAAACAAGGCTTTCTAAAACTTGCGGGGTACGTGAGTACCTCTCTGGTTTAAGGGCAGAGACCCCCTGTGTTCCCCCCTCCTCTAAGGGGAACGCAGGGGGTTTCTTTTTCGTGTATACTTGGGCTCAAGGAGTTAAACGACCCCTCTGAAACCCTGAGCTTCACCTATTGGTGTGGCAATAACGCTTGGGCGGCCGCGGCTTTATGCTTCGGTCTAGAAGACATCGGGGGCACCACCGGTTAGCTCCCTATAACTTTTGTGAAAGGCATCCTGCTAAGTGGCGGGGTGCCTTTTGCTATGCCCGAACGCTGTGGTTTTATGACGCCCGGATTTTTTTGGGGGGGGGGGAGGCGCCCGCCCGGTGACGAAACCGCTTGCGGGTTACGGAAGAGCCCGTATAGTGGGAACTATCGGCGGTACCGCACACCGCCCGCCTATCATGAGCGCCCCACGCGGCGTCGCACATTATCAGGAGGTTCCCCATGAGTAGCGAGACCACAGAAGAAGCTTACGATTATCGTGAAGACCCTGAGTATTGGCGTGCTCCGTTCGATTTTACGAAGCCCACGTTTGATGTAAATACTCCGGAGGGGTGGATGCGTGCTGAGTTGAATGGGCGTTATTTTAACGCTCCGGCGGCACGCCCCGGTGCCGAATATGAGTGGGGTTTAGCAGAGATTAAGCGCAGGAATGAAGCTAAGGAATTCCCCTTCAACTATAGCGAAGTAACCAGCTTGTATCGTGAGAAGGTAGCTAATGGTGAGTTGCCGGATGTTTATGCTGGCACTCCATACGATTTGGCGCTTCTGCCTTTCTAACTAACATAGTTTTCCCTTTCCGTCCGGGGTTTTGGGCGGCATAACCGAATATAGAACATATTTTTACAACACCACACAACCACCGACCACGAGCTAAGGACAATGATGAGCCAGCCGAACTTCCCTCCCGCCCGACTCTTTGACGCTTTCGCCAAGCCTGTCTCCACAGAACAGCCCGCTAAGAAGGGCCTGCTCGGCAAGCTGCGCCTGAGCGAATCTTCCGAGGAGGACAACTACACGACCGTCATGCTGGTCGGTTTCAACTCCGCGAAGGAACCCCCGGGCAACGGTGAGGACGCCCTCGACGTGATTCACCGCGCCTTCGACCCGTGCGATGAGAGCCCCGGCTTCGACATGGACGACTTCTACGACTATGCCTCCGTCGCCCCGCAGCTGCTGAACAATGACGACTCCGAATCCACGGTTCTGGTGTGGCCCAAGGTTTTCTACAACATGGTCACCATCCCGGAGCGCCGCCTGCGCCTGCTCGTGGTGACCGGCCCCGCCCCGAGCCTGTGCCTGCAGCGGTTCATGACCCGCTTCTTCAAGTACGTGAAGAAGCTCCACGTGGACCACGCAATCTTCGTTGAAACCTTTGAGGATCAGGTGGCGCACACCCGCCCGTACCCGTACACGCTGACCACTCACGACGAGAAGCTGGCGGCTATCCCAGGTATTCTGCACGAGGACTACACCGGCCCCACCTCGGTGACGATGGCAATGTCTGCGCTCGCCGCTGAGCACGGCCTGTCCTCCTCGGTCATGCTGCGTATGAGCATCCCTGGGTACCTGAGCTTTGACCAGCAGAACCCGCGTGCGGTCGTGAGCCTGATCGAGGCGCTGGAGGTCATCCTCGGCATTAAGGTTGAGTCTGAGGAGTACGACCGCCTGCGCGCCCACGCCGATGAGTGGGAGGCGGAGCTCGCCGAAGAAATGGCGAAGGACTACGAGAAGGTTGAGCTGGTGCGTGAGATTGAGCAGAAGATGGATTCGACTCTGCGCACTGTCTCCGGTGAGGTGATTGCCGAGGATATTGAGGGCTACCTGGATTCCCTCAGCGGCGCCTCCGAGGGTGTAAATCCTGCCGATGATGGTGCGGAATCCGCGGAGGATTCTTCGGAACGCTAGGTCCGTTCGCACATATGGCGCGGGTATGGGAAAATGATAGGTAACTATGCCCATACCCGCAGCCAGCATCTCGAAAGGATGATGTGATTGGCACCGATGTCGAAGAACCCGCCCGTTCCGGCGGCGACCGACCCCGCGATTATTCGCAATTTCTGCATTATCGCCCATATTGACCACGGTAAGTCCACCCTCGCAGACCGTATGCTGCAGGCCACCGGCGTGGTTGCCCCGCGCGATATGAAGGCGCAGTACCTGGACCGCATGGACATTGAACGTGAACGCGGTATCACCATTAAGTCCCAGGCTGTGCGCATGCCCTGGGATGTTGACGGCACCTCCTACGCGCTGAACATGATTGACACCCCCGGCCACGTGGACTTCACCTATGAGGTGTCCCGCTCCCTGGCCGCGTGTGAGGGTGCGCTTCTGCTCGTGGACGCCGCCCAGGGTATTGAGGCTCAGACCCTGGCGAACCTGTACCTGGCGATGGAGAACGACCTGACCATCATCCCGGTGCTGAACAAGATTGATCTTCCCGCGGCTCAGCCCGATAAGTACGCTGAGGAGCTGGCGAACCTGATTGGTTGCGAGCCGGACGAGGTTCTGCGCGTATCGGGTAAGACCGGTGAGGGTGTTGAGGCTCTGCTGGACCGTATTGTGGAGGCGATTCCCGCCCCGCAGGGTGACGCATCCGCCCCGGCGCGTGCCATGATTTTTGACTCGGTGTACGACTCGTACCGCGGTGTGGTCACCTATGTGCGTGTTGTGGACGGTAGCCTGCAGCCGCGTCAGAAGATTAAGATGATGTCCACCGGCGCTGAGCATGACCTGCTCGAAATCGGCGTGATTTCCCCGGAGCCTGTCCCGTCGAAGGGCCTGGGTGTGGGCGAGGTGGGTTACCTCATTACCGGTGTGAAGGACGTCCGTCAGTCCCGTGTGGGTGATACCGTCACCTCCGCCGCGAAGCCTGCGCAGGAGTCCCTGGGCGGTTACGAGGACCCCAAGCCGATGGTGTTCTCGGGCCTGTTCCCGATTGATGGTTCGGACTACCCGGCGCTGCGTGACGCGCTGGATAAGCTGAAGCTCAACGACGCCGCGCTGATTTACGAGCCGGAGACTTCTGCCGCTCTGGGCTTTGGTTTCCGCTGTGGCTTCCTGGGTCTGCTGCACCTGGAGATTGTGCGTGAGCGTCTGGAACGCGAGTTCAACCTGGATCTGATTTCGACCGCACCGAACGTTATTTACGACGTGGTGGATGAGGCGGGTAACGCTAAGCGCGTGACCAACCCGAGCGAATTCCCCGAGGGTAAGGTCGCGACGATTCGCGAGCCTATGGTGGCGTGTACGATTATTGCCCCGAGCGAGTACATTGGCGCGATTATGGAGCTGTGCCAGGCTCGCCGCGGCCAGATTGGCGGCATGGATTACCTGTCCGAGGATCGTGTGGAGATGCGTTACCGCCTGCCCCTGGCGGAGATCGTGTTCGACTTCTTCGATCAGTTGAAGTCCCGTACCCGCGGTTATGCCTCGCTGGACTGGAAGTTCGACGGTGAGGAAGAGGCCGACCTGGTGAAGGTCGACATCCTGCTGCAGGGTGAGAAGGTGGATGCGTTCAGCGCCATTACTCACCGCGATAAGGCGTACTCGTACGGCCTGATGATGACTTCTAAGCTGCGTGAGCTGATTCCTCGTCAGCAGTTTGAGGTGCCGATTCAGGCGGCTATCGGTTCGCGTATTATTGCCCGCGAGAATATCCGCGCGATGCGTAAGGACGTTCTGTCGAAGTGTTATGGTGGCGATATTTCGCGTAAGCGTAAGCTGCTGGAGAAGCAGAAGGAAGGCAAGAAGCGCATGAAGATGGTCGGTCGTGTGGAGGTTCCTCAGGAAGCCTTCATTGCGGCACTGTCTTCGGGCGAGGAGAAGGAAAAGAAGAAGTAGCCTTCTCAACTCTTTCGATGTAGGCGGCGTGCTCTACCCCTAAGTGGGGGAGGGGCACGCCGCCTTTGCTGTGCCCAGACTCCTACGGGTTGCTTGGCAATAGGTAATTAGCATCATTTTGATATTCATTAGGAATAATACGTGTTACCCCTTGTCAGGGTATTGAGTGTGGGAGTAAGGTAAGACTGGGTGTAGCACGGATGATTACACCCATGGTTTATATTCGAAGGAGAGATTCATGCGTAACGACGGTATTACCATTGATGATTCTCAGATGAACTATGAAGATTCAGATAGTTTTAACGGTCTCACTTCAGAAGAAGAAGTAGAATCAAGCGAAAAAGATGTAAACGGTTCTGCAAACATAATATATTATACTACTGAATTTGATCTTATGTCACTCGCTTGGCGTATTGAAGATGAAGAAATCATTGTCCCCTCGTTTATTAAAAATAAAAAGATATCAAATGAGCAAACGGATAAAGAAGGCAACAAGTTTAGGAATTTCCAACGAGGTTTTGTTTGGGGCTTAAGGCAGAAACAAAATCTTATCGATTCAATTCTTAAAGGATACCCCATGCCTGGAATATTTCTGTTAACTCAAAAAGATGGAACGTTTCTTGTTCTTGACGGCCAGCAAAGACTTACAACCATTGCGCAATTCCGAGCGGGTGATTTTTCTGTCGATACCTCCTCAATTCGGGATATTGGATTTGCAGTAGAAGATGAAAATAAAGAATATAAGTATGACGATTTGGATGGGATTCTAAAACGTAGATTTAATAATTATCGAATTTCAGCAACAATTATTGATGATATTCTCCCCAAATCATCCGACTCCATTCCTAATAATAGCGGCATTTCTTCCGATGCTGAAGATTATATTTATTCAATTTTTGGTCGTCTCAATAGTGGTGGAACACAGCTTACCCCTCATGAAATTAGAATATCAGTATATAGTGGTAAGCTTGCAGATAAAATTAATGAATTAAATACAGGTGAAAAATGGCGCTCCCTGTATAGGGGAGAGTTGCAGAAGCGTTCCAGGGACCATGAAGTTATCTCTAGAATTATAGCGATGTACTTGAACCGTGAGAATTATAAAGGTGGACAAAAAGAATACCTTAATAAATTTTATAGGGTGTACCGAAATTTTGATTCACCCGAAATTCAGCATGCTGTAGAGCGTTTTAGCCAAGTCATAGATACTGTCCACCCTATCGGCCCCAAGCTATTTAGAACCCCAGGAACTTCAAACGTTAATGCAGCCTGGACCGAAGCTATTATCTCTTCCACAATGGTTATTCTTGACTCTTATCCTAACATTGACAGTGATAAGCTGCGAGAAGCAGTGGAAAATACGCAACATGAACTGATGAATGGAAAGAAATATAGTGTCTATGGCGAAGAAAAGTCGCTTAAAGATTTTATTACATCTAACACTTCTTCGAAGGTATCATATTTTGGGCGATTTGAAATCTGTTATATTAGCCTGCAAGAGCACCTAAAATAATGAAGTTAGAAGATATAGGATATAGAGAGTACCTCATGGTACCTCCTATAAAATCCCTTGAAAGAATATACGAATTAATTGATAATCATATAAAATTTAAAAAAGGTAGAGATGATTCTATGTATAATGGTCCCCATTCTAAAGCCGTAAAAGACCTTGAGAAAATCGCAGATTCAGCCCTTGCGGAAATATACAAAACAGCTATCCTTGAATGTTCCATTTGCATGGAGCATCTACTAAATGAATCACTCAATGTAGTTCTCGGTGATTTAGATAAGCACTGGGTAGATGTTTTGAAGGAGAATAAGTACAATAAAACCATTGCCGGAAATGGCATGCCTAATAATTTTTCAAATCTAATTAAATTAATATTCACATGTTCAAACAGTGAAGGAAACTATAGTTTTAAAAATATTCCCACTGTGCCAAAAGATGTTTCAGAGCGTGATATAAGCACAAAATTTTCTGAGGAATTTTTTAATGCTATGTATAAGAATATCGATATTGATGAGTTTAGGGTTTTAACAGGAGCTAAGTCAAAAAATAATAAAAATAAATCTAAAATTTCCAGTAAAGATGATGCTGAAATTGAGAGCGATAACTTGAAAATTTTAAAATCCATGCATGCAAATATAATCACTACAAGAAACCTTATAAGCCATGGTAAAGGTGCTGAAGTGAAGCAAGATTATGCACTGCAGGCAATTTTATTTACACTTAATTTTTCAGTTGAATTTATAAAAAAATGAAGAATTATAATATATTAATTGTAGATTAAATTAACGGTGCGGACACCTCCTATAATGGGGTGTCCGCACCATTGCTTTTCCAGGAGGCAGAATGCCCGCCCAGCCCACCGGCGCCCCCGCACCCCGCGACGGGCGCATCCCCGCCACCAGCGCGGCAGGATGCGAAACCCGCGACTTCAGCCTCTACGTACACATCCCCTTCTGCTCCGTACGCTGCGGCTACTGCGACTTCAACACCTACGCCACCGAAGACTTCGGCAACAGCATCGGCCTCGGCACCTACGCCGACGACGCCATCGCAGAAATCCTCTTCGCCGCCCGCACCCTCGAAACCTCCGGCGTCGCAAAACGCCCCATGCGCACCGTCTTCTTCGGAGGCGGCACCCCCACCAAACTACCCGCCCGCGACCTCGTACGCATCCTGCAGGCAGCCATCGACGTATTCGGCCTGGTCGAAGGCGCAGAAGTCACCACCGAAGCGAACCCCGACTCCGTCACCCTCGAAGACCTGCAGACCCTCAAGGACGGCGGCTTCACCCGCGTATCCTTCGGCATGCAGTCCGTCGTCCCCGAGGTGCTACAGGTACTCGACCGCACCCACACGCCGTCGAACGTGCCGAAGGTCGTCGCCTGGGCCAAGGAGGTCGGCCTGCAGGTATCCGTGGACCTGATCTACGGTTCGCCGGGGGAGACCCTGCAACAGTGGGAGCGCAGCGTTCGCGCCGCAATCTCTTACGAGCCGGACCATATTTCCGCCTACTCGCTGATCGTGGAGGACGGCACCAAGCTTGCCGCACAGATTCGCCGCGGCGAATACACCATGCCCGATGAAGACCTCATGGCGGACATGTACCTGCTCGCCGAGGAGCTACTCACCAAAGCCGGCTACAACTGGTACGAGGTCTCCAACTACTCGCGCAGCGAGGACACCCGCAGCGACCACAACCTCGCCTACTGGCGCAACCAGGACTGGTGGGGCATCGGCCCCGGCGCGCACTCACACGTGAACGGTACCCGCTGGTGGAACGTGAAGCACCCGGTGCCGTACGCGCAGAAGGTGCGTGCGGGGGAGTCCCCGGCGGCGGCACGTGAGGTGCTGGACACCGCCACTCGTGCTTTTGAAACGATTATGCTCATGATCCGTGTGCGTGAGGGCCTGGCGATGCGCGAGCTACTCGCCGTGCACGATGAGGCGCAGCTGGGCGCCTCCCTGCGCTGGCTGGTTTCTCAAGCTCTGATTGAGCCTGACGCTTTAACCTCTCAGGCTGAACCTGACCCTGAAGCTCACGTGCGTCTGACCCTTAAGGGCCGCCTGCTGGGGGATGCGGTGACCCGTGAGCTGCTCCCGGAGGTCTCGGAAGAGCACGAGGAGCACTAAGAAATACCTGCGTGATAAGGGGCTTTTCAGTTGGAACTGCGCCTTGATTCAAATCTGTCGTAGCTCTGCTTGAGCGCTGTCTCTACTGTCGCCTGCGCACGGTGTACACCCCGGAATTGCCGTAATATTTCGGTGATTTCGGGGTGTTTTTGTGGGTTCAGAAAAATTTTTAAAAATTTTTTCGGGGCTTTTTGGAGGAGTGTCAGGGGAGTACTAAACCTTACACGGGCGTGCTAATTGTTCGCATTTGTGCTGGACTAGCCGAAAGAATTTTCCACTCTTTCATACCACTTTGAGGGTGCGTATTTTTCGAATACTTTCCTGAGAAAAATTTTCCCAAAACCCCTAATTTCAAGTTGTGGTTGAAGGTTGCGCTGTGCCATAATAGGTCATGGCAGGACGGTATATGTCTAACAGCGTGTTCTCGTCTTTGCTGAAGTTGAGTGAATACGGTTGTGGGCTCCTGGCAACAGGGGCCCACGATCGTTTAACAACGATTATCTACAGCACCATTCGGTAGAGTTTGCAACAGTTCATGCACACTGGGCAAAGAAGCCCCACTTAAACGTAGAACGCCCCGCACACAACGTGCGGGGCGTTCATCGTAAAAGCTATTAGCGCGGTTTTAGGACTCAGTAGATTCTGCGTTCTCGGTGGAGTAGAAGCGGTCCAGCAGGCGCGGGTTAAAGCGGTAGCTGTACGGCTCACCGCGGTTTACCTCAATGCCGGCACGCAGCGACGCAATAGCCATGAACAGCCACACGAGCGCACCCAGAACCATGGCAATGTTGCCCATGCCGGGCAGGAACGACACAACCCACAGCGCCACCAGAGCAATGGAGGGCAGGAGGGTGAAGTTCATTGCCTCACGAGCTTCCTGCTCAGCGAAGGGCGCGTTATTGCGGCTGACGTAGAAAACCGCAGCGGAGGGGATGATGCCGAGAATACCGCCGAAATGCGCGAGAGTCGCACGGTTGCGGTCCTGAATCACGCTAATCTTACGGGTTTTCTGAGGCCCGGTTGCCGGGCGAACATCGTTAGTCACGAAAATCCTGGTTCGATAGAAGTTTCTTGTGGCGATCACCTCAGCCGGTGGAAATACCCTCCGAAGAGGTAAATCGTTTGAGCGGCGGTGACCTAAGAGTGTAGTGATGTTGCGGCAAAACCCACAGGGGCAATGCCACACGCTCAACCATTGTACCGCTTGAGCGGGCAAAACCCACAGGATAATGCCCTCGTGGGAAAGGTTCTGAGCAAACTCACACCTGCGCCCGCAGACGGGGGCGGAATAACGGGTTGCGGGTGCGGGTAGCGTGCGGTTAGGCACCCGGCTCGGTCAGAAAATCAATGAGCGATTCGACCGGACCGAGCAGCGTCGGATCCAGGTCAGCGTAAGAGTCAACGCGGGAGAGGATGTGCTTCCACGCCTGCGCCACATCCGCCTGCGTTTCATGCGGCTGACCCAGACGACGCAGCGTACCTTTCTTGAAGTCCTCGCCGCGCGGAACCTGCGGCCACGCCTTCAAACCCAGCACCGAGGGCTTGACTGCCTGCCAAATATCGATGAACGGGTGGCCCACAATCTTCACGTGCCCGGCGGCACCCGGTACAGCCAGCGCCTCCGCAACAATGCGCTGCTCCTTCGTGCCCTCAATCAGGTGGTCGACCAGAATACCCAGGCGGCGGCCCGGGCCCGGCGCGAACTCACGAATAGCGCCGGCAAGATCATCCACGCCGTGCAGCGGCTCCACGACAATACCCTCAACGCGCAGATCGTGGCCCCAGACCTTCTCCACCAGCTCGGCATCGTGCAGGCCCTCAACCCAGATGCGGGAGGCGCGCGCCACCCTAGCCGGGGCGTTCTTCACCGCAATAGAACCGGAACGAGAAACCGTGCGCTTCGGCTCCTTCGCGGCCACCGGGGCGACAATCTCAACGGGCTCACCCTCAATGAGGTAGCCAGGTCCCAGCGGGAAGTTCTTCACGCGGCCCTTCGCGTCCTCGAGTCCGAAGAAGAGGGCACCGCCGATGCGTTCAGCCTTTACGACCTCACCCACCCAGCCGTTAATATCCTCAATGAGCAGGCCGCGGCGTAGCGGTACCTTACGCGGGGGCGGCGCCTGGCGGCTCATGCGGGCGGCGTTTAGATCCTGGGCACCCCAGCCGTAGGGGGAGTGGTGGGTACTCAACGTATTCTCCTTTGGGGCGGTAGGGGCAGCAGAGCCGGTAGGGCGGTGGCAGCGCCGGAACAGTTTAGAGAGAACCTGCAGGGGAACTAAAACGGGGTTCGGGTACCCAGCAGATTAAGCGGATAGCGGGAGCGACCCCCTTTCAGCCTAGCCATTGTATCGGGTCGGGGGTAGTATCCCCTAGAATTGATACGACCATTGTTGGCGGTGCACTCATCGAGCACCGCCATCGTCTCGAGAGGAAGGAAACGCATGAGCCACTACGATACTCTCGGCGTATCGAACGACGCCAGCCCCGAAGAGATCAAGAAGGCGTACCGAAAGAAGGCACGCCAGCTGCACCCCGACGTGAACCCCTCCGAGGACGCAGCCGAAGAGTTCAAGCGCGTCACCCTCGCCTACGAGGTGCTCTCCGACCCCGAAAAGCGCCGCAACTATGACACCACCGGCGACGAACAGGGCCGCGCAGGCTACCCCGGAGGCGGCGGCTACCCGGGCGGCGGATTCAGCGGCTTCGGCGGTTTCGAGGACCTGCTGAACATGTTTACCGGCGGCGCGGCAGGTGCCCGCGGCCCCGCATCCCGTATGCGTCAGGGCCAGGACGACCTGATTACCGTCTCCATCAGCCTGCAGGACGCCGTGTTCGGTGTTGAGAAGACCATTGAGCGTCGCTCCGCCGTGACCTGTAAGTCCTGTAACGGTGAAGGCACCGCAGAGGGCACCCAGCCCGAAACCTGCACCACCTGCTCCGGTCACGGTTTCATGCAGCGCCGTGTGCAGTCCATCCTCGGTACCGTCATGCAGCAGGTTGAATGCCCCGACTGCCACGGCTACGGCACCGTCATCAAGACCCCCTGCCCTGAATGCCACGGTCAGGGTCGCGTCCGTGAAGACGTGCCGCTGACCTTCAACGTTCCCGCCGGCGTGCACGATCAGGCGCGTATCCGCCTGCGCGGCAAGGGCGAAGCCGGCCTGTATGGTGGCCCCAACGGCGACCTGTACATTGACCTGAACGTCAAGCGCGACAAGTACTTTAGCCGCGAGGGCGACAACCTGGCCACCACCGTGAACATCCCCATGGTTGCGGCGGCACTGGGCACCACCATCCCGCTGAAGACCTTCGACGGCGACCAGGAAGTTGTTATCCCGGCAGGCACTCAGAGCGGTGACGTGATCACCCTCAACGGCCTGGGCGCAACCGTGCTCGGCACCGAGCGTCGCGGCGACCTGCTGGTACGTATCCAGGTGGTCACCCCCACCGACATGACCGAAGAACAGCGTGAACTGCTGCGCCAGTTCGCCGCCCTGCGCGGTGAATCCCTCACTGAGGGTTCGCAGGTCAAGCACCGCGGCGGTCTCTTCTCCCGTCTGAAGGACCAGTTCAAGTAGGATTCCTACACCAAACTGAGGATGCGGCGGGTGCGGTACTCAACCCGCACCCGCCGCATTCCTGTCAGTACCGCTGTCAGCACTGTTGACAGGAAAGCGCTGTACGCGCCCGCGCTAAGCTACACCTATTTCACACTCCACCCACACACCCACGCTTTCAGCCCGCACCTCAAGGAGAACCATGAGCGCCCCCATCTTCTACATCAGCACGGAAGAATACGACGCACTCACCCCCGGCGCCACCTGCGTGCTCGGCGGCTCCGAAGGCAAGCACGCCCTCGTCAAGCGCCTTGAGCTTGGCGAACGCATCGACCTGGGTGACGGCACCGGCCGCCGCGCACTCGGTACGGTCGCCTCCATTAACGCGGACGGCGTGAGCGTTCAGGTGCAGGAGCTACGCGAGGAACGTAGCGTACCCTCCATCTACCTGGTGCAGGCGCTCGCGAAGGACGGCCGCGACCTGCTCGCCATCGAAACCGCGACCGAGCTGGGCGTGTACGGTGTGCTTCCGTGGAGTGCGGACCGCTCCATCGTGCGTTGGAAGGGGGAGCGCGCCTCCAAGGCACACACCAAGTGGCAGAACACCGTCACCGCCGCGGCGAAGCAGTCGCGCCGCGCGCTCATTCCCGAAGTGTACGACCTGTACAGCACCGCCGACCTGGTGGAACTCATTGAAGAAGTAGCCGGCTCGGAGCAGTCCGCCGCCGTGTTCATCCTGCATGAGCAAGCGACCGAACGCCTCAGCGCCCTGGCACGCAAGCTTGTCGAGGCGGAGAACCTGCCCGAAGAAATCTACCTGCTCGTCGGTCCCGAAGGCGGCATCAGCGACCGCGAAGTGCAGCTCTTCACCGACGCCGGCGCGCAGCTGGCACTGCTCGGTGACGAGGTGCTACGTTCCTCCACCGCCGGTTCTGCCGCCATGTGCACCCTGAACGTGGTGCTGGGTCGCTGGTAGAGCACCTCCGGTAGAGCGCCGCCGCTCAAGTCCAGCCCCGGCACAGTCCAGCCGGTAAAAGCGCCTGCTAGAACCCCTCTAGTAGAACCCAGCCCGAGCGTGACACATCACGCACATCTATACTTGTAAATACATCACTAGCCAAGGAGCCCATATGACTACCTCCCGACCTCTATCAACCGCGCGCACCGTATCCTTCAAGAGCGCCGCAGAAATGATTGCCGTGCTCGGCCCGCAGGACGCGCACCTGGCGATTATCGAGGACTACTTCGAGCAGATTAGCCTGCGCCCCAAGGACCTGGACGTGCTCATCACCGGCCCCTCCGAGGCCGTGAACACCGCCGCTAAGCTGCTGAACGAACTGCGCGTGCTCTCCAGTCACGACACGCAGATTACCGTGCAGGTCATTCACCGCCTCATGGGCATGCTCGGCGACGAACTGAGCAACCCGGCGCACTCGCTGTCCACCAGCATCCTCTCTACCCGCGGCACCACGATTCGCCCCAAGACCATTAACCAGAAGAAGTACGTGGACGCTATCGACGCGAACACCGTCATCTTCGGCATCGGCCCGGCGGGTACCGGTAAGACCTACCTCGCCATGGCGAAGGCTGTGCAGGCGCTGCAGACCCACGAAGTGAACCGCATTATCCTCACCCGCCCCGCCGTGGAAGCCGGTGAGCGTCTGGGCTTTTTGCCCGGCACCCTCAACGAGAAGATCGACCCGTACCTGCGCCCGCTCTACGACGCACTGCACGACATGCTCGAACCCGAAACCATCCCCAAGCTCATGGAGGCGGGCACCATCGAGGTCGCGCCGCTGGCGTACATGCGCGGCCGCACCCTCAACGACGCATTCATCATCCTTGACGAGGCGCAGAACACCACCGCCGAGCAGATGAAGATGTTCCTGACCCGCCTGGGCTTCGGCTCGAAGATGGTCATTACCGGTGACATCACCCAGATTGACCTGCCCGGTGGCGCCGCATCCGGTCTGAAGCAGGTGCGCAACATTCTGCAGGGCGTGGAGGATATTCACTTCAGCATCCTGGAATCCTCTGACGTGGTGCGCCACACCCTGGTGTCGAACATTGTGTCCGCCTACGATCAGTGGGGCGAAGACCAGAAGGCAATGGAACGCAAGCGCAACCGCAAGGTCAAGCGCGCCACCATCGAGGCCGCAGCCGAGAAGCTGCTGGACCGCGCCGGCATCAACGGCGGCTCCGAAAAGAACGCCGAGCAGAACCCCAACAACGCACAGACCACCCCGGAAGGACGCTAAACGGTGGCAGAGATCGAATTCGACTGTGAAGAACCCGCAACCGGTGCCGCCCCGGCAACCGATGCTTTCATCCGCGAATCTTTCGAAGCGGTAGACACCGAGGTGCTCACCCGCCTCGTCGAGCACGCCTTCAAGCGCATGCACCTTGCCGATGACACCTACCTGTCCATCGCCATCGTGAACGAAGACGAAATGGAACGCGTGCATATCGAGTGGATGGACCTGCCCGGCGCAACCGACGTGATGAGCTTCCCCATGGACGAGCTGGAACCGGGAACCCCCGAAAACCCTTCCAGCGGCATGCTCGGCGACATTATCCTCTGCCCGCCCGTCGCCGCACGTCAGGGTGCTGATGCGGGTCACAGCACCCTCGACGAGCTGTGCCTGCTCACCACCCACGGCATTCTGCACTGCCTCGGCTACGACCACGGCACCGCCGAAGAGGAAGCTGAAATGTTCGGTATTCAGCGCTCCATCCTCGAAGAGTTCCTGGGCCGCCCGGCACCGGTCGAAACCCGACACTAGGGGAGCGGCGTGGACATTCTATTTACTGCCCTCCTCGCCGTTCTCGCGCTCTGCCTGACCGTGGTCGCGGCGATTGCCGAAACCGCGTTCACCTACCTGCCGCACAACGAGGCTGAGGAAGCGGTGGAAGCACACCCGGACACCCTCGGCGCGCGCGTCCTGCAGCGCACCCTCGACGGTGACTCCGAGGCGTACACGCACCCGCTACGCCTGACCCGCCTCATTGCCGCTGCCACCGCGGTGCTCGCCACCATGACCTGCCTGCTGAACCTGGTCGAGGTGCACGCGCTCGCCGTCGTGCTGACCCTCGTGATCGTTGCGCTGGTGGGCTACCCGATTCTGCACGTGCTGGCGCGTGCTCTGGGTCGTAACCGCCCGGTCGCGTCGATTCGTGTGCTGGCTCGCCCGGTGCACTACCTGTCGGTTCTGCTGAGCCCGGCGACCGGTCTGCTCGATAAGCTCAGTGTGCGCCTGGCGCCGGAACGTTCGGCTGAGGCCCCGGTGGGCGTGTTCGATGAGGAGGAGCTGCGCGAGTTCCTGGACCGCGCCTCCGACGCTGAAACCATTGAGGACGACGAGGCGCAGATGGTGCAGTCCGTCTTTGAGATGGACGATACCCGCATCCGTTCGCTCATGGTTCCGCGTACCGACATGCTCACCGCCAGCCGTGACACCCCTCTGCGTGAGGCGTTGAGCCTGTTCCTGCGTTCGGGTTATTCGCGTATGCCGGTGATTGGTGATTCGAGCGATGAGATTCTGGGCGTGCTCTACCTGAAGGACGCGATGCGCGCCTTCATCCTGCATTCGGAGTCTCCGGAGGGTACCGCCCTGCCGACCGTAGTTGAGCTGATGCGTCCGGCTCGTTTTGAGCCCGAATCGAAGCGCGCCATGGACCTGCTGCGTGAGATGCAGCGCGAGTCTACGCACGTGGCGATTGTTGTTGACGAGTACGGTGGCACCGCCGGTCTGATTACCCTTGAGGACCTGATTGAGGAGCTGGTCGGCGACATTTCTGATGAGTACGACCATGAGCGCCCCGAGTACACGCTGAACGATGACGGCACGTTCCGCCTCTCTGCCCGTCTGGGTATTGATGAGCTGGGCGAGATTTTCGGCCGTGAACTCGACGATGAAGATGTTGATACGGTGGGCGGTCTGCTCGCTAAGCATCTGGGTATGGTGCCGATTGTTGGTTCTGAGATTGAGATTGACGGCATTCATATTCGTGCGATTGGTTCGTCGGGCCGCCGCCACCAGGTGGATATGCTGCAGGCGTGGTATGAGCCGCCTCGTGATGAGCAGCAGACCGCTGAAGGTTCCGCGGAATCCTCGGAGTCTAGTTCCCCGGGGTCTAGCTCACCGGAGCCTCATTCCCTGACGCCTGAGGCTGCTGACATTCTCACCGTGGATACCGAGCCGCCCGCTGTGGCTGAGCCGCACGCACATCCGGATCTTCCGGGAGATATTGCAGAGGCTGAACCTGCCACCGATACGCACGGCAACCGCTAGATACCGAACATAGATGCACAGCATCTTCCCTAACACGCTTTGAGTCGGCCGCCCCGCCCCGAAAAGGCGCAGGCAGATGAGGCTGGCACCCCATACCCCGCCCGGGGTTTGACCCCGGGATTTAATAAGGAGAAACACATGGACCAGGAGTACGCCCCGCTCGATTTGAGCATGCTGGACTTGAGCACCCCGCTGCCGACCTACCCGGAGAATTTCCGTTCGGGCTTCGCGTCGCTGGTGGGCCGCCCGAATGCGGGTAAGTCTACTTTGACGAACGCTATGGTCGGTCAGAAGGTGGCTATCACCTCGAACCGTCCGCAGACGACCCGCCACACGATCCGCGGTATTGTGCACAAGGATGAGTACCAGCTGATTCTGGTGGACACCCCGGGTATTCACCGCCCCCGCACTCTGCTGGGTGAGCGTCTGAACGACCTGGTCGCTAGCACCCTTTCGCAGGTGGATGTGCTGGGCTTCTGTATTCCGGCGAATGAGAAGATCGGTCCGGGTGACCGTTACATTGCCTCGCAGCTGGTGGCGTCGAGCAATAAGCCGGTGGTTGCTATTGTGACGAAGGCTGACACTGTGAGCTCTGAGGAGCTGCGTGAGCAGCTGCTGGCTGTTGAGGCGCTCGGCGAGGAGGTCATGAGTGCTGAGCGTGCGGCTCGTGCTAAGCGCGCCGCGCATCGTGCGAAGCAGAAGGGTAAGGGTCCCAAGGGTAAGGGCGGCAAGAATGATGCTGTGCCTTTCGCGAAGGGTTCGGGTCCTGCGGCTAAGCGCCGTGCCGGTGAGGTTGCTGAGCCGATGCCGGTTGACGGTAAGGGCGGCTGGGCTGCGATTATCCCGGTGTCTGCTGTGAAGCATTTCCAGGTGGATGCGGTTGCTGACCTGCTGGCGCAGTACACTCCGCTGTCGCCGCCGCTGTACCCGGAGGGTGAGCTGACCGATGAGCCGGAGGCAACCCTCATCGCGGAGCTGGTGCGTGAGGCCGCGCTGGAGGGTGCGCGTGAGGAGCTGCCCCACTCGATTGCTGTGACGGTTGAGGAGATGGAGTTCCGTGAGGGCCGCCCGGCGGATAACCCGCTGCTGGATGTGCACGTGAACCTGTTTGTGGAGCGTGAGTCGCAGAAGTACATCATTATCGGTAAGGGCGGCTCGAATCTGCGCAAGATTGGTACGAAGGCTCGTGAGCAGATTGAGGCGCTGCTCGGTACCCGCGTTTATTTGAATATTCATGTGAAGGTTGCGAAGGAATGGCAGTCTGACGCGCGTGCGTTGAACCGCCTGGGATTCTAGTAGCTTTCCTGAGCGCATCGCCCCGAGAGGCTACCCCGAGCGGTTGTCCTTGTGGCGGTCGCGCCTCCTTGTTTTCACCCGGTGGCTTGCAGAAATATGTGCATGCCTCCGGGTGAAACTTTTCACTCTCATTCGGCGCTCATAGGGAAGAGTGTTACTCTGAGAAAGCACTTGCTCACCGGCAGAAAGAGAAAAGGTATGCCCCAGGCACCTCGTTTACGAAGCACCGGTCGTCATATGCGCACGACGGTGATGACTTCAAACCGCAATAAGTGGATTGCTCTGCTTATTGCTTGCATGCTCGTCATTGTTGTTGGCTTTGGTGGCGTGGTGGCTCTGCGTATGCGCAATAATCTGCATACCCAGGAGCTGAACATCAGCAATTACAAGGACGGCCTGGAGAACGGCGCCTTGGACATTCTCGTGATTGGTTCCGATACCCGTAAGGGCAATAACGGCGCGTACGGTGATGAGGATGACCGCAATTCTGAGGCTCGCGCGGACGTGATGATGCTGCTTCAGATCAGCAAGGACCGTAAGAACGTGAGCGTGCTGTCGTTCCCGCGTGACTTGATGGTCGACGTTCCGCAGTGTACTGATCCTGAGACCGGCACCGTGTACCCGGCTGAGGAGAACGTTCAGATTAACGAGTCTCTGTCTCGCGGTGGTGCCGGTTGTACTGTGGCGACCATTAGCAAGCTGACCGGTGTGAATATTGACCACTTTATGTTGGTGGACTTTAACGCTGTGAAGGAGCTGTCGAAGGTTGTTGGCGGCGTTCAGGTGTGTGTGGACGCTCCGATTGATGACGAGTACAGTGGCCTGAAGCTTCCTGCGGGTACTTCCACTGTTGAGGGTGAGCAGGCTCTTGCGTTCTTGCGTAGCCGCCACGGCTTCTCGGATGGTTCCGATATTGGTCGTATTCAGGCTCAGCAGGGCTTCTTGTCTTCGCTGCTGCGTAAGGTGAAGAGTGAGGGTACTCTGTCGAATCCGGGCCGTCTGATTAACATTGCTGAGGCGATTACTCAGAACGTGACGGTGGATAAGGACCTGGGTAATATCAGCACTCTGGTGGGTGTTGGTGCGGCTCTTGGTGGCGTGGACCTGTCGAATGTTGTGTTTGCGACGGTGCCGACTGAGCCGTGGAGCCAGGACGCGAACCGTCTGCAGATTTCTGCGGATGCTGCGAATGTGTTCCAGCGTCTGCGTGATGATAAGTCGCTGAAGGAGAAGGCTCCGGAGGCGCCGGCTACTGCAGCCGCTCCGGTTCAGCTCGATCGTACGGTTCCGGTGAACGTGTACAACGCGACCGGCCTGGATGGTCGCTCGGCTACGATTGCTCCGGTGATTGAGGGCCTGGGCTACTCGAATGTTACTCCGGGTACCTCCGCTAACCCGACGAACTTCACCACGGTGTTCTACTCGACCGGTTACGAGGCGGAGGCGAAGGAAATCGCCGCGAAGCTGAACGTGACCCGCCTGGTGGCGACCGAAGAGGTTCTGGGCGTGTCGGTGACGATTGGTACTGACTTCCCGTCCGGTGAGGCGATGGAGAAGCAGGAGGCTGCGATTGCGGGTAACGCGACCGGTCAGACTGCTGATCAGAACAAGTGCCAGACTGCTTTCGCCTACTAGGTTGTAGCTAGCTAGGGTACATCTAGCTAGGGCACAGCGTAGATGCGTGACTATTGAGTGAAGGGGCGTAGCGCCAGAAATGGTGGCTGCGCCCCTTTGCCGTTAATTCTTTCCAGATGATGGACGGCGTCCCGTGTGCCCTGCCACCGCCTCCGGCGCCTGTGATAGCGTGGAGGCATGACTATTGTCGGTGAGAGCATGCGCGGGGTTACCCGCCAGGCAGTGAACCTGCTGCTTATTCGCCGGAACGGGGCACGCTAGAATCTGCCGCAACCGTTCCGGCTTTTTGACGCGGCATCTCACCTTCGCATCCTTTCTGATGCACCGCCTTGACCACGGCTGCCGGGGACCGATACCCGGCACGGTACGAGCCCCACCATTGGGGTAGAGCGAGACGGACCAACCAACAGGAATTCATCATGAAAAACCACCAGAAGCCCAGCCCCATGCCGGTACACAAGTACCGCCCTTTCCACGAGCAGATTGTTGTTGACCTGCCGGACCGCACCTGGCCGGATAAGGTCATTGAGAAGGCTCCGCGCTGGTGCGCCGTGGATTTGCGTGACGGCAACCAGGCGCTGATTGACCCCATGGACACCGACCGTAAGCTTGCGATGTTCAAGCTGCTGGTGAAGATGGGTTACAAGGAAATTGAGGTTGGTTTCCCCTCGGCGTCGCAGACTGACTTTGATTTTGTGCGTACCCTCGTTGAGGACGGCCACATCCCCGCAGATGTGACCATTCAGGTTTTGGTGCAGGCGCGTGAGCACCTGATTGCCCGTACTTTTGAGGCGATTGAGGGCGCACCGCAGGCGATTGTGCACTTCTACAACTCGACCTCCGTGCTGCAGCGTCGCGTGGTGTTCAACCAGGACCAGGAGGGCGTGCTGGATATCGCCCTGCAGGGTGCGCGCCTGTGCCGCAAGTACGAAGAGCAGATGATTTCTGATACTAAGGTCATCTACGAGTACTCGCCCGAGTCCTTCACCGGCACCGAGCTGGAGTATGCGGCTCGCGTGGTGAACGCTGTGGCTGAGGAGCTGGAGATTGGTCAGAACGGCCGCGAGCTGATTGTGAACCTGCCCGCTACCGTTGAGATGGCTACCCCGAACGTGTACGCCGACTCGGTCGAGTGGATGCACCGCAACCTGAACCACCGCGAGCACATTGTGCTGTCGCTGCACCCGCATAATGACCGCGGTACCGGCGTGGCTGCTGCTGAGCTGGGTTACCTGGCGGGCGCTGACCGTATTGAGGGTTGCCTCTTCGGTAATGGCGAGCGCACCGGTAACGTTGACCTGGTGACTTTGGGCCTGAACATGTACACCCAGGGTATTGATCCGCAGATTGATTTCTCTGATATTGACGGTATCCGTAAGACTGTTGAGTACTGCAACCAGTTGAAGGTGCACGAGCGTTCGCCGTACGGTGGCGACCTGGTGTTCACCGCGTTCTCTGGTTCGCATCAGGACGCTATTAAGAAGGGCTTTGAGGCTCTGGAGCGTACTGCTGCTGAGGCGGGTAAGACCGTGGATGAGGTGTACTGGGAGGTTCCGTACCTGCCGATTGATCCTCGCGATTTGGGTCGTACCTATGAGGCGATTATTCGTGTGAACTCGCAGTCCGGTAAGGGCGGTATGGCGTACCTGCTGAAGCAGGATCACGGTCTGGATCTGCCGCGTCGTGCGCAGGTTGAGTTCTCGAAGATTGTTCAGGCTCGTACTGACGCTGAGGGTGGCGAGATGACCAGCGAGAAGCTGTGGAACATTTTCGCGGATGAGTACCTGCCTGCTGCTGATCCTGAGAAGCGTTGGGGTAAGTACCGTATTGAGTCGATTAATATTGATTCGGCTGATACTGGTGCGACGACTCTGCGTGTTGGTCTGAATATTGATGGTCACACGTACACTCGTTCTGCTTCGGGTACCGGCCCGGTGGATGCTCTGCAGAACATCCTTTCGGGCGAGGGCGTGGATATTCGCGTGATGGATTATTCGGAGCACACCATGTCGGCTTCGTCGACTGCTAACGCTGCTTGCTACGTTGAGGCTGCTGTTGGTTCTCGCGTGCTGTGGGGTATCGGTGTGGACAGCTCGACTACTCGTGCGGCGTTGAAGGCGATGATTTCGGCTGTGAACCGTGCGCTGCGTGATGAGCGCCAGGCGTAGGTGATGACCGTATATGCTTTGTGCAAGGTTTGCGGGTGACCGCTGGCTGATGACCGTTGACCGTGCATGATGTAGGGGGCGGGATGCATACTGGGAGTATGTATCCCGCCCTTTAGCTGTTTAATGTGCTCAGGTGTTGTGTGCATTGGCGGGCTGTGGGGCGAATAATCTGCAGGGAGGAACTCTCATGAAAAGCTACGCGATGGTGTTTAGCCCCGTTGATGCGGCGGGCACCGATTCTTCTGCTCGTGCCTGGAATTATGAGCTGCGCGGTGGTGATGATACTGCTCTGCCTGCCGGTTCCCCCGAGGTGTGGGAGGCCGGCTGGGTGGGTTCGACTGGTCCCGGTATTGAGCAGGATCAGTGGCCGCGCAGTACGTTTACTGGTTTGCCGATGCAGCATATTTTCACGGTGAGGTTGCCGGGGGAGTACCTGCCGGATGCGCAGAAGTATCCGGGTGTGGTGGCGTTCTCGTTCTTCGCTGGTGATGGCCAGTTCGCTGAGGATGAGGCGACTGAGGGCGTTGCTAATGCTGCCAGTGATGATCCGTTTGAGGTGCAGTATGCGCAGGCTCGGGTGCATCCGTATCAGCTTCTGTTGCGCGATATTTTGGATGCCGAGTTTGCGGTGTTGTACCTGAATGAGGAGGAGTTCTCGTCCCGCACACAGCCGCCTGAGGATGTGCGCCGTCCCGGTGAGCATCGTGGCGAGGAGGAGAGCTTCAGCGCCTGGGCTTTGGCGGATCGTCAGCAGCCGCTGGCTCGTAAGCCTGCTCTGGTGGGATGGGTTCCGACGGATGACCCGAACGCCGGTAAGGTCCCCAGTGATGTGTTTGAGAATGTTGACCCGGATACCGGTTATCTGAGTCCGTTCGATTGGGACTCGGAGGATTCGGCATGGTTTGAGTGGGCTAAGCCGCTGATTGCGGTGGGCACTCACCTGGGCGGCACCCACTTTTATGCGCAGAGCCTGCCTGAGGGTATGACAGCTCGTTATATTGAGTTCGATGAGTTTGATGTGCTGAATTTTGGGTGCGGTAGCGCTGTTTTTGATTTTGAGACTGGTGTTTTTGACTGGTCGTGCGGCTAATATGCTTGCACCGGAGAACGCGCCGCTGACGCACCTTCGCCGCACCGGAGAGCGCGCATTTGAGGTGTTTGCGCGGCCTCCTTGAGCCGTAGATGAACCGTAGATAAGCCCCGGATGCACCGCGGTGTACCGCCGGAACCGGCACCCTGAACGTTTCACAGTGTGGACGGGGCGGTTTGCGGAGGTTCCACATCACCTTCCGCGAACCGTCTCGGGCGGGCGCGCCTCCTGTATCCTTGAAACCGTGGAATGGATTCAAGCAATTATTTTGGGCTTCGTTCAGGGCCTGACCGAATTTCTGCCGATTTCATCATCGGCGCATCTGAACATTGTTGGCCAGATCCTGCCGGAGAGGGCTGACCCGGGCGCCGCGTTTACCGCAATCACCCAGCTGGGTACTGAGACTGCGGTTCTGATTTTCTTCTGGCGCGATCTTGTTCGCATCCTGAAGTCCTGGTTCGGATCCTTGACCGGCCGCGTACCGCGCAACGACCCGGATGCCCGCATGGGTTGGCTGATTATTTTCGGCTCCCTGCCCATCGGCGTTCTGGGCCTGCTGCTGGAAGACTACATTGACACCCAGTTCCGCAGCCTGTGGGTTGTGGCGACCATGCTGATTGTCTTTGCAGTGTTCCTGGGTCTTGCGGACCGTTTTGGTCGTGAGCAGCGTGAGCTGAAGGACCTGACGTTCCGTCACGGTATTCTGTACGGTTTCGCGCAAGCGCTGGCACTGATCCCGGGTGTTTCCCGTTCGGGCGGCACCATTACTGCGGGTCTGTTCATGGGTTACACCCGTGAGGCTGCGGCTCGTTACTCGTTCCTTCTGGCTCTGCCGGCAGTGTTCATGTCTGGTCTGTACAAGACGTTCAAGGTGTTCACTGGTGCTGAGGCGACCGGCTACTACGGTATCCCGTCGACAATCGTTGCGACTCTGGTCGCGTTCGTGGTGGGTTACCTGATGATTGGCTGGTTCCTGAAGTACGTGTCTTCGAAGTCCTACGGCATTTTCATTTGGTACCGCATTGCGCTCGGTATCCTGATTTTCGTTGGTCTGGGCACTGGCGTTCTGAACGCTACTTCTTCGGCGTTCTAAGGCTTTAGCCCTCAGCGTGATATGACATACCCGTCCGTGAGTTTCTCACGGGCGGGTATTCTTATTGGAGTAGATTTTTTGGCACCCGCATGCCCTCGGGTTGGGCGGCGGGTGTGGCGCGTCCACCGGTGTGGGCGTTTTTACGGAAAGGAAACCCATGCGAGCTTGGGATGCCCCCGCCTCTGTGACTCTGCCCGGTCAGGCTGCGCTGCCGCGCATTTTTGATACTTCTGCCGGGGAGATTGTTCAGGTTCAGGAGGATAAGGCGGCGAGCCTGTACGTTTGCGGTATCACCCCGTACGACGCGACGCATATGGGTCACGCCTCCACCTATGTTGCTTTTGACCTACTGCACCGTGCCTGGCTGGATGCGGGCGTGCCGGTGACGTACGTGCAGAACGTGACCGATGTGGACGACCCGCTGCTTGAGCGTGCGACCGCCACGAACGTTGATTGGCGTGAGCTGGCTGAGGATCAGACGGAACTGTTCCGCACCGACATGAAGGCGCTGAACGTGATTCCCCCGGCGCACTATGTGGGCGTGGTGGAATCCATTGAGTGGCTGTTCCCGCTGATTGAGGATTTGCTGCGCCGCGGCCTGGCGTACCGCGTGCCCGGTTTCACGGACGAGCAGGGTGTGGTGCATCCTGACGGTGACGTGTACCTGGACTTGAAGGCTGTGCGTGAGCTGCCCGCGAACGCTGAGGGCTACTCGTGGGCGCCGGGCGAGGTCTGCCACCTGAGCCGTGATGAGATGCTGGAGATTTTTGCTGAGCGTGGCGGCGACCCGAACCGTGCCGGTAAGCGTGACGCGTTGGATCCGCTGCTGTGGCGTATTGAGCGTGAGGGCGAGCCGAGCTGGGATGCCGGCGAGCTGGGCGCGGGCCGCCCCGGCTGGCACATCGAGTGCACGATGATTGCCCGCCGTTTTGTGGATGGTTCGCTGACCGTTCAGGCTGGCGGTAACGATTTGACGTTCCCGCACCACGATTTGGGTGCTGGCCATTCGTGGGCTGTGTCTGCACGCCCGCACGCTAAGCATTACGCGCACACCGGCATGGTCGGTTTGGACGGCCACAAGATGAGCAAGTCCCGCGGCAACCTGGTGCTGGTTTCGCGTCTGCGTGCGGCAGGTGAGGATGCGAACGCGGTGCGCCTGGCGATTATGGGTCAGCATTACCGTTCGGATTGGTTCTGGACTGATGAGCTGCTGGAGCACGCGAAGGCTCGCCTGGATACCTACCGTCATGCGGTGTCGGTGGCTGAGGGCCGTGAGGGTTCCGAAGGTGTCACCGATGAGGCGGCGGTTGAGCTACTGTCCGCTGTACGTGAGGCACTCGGCGAGGACCTGAACGCTCCGGCGGCGTTGGCGGCTGTGGATGCGTGGGCTGTGAAGGCTCTGGCGGACACCACTGTCGGCGGTGGCGCGCTGGTGCGTGACATCCTGGCGGCACGCCTGGGCGTGGTCCTCTAGGGATAACCCCCTACGAAACGCTGAAGCGCAGGAGCGGCGCTACGGTGTGAAAGCCGTGGCTGCCGCCCTGCGCTTTTCTGTGCCTCCATGGGATGCGGCAGCTTTCTACCGCTACCGGTTGACCTCTCAACCGGCTGACCACGCAAAAAACCAGCTACCTGGTTATCTGCCGCCGCCTTATCACGCTTGCGGGGGAACGCGCCACAGCCGATTTGCAGACTCCGCTAAAATAGAAAAGGACTTTTTCCGTCCCGCGGTTCGCCGCACAGCGCGAACAGCACAGACTGACCCAAACCCGAGGAGAATTACCCCGTGAGCAGCGGCACCCACACCCCCACCGGCGCAATCAACCGCCGCGGCCCCTTCCGCCCCGGCGAGCGCGTCCAAATCACTGACGAACGCGGCCGCATCACCACCATCACCCTCGCCGAAGGCGGCGAATACCACTCCCACAAGGGCTTCCTCAAGCACGACGACCTCATCGGCGCGCCCGAAGGCACCGTCATCGCCAACACTCACGGCATCCTCTACCAGGCGCTGCGCCCCCTCTACAAGGACTTCGTGCTCTCCATGCCGCGTGGCGCGGCCGTCGTCTACCCCAAGGACGCCGCCCAGATCATCGTCAAGGCAGACATCTTCCCCGGCGCGCGCGTCGTCGAGGCTGGCGTCGGTTCCGGTGCGCTGTCCATCGCCCTGTTGCGTGCAGTGGGCGACTACGGTTGCGTGCACTCCTTCGAACGTCGTGAGGAGTTCGCAGACGTCGCCCGCGGCAACATCGAGACCATGTTCGGTGGACCCCACCCGGCGTGGAAGCTGAGCATCGGCGACCTGCAGGACACCCTGCCGCAGGTTGAAGAGCCCGGCAGCGTCGACCGCGTCGTGCTCGACATGCTCGCACCCTGGGAGTGCCTGGACGCCGTGGCGGAGGCGCTCGCACCCGGCGGCGTGCTCATCTGCTACGTTGCGACCGTGACCCAGATGTCCCGCCTGGTTGAGGGCATGCGCCTGGACGGCCGCTTCACCGAACCCGAATGTGACGAAACCATTGTTCGCGGTTGGCACGTGGAGGGCCTGGCGGTCCGCCCCGACCACCGCATGGTGGCACACACCGCGTTCCTGGTCGTGGCTCGTCGCCTGGCTGACGGTGCGGTACGCCTGGCGCCGAAGCGTCGCGCGTCCAAGACTGACTTCTCTGAAGAGGATATGAACGCGTGGATTCCCATGAACGTGGGTGAGCGTGAGGTGACCGATAAGAAGATTCG
>ERZ773018.419-NODE-419-length-25766-cov-15.987204_pt1 | contig 25766 bp, 31 predicted proteins | sample MGYA00580840_ERZ773018 | MGnify/ENA primary metagenome ERZ773018 (study PRJEB29015, sample SAMEA2738125) | human oral metagenome | biome: human oral; feature: human-associated habitat; material: saliva | place: China | collected 2256 ... | reverse complement strand
TTAGTAAATGTAACGGCGATATCGGGGCAGTTCTCGGAGATTATCACCAAGAAGCCGGCGCGTGGATTCGTTTCAATCCCCTTGATGGTAAGGGCGCAAAAAACGAGAACGTGACCGACTACCGATATGCACTTGTTGAATCGGATAGCATGAGCGTAGAAAAGCAAAACGCTATCTATAAAGAACTTGAGCTTCCTATCGCTGCTCTTGTATATAGCGGGAACAAGTCCTTACACGCTATCGTTAAAGTGGACGCGGGCAATTATGACGAATATCGAAAACGCGTTGACTACTTATATAAGATATGTCAAAAGAACGGGATATCAGTCGATACGCAAAATCGTAACCCGTCGCGCTTGTCCCGTATGCCCGGATTCGAGCGAAACGGACAAAAGCAATTCTTAGTCGATACCAATATCGGAAAAAGAAATTGGGAAGAATGGTATCAGTATATCGAGGACTTAAACGACGACTTACCAGATCCGGAAGGGTTAGTGGATAGTTGGGACAATCTTCCAGAGCTAGCCCCTGAATTAATTGAAGGCGTCCTAAGACAAGGCCATAAAATGCTGATTGCTGGACCGTCGAAAGCCGGGAAGTCGTTTAGTTTAATTGAAATGTCAATCGCAATCGCTGAAGGTCGAAAATGGCTAAATTGGAATTGCACGCAAGGAAAAGTTTTATACGTCAATCTTGAATTAGACCGCGCCTCATGTTTGCACCGCTTCCGCGACGTTTACGAGGCAATGGGATTGCAAGCTAACAACCTACAAAATATCGATATCTGGAATCTTCGCGGTAAGACAGTACCGATGGATAAGCTAGCGCCGAAATTAATTCGACGTTCACTTAAAAAGAATTATATAGCAGTTATTATTGATCCGATTTATAAAGTCTTGACGGGTGACGAAAACAGCGCGGACCAGATGGCACACTTTACTAATCAGTTTGACAAAGTAGCGACAGAGCTCGGGTGCTCGGTGATTTATTGCCATCACCACTCAAAGGGTTCACAGAGTGGTAAAAAGTCAATGGATCGTGCTAGTGGCTCGGGAGTGTTTGCTCGAGATCCTGACGCTCTTATTGACTTAGTAGAATTAGAAGTCACAGAAGAATTGTACACGCAACGGATCAATCATATGGCTTGCAGAATTTATAAAGAAGCCTTGCAAGAAAAGAATAATACATATTATCAACAATATGTCAGTCTTGACGATTTATATAACGCTAGCAGTATGAGGGCACACTTTGAAAAAGGAATTCAAGACGTGCTAGAACGTGCTCCGTACGTCGATAAAATCAATGACACACGTCGAGCGATTGAAATATCGACAGCGTGGCGCGTTGAAGGTACGCTTCGAGAGTTCGCGAAGTTTAAACCGGTGAATATGTGGTTCTCTTATCCGGTGCATTTCTTAGACGATTCCGGCATTCTTGCAGATATCCAGCTAGACGGTGATAAGCCTATGTGGCAAAAAGGACAAGAGGGACGGAAGTCAAAAGAACAAAATCAGAAAGAACGAAATGAGAAATTAGAAACGGCTTACTCGGCACTTTTCGACGGTTCTTCACCCGTAACCGTGAACGAACTAAAAGAATATTTAGGTCTAAAATCGACAAAATCAGTCGAGAATTATATCCGTGAACATGACGGTTTTGATATCAAAAAAGGAATTGTTTTTCCTATAAAAGAAAAGGAAAAATAGGAAAAATACTAGAAGAATTCTTAGGAAAAATACAGTATTTTTCTTTTCCAGTTTTGGAAAAAGTCCAGTATTTTTCTTTTCTTTCCGAAATTGGAAAAATAGGAAAAAGTCTAGTATTTTTCCGGAAAAAAACTGCTATACCCTTATTCAGGGTAAAGAGGAACTTTTCCAAAGTGGAGTCAAAGAGAAAAGGAAAAGGGGCTCAAGCTCCGCCCCTTTATCCTTTATCTCATCTTTGACAAAAGCGCGTATGGAAAAGCTAAAATAAAAAACTAAAAAGAAAAGGTAGAATATGAAAGTAAAATTTTTTAAGTCGAACGTGAGATTCTTTTCACAATTTGAAACGGAAGTCAATCTTTTTTTGGAATGGCTAGAAAAAGAGAAAAAAGTTTGGGTTAATACCGAGATCAAAACTTTAGGTGAAGATGTCATGATATTTGTATTTTACGAGGACGAATAATATGATTGAATTCTTTTTACCGATGGAAAAAATTCCGACGACAACTCACCAGCAAAAAAAAGTAAATGTCAGAAATGGCAAGCCGGTATTTTACGAACCGGTGGAATTGCAAAATGCAAGAGCAAAATTTGAAGGATTGCTTGCGCGTCACGTTCCCCCGGATAAAATACAAGGCGCAGTTCGTCTGACCGTCAAGTGGTGCTTCCCGATGATAAAAGGAGCACACGACGGGCAATATAAAACGACGAAACCAGACACGGATAATTTACAAAAGCTATTTAAAGATTGCATGACAAAAGTCGGCTATTGGAACGACGACGCTCAAGTGGCTAGCGAAATTTCTGAAAAGTTCTGGGCGAAGATTGTCGGGATCTATGTAAGAGTGGAGGAATGGAACGATGAATTACATACATTTCTTTAGCGTGGAAGTTCCGGAGTGGATGGCTAGAAGTAACCAGATGGCGCAGCTAGCCGGATTCGGTTCTGACCGGTACTGGCATTGGGTGGCGTCCTCGATTGCTGAAATTTGTAAAAAGTACAATGATAACGATCTAGTCGTGCAGCAATTCGGGCTCTTGTTTGAATGGTTAGAAGCTCAAGCGGAAGGAGCGAAAACATGAAAGAAAAAACTTATTTTGAAATTTTGGAAGAAATGGAAAAAAATAACGAATCTAAAACGCGAATTGATCTCGGCGAAAAATGTTTAAACGCCATAAAAAGATTAGAAAAAAATAAAGACATTACAGCTGTTAATAATTTAGTCAAAATCAATGACGAAAATTATGATATCTGTATCACAAGATGGAAGGTTTCAGAAAATGGGACTAGTGAAATATGACAACGAGCAGAAAAAACGTTTTCGGGAAAATCTGAAAAAATTCACAGAGGAACAAGGACTTGCAAAAACAGACTTAGCAGATAAGCTCGGGTATGCTTACAATACAGTTATTTCATGGTTCAGAGGCACACGCTTACCGAGCCAATTCGGAATCGAAACTCTTTGCGATTTTTTTAAGGTGACAGACGTCGAATTGCTTGGCTCACCGATGAAGGTCCGTACTTTTGCATATTATCGAAAAGACGAGCTAACAGCAGTCGGGACTTTACAAGAAATTGCAGATGAAACGGGAGCGAATATTCGGACGTTAAGAAGCCTGATCGCTACAACGAAAAATGAAAAGAAGACACGGGGGACGTATATCATAGAGATTGAAGATGAAACGCGTTACACGGTCGAGTTTAAACAAACTTTTACGATCGATGAAATTAAAGCTAAAAATCTCGATTGGTTATTGGATAACCCGATGGTTGAATTAAAGGAAGTGACGGAATGAAATATAAAGAATTGATTGAAAAAATCGAAGCCTTACCAGCACATAACGCAAGAAACAGACCTTGGATTGACAAGAAATTAGTTTTAGGTTTAGTCAGAGAATTAGACGAACCGCAGAAAGTGACAATCCCGCAGTTTGTAGCTGATTGGATTGAGGAGTGCGAAGAAAAAGAGAAAACTTTGCTTAATTCTCTCTTATACACGCCTGAGGGAGTTAATAGCTGGGTGGGTAACTCAGACAATCAAGAATTATTCGCTCGTGCTTGGATTGAAGGGTACGAGGTCGAGAAAGAACCGAAATATACGGTTATGGTGAAAGGAATCACTGGATATGGTCGCTATCTTAATAAAATATCCAAAAAATATTGTTTTGCATCAGAAAACGAAGCCTATGGTTACACAACAAAACACACCCGAAAAGAATTAGAAGAAGCTGGCTTCGGTTGGGTTTTCGATTGTGAAGGAATTGAGATTGAGGAGGTGGAATGATGGTACAAACGCTTGAAGAAGGAATGAAGATTCAAAGTAAATCCATAAAAATCCCTGCGAAAATCAGACCGTTTGATGTTGGTTATCGAATAGTGAACGAATATGGTCAATCGCTTGCCTTGAGAAATGGAGCAAGTATATTCGCCTTACCTTCTCTAGCGGAAAAAGCTATAAAGAAAGAGTTTGGGAAAAATGATCCAGACTTTGATATCGAAAAACATTCCGTTGAAGAGGTCGCTATTGTGAACCTAAGTAAATTTCACAGTTATTTTGAGGAGGTGGAAGAATGATTCCAAAATTTAGAGCGTGGCTAAAAAACGACAAAGAAATGATTGATGTTGATGAAATCCATTGGTTTGACGGAGAACTTGATATTATCGGAGATTATATTACGTTTGTACGAAAAGCGGACGAAATCGAACTCATGCAGTCAACAGGACTCAAGGACAAAAATGGAAAAGAAATCTTTGAGGGGGATATAGTTGATTACAAAGGCAGAGAAGCAGTCGTCAAATGGCATGGTTCTTACGCAAGTTTTATTTACAGATTTGTAGATGGACTGAAAGAAAGGGTTTCTGAATGGGACCCACTATTTCTAGCTTGTTATAACTTTGAAGTCATTGGAAATATCTACGAAAATCCAGAGCTTTTGGAGGTGGAGTGATGTTTGTTATATTTCGGAATGATTCAGAGGGTCGTTTAATAAATATCAATCGAATAAATGCAATTTATGAAGATAAATTTAGCGAAAATCCACGCTTTCGTATTGAATATTATGGAGGTTTGTTTAGCTTTGATTCGATAGAATGGAATCGTTTTTCCAGAAAAATTGAAACATTAGATGATGTCTTGAATACATTAAAACTTTTTAAAAAGTTAGATAAAGAGGTGGAGTGATGGAATTTTTACTAACAAGCACAAGTGGGGCAGTTGAAGAAAGAATCCCTAACACCGTGATTAAAAAATATAAAAAGGTAGAAGTTAGGGGTTTTTCGAGCTTTGAAGAATTTGATAAGCGATTATCTCGGATAGAAGGCAATTGGCTTTCTAAAGGAGTTAATCATAAAGCGTCTAAAGGTCGAATACAAAGAGAATTTCCGAACGGTGCAGAGGGACATTTTATCGAAATCAATTCGATAGAGGAGTTGCTAGAATTTCAAAGAAAAGTTAGAAGCGAGCTGATAATTACTTCTGCAAGTGATAATGAGTCAATTCCAGCTATTGAAATTTATAACTATTACAGGGAGTGAACATGAAACGATTCTTAATCGGCTATTGCCTATTAACTACTTGCTTGTTATTCATGCAGAGTGAAGCGCAGAAACCATTGATTGTCTATCACGCTGATAATCAAGGATCAGGAATAAAAGGAATCGTAAGCGAAAAGAAGAAAATAGGCAGCTTATACACGATAACAATAAATGATAATGTTTTTGTGATAAATGAACAGAAATATCAAAAAATTAAAATCGGAGACGAGGTGAAATTTTGAAAGTTTGGATTGTAAGAAAATATTTGAAGACAACTAGGATGGAATATAATCGAACGTCACCATTTGAAGAAGTCGAATTTCAAACGAAAGAAGAAGCGATTGCTTATAGAGAATCACAAAAGAAAGGCGTCTTCGATATCTATCAAAAAGAATTTTAAAAAGCTATCAGGCTAGAAAGGTGGGAAGTTTGAGAATTGAAACACGATACGGATATTTAATAGACGCGCTTAGACGCTACCCCTTCGATAAGGAAATAAAAGAACGTATCGAAGAAATTACTTTCCCGTATCAAAATTTTGACGAAAATTGGTATATCAAAAGTAAGACCGCAAAGAATACTCCCGAAGCCTTGAAAAATGTCATTATGAAAGAAAATGATCCGGAATTGATTCGACTTTATACGCTAACACAAGCGATTGAAGAATACAAGGCGGAATGCGGGGTTACAAATTGGGAAGCAATCAAGGCTCTTTATGTGACGCGAACAAAGAACGTTGAAGGAGTGGCGCTTGAGCTCTTTATGTCGAAGAATTCGGTCTATCGTCATATTATCAAACCTTTTTTTGAAGGACTAGAAAAGAAATATATAAGTATTTTTTTAAAAAGTCGCTAAAAGTTGGGAAAAATGCACGAAAAAAGGTGATAAAATTGTATTATCAGGAGAAAAACGAAAAAAAGTTTTTTGAAGCGTTTCGATACGCTTCATATGCGGGCGAAAGGTTTAACGGATTCCTTTATATTTAATCGTTTTTTACCAAACATAGAGTAAGTGCATACCTTCCTTTGATTTTTATTTTATATTTTCAGGCGGTTCGATTCCGCCCGTCCGCTTAGACAAGGTTTTTCATGAGTTTTCCTTGTCAACCTTTCCATTCTACTCGACAGCCCTTCCGGGGCTGTTTTTTATTACTGACAAAAAATATACTAGTAAAGGAGGGAGGCGATGGCCGGAGATGGATCAGAAAACTTGATTCCAGTTACCGAGCGAACCAAGGAAGAAGCAAGAGAAATTTCACGAAAAGGCGGTATCGCCTCCGGGAAAGCTCGAAGGGAAAAAGCAGACTTAAAAAAGAAAGTCAACGAGATTTTAGCAATGGACGTCTTCAGTCCACAGCTTAAAGAAACGCTCGAAGAAAAGGGCTTAAGCGCGACAAACCAGACGGCAGTCGTGACGATTCTTTTGCAAAAAGCCTTAAAAGGTGATATGCGAGCGATTGAGCTTCTGGCTAAGATGAACGGCAACGAGGGCACGAAAGACAGCCTTGATAAGAAAGAGCAGAAAGAACGCGTTAAGGCAATGCAACTTGAGAACAAGAAACGCGAGCAAGCTCTTGAAGGCGGTGTTGCTTCCGAGGATATCATGGCCGATTATTTCGAGAAGCTGGAAGGAGTGATTCAAGATGGCACTTGACCGACTTTATACGGACAAACAAATTAAAATCTTGAGGCGTTCCCTTGCCCGTGATTGGTACATGATGATAAACCACGGCGCGGTTCGTGCTGGTAAAACTAAGTTAGACAATGATTTATTTTTAATGGAATTGAAACGCGTTAAAAAGAACGCTGCAAAAGTCGGGGTTCAAACTCCGATGTATATCCTCGGTGCGGTTTCGTCTGGGACACTTCAAACAAATATCTTACGCGAAATAACAGACGCTTACGGGCACGAATTCCATTTTGATAGACACGGGAATTTTACGCTTTTCGGGGTGTATGTCGTGACGACGTTCACGGGTTCGATAGCGGGGCTAAAAGCCATTCGTGGTATGACAGCCTTCGGAGCTTATGTCAACGAGGCGACGCTAGCGAATAAGGAAGTATTCGACGAAATTTTAAAACGTTGCTCGGGGTACGGTGCGCGTATTATATGTGATACCAACCCGGATCACCCGAAACATTGGCTGAAAGTTGACTATATCGATAAAGCAGACGGCGAGAAAATACTTGCCAATCATTTTACAATTTTCGATAATACATTCTTGAATCAACGATATGTCGATAACTTAATCGCAACGACGCCTTCCGGTATGTTTACCGAGCGCGGGATATATGGTCGGTGGGTGATTGGTGAAGGTGCGGTATATCGTGACTTCAAAGAGGACATGTATATCGATAACGCTCCAGATGATATTATCAAAGTTTATGCTGGAGTTGACTGGGGTTATGAACACTGGGGCTCTATCGTGGTCGTCGGTCAAACTGAGGCGGGTGATGTGTATATTTTGGAGGAACACGCGCACCAATATAAAGAGATTGACTTTTGGGTGGACCTTGCAAAAGATATAAAAGCGCGTTACGGTGATATCTTCTTCTGGGCTGACTCGGCACGTCCCGAGCACGTCGGACGATTTAACCGCGAACGGCTCAAGTGTTTTAATGCTTATAAGTCGGTATTATCTGGTATTGAAGAAGTGGCGAAGCTCATGAAGGGTGGTCGCTTTTTTGTTGCTTCAAATAAGGTACGCAAGTTCAAAGATGAAATCTATCAGTACGTTTGGAACGAGCGAACGGGTGAACCGGTAAAAGAGCATGACGACGTTCTGGACGCGGTGAGGTATGCGATTTATTCACAACACGTTTACGACACAAGCAGCACAGTAAAAGAACGTATGGCAAGCGCGCAATATTATTTCTAAAAGGAGGAATGAAAGAAATTGAAATTCTTAAAAGGACGACGTTTTGACGAGAGCGCCAACCGTCAATTCATGATGACAATCGAAGATTTTGAAACAATCGAATTTGAAAGTCAGAAATGGATTGCACGGTTAAAAAATTTCGTCGGAACTCACCGAGCGGAACAACTGGACCGCTTGAAAGAACTGAAACGATATTATCTGGCTGATAATAATATCAAATATCGTGACGAGAAAAGCGATAAATACAGCGCAGATAATCGAATCGCGAGCGATTGGGCGAAATATATTACTGTTTTTGAACAAGGGTATATGCTCGGGAATCCGGTCGAATACAAGAACGAAAACGCAGAAATTCAAGCCTTAATCGATAATTTTAGCAAACAAAACAACGAGCAAGAGCATAATGTGGCAATCAAAACAGATTTAGCTATTTATGGTCGTGCTTACGAGCTTCTGAATACGTTTCAGGATGTGGACGGTAGCGTTTGGGTGAAACTCTATCGAATGAACCCGGAACAAACTTTTGTCATTTATGATGATAGTTACGAACAACGTTCTTTAATGGCAGTCAACTATTACTCTATCAGTTACGGAAACGGACACAAACGCGATTTTGTGAAAGTATATACTGACAATGCTATATACGAGTATGTGGACGATAATCTGGAAGCGGACACGCTTCGGCTGAAAGAAAAAAGCGAGCATTTCTTTAACGGCGTACCGGTGAACGAGTTTAGCAATAACACAGACCGAACCGGAGCGTTTGAAGCCGTGCTTGACTCTATCGACGCTTACGACTTATCACAATCTGAATTGGCAAACTTCCAGCAAGATAGTAACGAGGCTTTACTGGTTATCTCAGGCAATCCGTTTACCGGGGTTGACGACAAAGACTTCTTAGAAGACGGTCGAATCAATCCTAACGGTCGCTTGGCTGTTTCGCAATCATTCAAGAAAGCAAAAATCTTAGTTCTTGACGATAACCAGATTCCGGGAGGTTCTTCGCCATCTGCTCACTACTTAGTTAAAACATACGACACGGCCGGAGCGGAAGCCTATAAAGAGCGCTTAGTAAATGATATTTTACGTTTCACGTTCACGCCGGACACAACCGATAACAACTTCGGAGGCGTCCAATCAGGTGAAGCGATGAAATATAAGATGATGGCAGCGGATAACTATCGCGGTAAGCAAGAACTTTTGTTTGAAAAGGGGCTCATGCGTCGCTTACGTCTAGCGGTTAACATCTGGAAAATTAAGGGGAATGATTCAGGGAATTATGCTCTTATTAACGAAACTGATATCGTATTCACTCCGAACCTTCCACAAAATAATAATGAAATGGTGGCAATCGTTAAGAACCTCTATGGCGTGGTAAGTGAACAGACTATTGTCGAAATTCTTGAGCGCGTGACTGGAGTCAATGCTGAAACGGAATTGGAACGATTGAAGGAAGACACGGAAAAGGCGCTCGAAATGTTACCACGAATCACACAAGAAAACGAGGTAGCGGATGAACAAACTGAAGAATCTAACAAGCCATGATGAATACTGGACGGGACGCGCTCGAGAAATATTCGAGTACGTTGACCGAAAAGATATTGATTTTTTTGCTGAGTTAGAAAAAACTTACCGGGCGCAGTCGGTGAAGTTGCAAAGAGCGATTTTTGACTTTTATACAAAATACGCTGAAGATCACGAAATGACCTATCAAGACGCTATGAAGCACTTGAGGGGCGAAGATTTAAGCGATTATGTGGAAAACGCTCGGAAGTATCGCGAGGAAGCTAAAAACAATCCGGAATTATTGAATCGTTTAAATGAACAATATTCGGCGGCTCGAGCAATTAGGATTGAAGCCTTACATGCTGAAGCAGTCTATCGTGCTGGCGTGCTTGCCGGGGCGCTTCATAAGAGTTTTGAAAAGTATCTATACGACGTTGCGGAATATGCTTATAAAAAGGCACACGGTGGCCGTACGGGTGCGGTCAATCGTCCAGCATTTGAAGAAGTTATCAAGACACCATTCAACGGTCGGAATTATTCTGAGCAACTTTGGGGGAATACTGACACGCTAGCGGATAGCTTGAAGAAGGTTTTCCGTCAAGGCTTCATTCGTGGCGATAGTCCCCATGAAATGGCGCGAGAAATACGAAAAGAATTCAATGTGGCACGCTCGAGGGCTGAAACGCTTGTCCGAACGGACGCGACAGCAATCATAAACCGCGCAACCATAAAACGATACAAGCGCGAAGGCTTGAAATACTATCGGATTTTGGTCGTTTTAGATAATCGAACGACTCAAATTTGTCGACGAATTGCACAAGAGGACAAATTATATAAACTAGAGGACGCGCAAGTCGGGGTAAATATGCCCCCGTTCCATTATAATTGTCGCTCTACTATTATGCCGGATGAAGGAGAATTGAACGGTGAAGGAGAGGAAAACAGACCTGAAGACGATAGCGATAAATCAAAAGCGCTTTTTAGAAATAAAGATTCAAATAAGCGACGTCCGATAAATATAGCAAGACAAAATCGTTTGACTAGAGATTTTAGACAAAACGGAGGTGTAATCTTCCAAAGTCCAGTTGGGGACCAACATCTGAAGAAAATTGGCGCGGCTGCTGTAAATTACAACGAGAAAACTATTATATTGCAAACCAAACCGACAATTTCAGAAGTGTTGGAAGAATTATACCATGCAGAACAGTATAGAAACGGAAAAATCGATCCAAACGATTATATTAGTAAAATAAAAGCTGAAATAGACGCGCAAAACTATTTACTTTCGGTAGAAAAGAAGTATAATATACCTAGAAACGAAAGCGAACAAACAAAGAAGAATCTGAAGTATTGGAAGGAGGAATTGAAAAAATATGAAGATTAAACATATTTTACAATTACCATTCGGGACGTCTGTTAATTTAGATAAAAATATCCCCGAATCCGGAGTGGTAGGCAAGTCTTTGACTGTTGATTTTGAAAATTACTATAAAGTCTTAGGAACTCCAACAAACATTTTTTCAGAGGTCTTAATTTCAAAAACGGAAACTTTGAGGGAAGGTCAAAAAGTTTATTTTGTATAAAATAAGCACTTAGATAATAATCTAGGTGCTTTTCTTTTGCTCAAAATAGGAAAGGAGAATGATGTTTAATATCTGGGATCTTGTTTCATTTACCGCGGGTCTGATCTGTTTGGCGATCTTGGTATTGGTGGGATGGTCCATCATTGCCGGTCTGATCGCCGGAATCGTGACAGCGATTAAGAAACACACAAAATAGATCGGAGGTGATCCGGTATCTTGACAAGCGGGAATAGACCGCTTTTTTTATTGTCCAGACTATGCGGAAGACTTTAAAAGCTGCATTGTTTCGCCGCCGGGCGTAAAACGAGAATATCGATTGATGGCGTAACCATCGGAGGAAAATTATGTCAGAAAATACACACGCAAACGTTGAAACTGAATCACTTGAGCAAGACGTCACTCAAGAAGAACAAGTTGAAACTGAGCAAGAGGAAACGAAACGAACCTTTACACGGGCAGAAATTGGCAAAATGCTAGCGGCTGAACGTGCGAAGTGGGAAGACGAACAAGCGGAAATTATCGAACAAGCGAAAGAACAAGCGAAAAGCGAAGGTGAACGCTTGGCAAAAATGACAAAAGACGAACGCGCAAAAGAAGAAGAAGCGCGACGAATTCAAGCAATCGAAGAACGTGAGCGCGTACTTGCTGAAAAAGAAATGCGAGTAGCAACTCAAACGCTTTTGAGCGAGGAAGGATTGCCGGTTGAGTTCTTGGACTTTGTTATTTCAGAAACGGCGGAAGTCACCAAAGAGAAAATCGGACTATTGCGTTCGGTATTCGATAAAGCGGTAGAAAGTCGCGTCGATGAACGCTTGGCACAGAAAGCACCACGAAAGGGGACTGGACCGGTATCGCTGACAAAAGCTGAAATTATGGCAGTTGAGGACGACGAACAACGTCAAGCCTTAATTGCTGCAAACATTGGATTATTCAAAAAATAGAAAGGGCTAAAATATGGCTGAAAATAAATTAACAACTATGAACGACTTGGGCGAAATTAAGTCAATTGATTTTGTCAACAAGTTTTCTAAAAACATTAACGACTTGCTTCGACTTTTGGGGGTTACACGTCGTCAAGAATTGACAAATGACCTTAAAATTCAAACGTACAAATGGACGACTGATATCGATAACACGGTAACGGCTGAAGGTGAAACAATTCCGCTTTCAAAAGTAAGTCGTGCTAAAGATCAAGAATATACTGTTACATGGTTCAAAAAACGCCGTGCGGTATCCGCTGAAGCTATCGCCCGTCACGGTGCGTCACGCGCTATTTCCGAAGCTGATACACGTCTTCTTCGCGAAATTCAAAACGGAATCAAAGACGGCTTCCTAGATTACCTTAAAAAGACTAAAACTAAAGTAAAAGGAAAAGGTCTTCAACAAGCTCTTGCGAATAGCTGGGGCAAATTGAGTACTTTCAACGAATTTGAAGGTTCTCCGCTTGTATCATTCGTAAACCCGCTTGATGTCGCAGAATACCTCGGAACAACAGCCGTTGCGTCTGACGCTTCAAATGTGTTCGGCTTCACACTTCTTAAAAACTTCCTCGGTATGCAAAACGTTATCGTTATGCCATCATGTCCGCAAGGTAAGATTTACACGACAGCGGTCGAAAACTTGGTATTCGCGTACCTAAACGTTGCTAACGGTGACTTGGGCGGATTGTTCGCAGATTTCACCGATGAAACGGGCGTAATCGCTGTAAGCCGTGACCGTCACTTGAACAACCTTACTTTTGAATCTGTATTCTTTGGAGCTAACGTTCTTTTTGCTGAAATTCCAGATGGCGTGGTTGAGGCTACAATCGAAGCACCAGTACCAGTACCCGGTGGATAATTAAGAGGTAAACGATGGCAGCTATTGAACTAGAAAAGGTAACGAAAGAAATTCGTTTATTGAAAGGAATTCCGGAAAGCGACAAAGAACAAGACGAACTTTTGGCCTTAATTGTGAAGGATAGTTTCGAGCGTATTATCGCGTTCGTCAACCGCTTTTCGGACTTTCCATTGGCAGAATTGCCGGATAGCGTGAGCTATATTCTTCGTGACGTGGCTGTTAGTCGATTTAACCGCTTGAATTCTGAAGGGGCAACCGCTGACAGCGAAGAAGGCCGGAGCTTTACTTGGGAGGACAGCTATCTAACAGATGATAACAAGGCGATCTTGGAAAGCCTAGCGGTCAAAAATCGCGCCCGTGGAATCGCTAGATTTATTTAAAAGGGGGCGCGTATGATTTATAATGATCGCGTTGTTTTGGTTTTTGAAACACGTCCGAGCGATGAATTATTTGAGAAAACGGGAAAGCGTAACAGCTCCCCGATACCTTGTATGAGAAATGCCATGTCAAATTATGAAATGATGGGGCTTTTTGGTAAGTATGACTTTGACGCGTTCAAGTTGCACTTGCAAGGTATCCACAAGGATTTTTCCGAAGTGATTTACAAAGGACGTAAGATGAAAATCAAAGGCAAAAGATACCATCATAATAGCACGGTGATTTATTTATGAGTTTTACTTATAAAGTTAAGGGGCTCGATAAGTACATTCGACGCGTACAAGGTAAACCAAAACAGGCAAGACGGGCAGTAAGCGCGGAGCTTCAACGTTCGGCCTTACGGGTTGAGCGTAAAGCTAAAATGAAAGCAGCAGTCGATACCGGATTCATGCGAAACGGTATTTTCGTTGCGAGAGTGGGAATGTTACGGTACAAAGTAACGTCCCCCGCTGGTTATTCCGTCTATGTGGAACTTGGAACGCGTAAAATGAAGGCGCAACCTTTCCTCGGCCCGGCATTGAAAGAAGAAAGTGAGGTTCTATTCAAGAACCTTCACAAAATATTTAGGAGGTGATTTATGACTTTTGAAACACCTTCAGTAAAAGCGCTCGCGAATATTCGCGAAAAGTTAAAGCCGTTAAACCTTCCGATTTATTTCAACCTTCCGGAGCCGGAAACGCTAGAGCCGTTTATCGTTATCGGTCAAACGAGCTCGGATACGTCGAAAACAGTCCAAACGGGGCTCATTATCGAGGATTTAGGCGTTCAGGTGGATATATTCCTGCCGGGCGATGAAAGTCGCGGAGAGGTCGAAAGAGTGCGCTCTGAAGCTATCAGGCGTATCGGAAGAAATTCGAGAATGGCTACAAATGTTTTGAAAGATAATACAGTAGGCCGAGAGGTCTATCATATCGTTTTAAATTTAACAGAAATAATTTATTAAAAAGGAGTTTTAAAATATGGGTGAAGCAGAAGACAAGGCAAAAATTAAAATTACGATTGCGAAGCCAATCGTAGGGAAAAAAGTATTTTACTTTATTCAATCAATTCACGCAGAAAAAGGCACGGGAGCAATGCTTCCAGCTTATCGTAAAGATGGCTCTACTACTATGGGTGGGGAATACATCGATGAGCAAACACAACAAGGGCGTTTGCTTGAAAAAGCAACCGACGAGCACTCAATCGAGTTGACTCAATACTTTGCACCAAAAGATCCATCAGTTCAAGTTATCTTGGACGCTCAAAAAACGGGTGAATCAGTCAAAATTTGGCGCGTTATCGTTGACGAAAGCGTAAAAGATACGTCAACTGGAAAAGACACTTATCCAGCACAATTCGGTTACGGTAAAATCACAGATGATATCGAGTTTGACGACGCGATCGATGGATTTACTGAACTTAACTATACAGTCGGAATTGTTGGACGTCTTCGCGACGGGAAATTCCCGCTTTCAACGGAAGAAATCAATATGCTTAACGAAGTATATGATTACCAAAATCCGGGCGAAACAACTGGCGATTACAACAACATCACACGCTAATTTTTCAAGCAAGAGGGCCGTCAAAAGCCCTTTTGCTTTTATTTTTTTAACTAAAAGGAGTATAAACTATGGAATTTACAGTCGGAAGCCGTGCAATCGAAATTAAATTTGATTATATGCTTATGTTTAAAGTCAATCGTGAATTATCAAGTCGCGATGAAAACGGACAACCAAACGAGGACGGCGTGGGCGCTTTATTCCTTCGCGTTGTGGAGCGTAACGATTCGGCTTTGGTTGATTTAATCAAGTTATGCGCAAGTAAGAAAGCGAAAGCTGTATCAGACGATGAAGCATTGACAGCTATTTCAGCTAAATTGGAAGAATTGGACGCGACAACTACCGAGCCAATCTTTAAAGCTATTGAAGAAGAAATGGTGGATTCAGGTTTTTTCAACGAAAAAGTTTTGAAGTATATCGAGAAGCTCGAATTGGCCTTGAAGTATTTGAAGGCGAAAGCAGAAACAGCACAAGATCAAGCAACGGCACAATTCCAGATCGAACAAACGGAAGCACAAATTGGAAGGTTGAAGAACGCAATCTCTTAATCGAGTGCGCCCGTTTAGGTCTAACAGATACACGAATCATTTATTCTTGCAGCAAAAGGGAGCTTGACGCGATTCGCGAAGGTCTATACTATCGCAGTATTGAAGAAAGAGAAAATCTTGTCGAGCTTGCCTTCAATTTACGATACACGCTTAACGCGAAAAAAGCAGAAGTAAGTAAATTGAGCAAGAAAAAGGACCGCGATAAAGTTAGACGCTTATTCAGTCCAAAAGACAACGACAAAAGGAATAACGAGGATTTACTCGCGAAAATCGAACGATTGAACGAGCATTTCCGAAATAGACATTAAAAAAGAAAAAAGGAGGTGAAGTGATGGCTTTTGATGGCTCAATCGAAGCCCTTATTGGTGCGGATTTAACCGAATACGATAAGGCGATGAACGAGGTCGTGAATTCAACTAAAAAAGCGTTTGAAACGGCCGCGCAATCTGCTTCTAAAAGCGCCAATCAGATGATTCGCGAAGTTGGGGAATTAATGAACCGACTAGCAAGCAATAATCAATCGTTAGGCTCTAAAATCGGTCAAGGTCTGACTGGTGGCTTAAAAATCGCTATGGGTGAGCTTCAGCGTATCGCTTCAAACATTGGCGCAAAATTGCCCGAACCCTTGAGGAATGGCCTTATCCGTCTATCAAATGATATAAAAGGCATTTTTGGGACGATAAAAAACGAAATTTTGTCGTTCGGTTCAAAAGTTAATTCAGGGTTTAAAAAAGCGTTTAGTTTTGATATCGCAAACGCGATAAAATCACCAAAGAGCGCCTTTGCAGAAATGGCGAACAGTATCGATTCGATGGCGACACGAATCAGTTCAAAAGCTCATTCAATCGGTTCGGTATTCGCGAATTCTGCTCAAAATATGAGTGGACCTTACAAGTCCGCGTTTAATGACATTGCCAATAGTTTAGCAGCTTTCGAGGCTCGCGTTTTATCGTCAGCGCAACGAGTGACAAGCTCGCTCGGTCAAAGTGTTTTAAATCCTATCAATTCTTCATGGTCTAGCTTGTTTTCAGGCTTGACGACTAAAGTGAACGGCTTCGCGGATCGAGTTAGTAACTCATTCGGTGGGCGTTTGTTATCAGCAACGAATAAGCTCGCGACACAAGTCGGAGGGACGCTCGGAAATGCGTTTCAAACAACCGGACAAAAAGCCGTTAGTGCTTTAACTGGAATTGTAAGCCATACGAACAGCGCTACAAGTGCTTCTAGTGGGTTATTAAAACAAGTTATCGGAGTTGCTGCTGCATATAAGGCTTTTGATCTTGGAAAACAAGCAATCAAGAGCACAATTTCAAAAGCGGCCGAGTTCGAGGCTAAAATGAGCAATATCAAAGCGGTTACTGGCGAAAGCGCAGAAACGATGAAGAAATTCAACGACGCAGCTATTAAAGCCGGGGCAGATACAGCCTTTTCAGCAGCAGAAGCAGCGGACGCCGTGGGTGAACTGGCAAAAGCTGGGGTTTCCACGCAAGACATCCTAAACGGTGGACTTACCGCGTCGCTAAACTTGGCAACCGCTGGGGAGCTCGACTTGAAAGAAGCGGCGGAAATTACTTCGACAGCTTTAAACGCGTTCAAGCGTGACGGTATGAACGCAACGCAAGCAGCGGACCAACTAGCTGGAGCAGCGAACGCTTCAGCGACAGACGTCCACGAATTGAAATACGGGCTTTCTATGGTCGCGCCGGTGGCTTCAGGGCTTGGCTTATCATTCCGTGATACCACAAACGCCCTTGCAGTATTCGCGCAAAACGGACTTAAAGGTTCAGACGCCGGAACGTCGCTTAAAACAATGCTCATGAACTTGCAACCTTCAACGAAGGGGCAATATCAAGCAATGCGCGAACTCGGAATTATAACCGAGGACGGGGCGAACCAATTCTTCACGGCAGAAGGAAAAATTAAATCGTTCGCGGAAATTTCTCAAGTTTTGAAAGATAAGCTGGGACATTTAACGGACGCAGAAAAACAAATGGCCTTGAAGACGTTATTCGGTACGGACGCGGTGCGTGCTGCAACTATCGCAATGAACGAGGGAGCAGACGGCGCAAATAATATGCAAGCCGCTATCGATAAAGTAACGGCGGCGCAAGTAGCAGCGGAAAAATTGAACAACTTAAAAGGGGCTATCGAGGGCTTGAATGGTTCGTTTGAAACGTTGCAAATTAAGGTCGGGACGGCAGTCTTACCAGTGCTTACAACGCTAGTAAAATACGTTGATAAGCTAGTGGATAAAATTTCCAACTCAAAAGGCTTGCAAACATTCCTTGACGCTTTAAACTCATTGAATCCAGCTCTTAATCAGTTTTTGAACGGAACAAAAATGACCGAGGAGCAAGTTGGCAAATTTCAAAATATAATGGTTAGCTTAGAACCGGCCATTATGGGCTTGGTTGGTGCTTTTGCGTTCGGTCCGGCGACTAAAGGACTGTCCAAAATGACAGGTCTCTTGGGCTCGCTGGGTGGCAAAGTTGTAACTTTTGGAAATTCTGCAGATCTTGTTTTCGCGAACGCAGGGAATTCTATCGTTAATTTCACTTCAAAAATCGGAGGAGTACCAGCTATTTTAGGTCGCGCTGGAGGAGAAGCGACTGCAATGTTGGGCATGATGTCGCAAGGGATCAGCTCAGTCATGGGTGTTGCTCTTGCTGCTATTGGTCCAGCAGCTATTCTCGGGCTTGTTGTCGCCGGTTTAGGTTTAATCAACTACCAATTCGGACATCAAATAGATCAGTTACTAAACACCGTAACGACTAAAGGACCACAAATTATTCAGAATCTTGTTTCGAGTATCACGTCACAAATTCCGGCACTTATCGCTTCTGGTGCGGACTTAATCGCAAAACTAGCGCAAGCCTTCGCGACAATGTTTCCGGTTATTGTTGACGCTGGAATTCAGCTTATCGCTAGCTTAGTGCAAGGGGTGGGGGAAAGCGCCGGCTCTTTGATATCTTCAGCGATAACGATTATCGGAACGCTTGTAAATACGTTACTATCAGCATTACCGCAATTACTTTCTATCGGTATGCAATTACTGGTAAACGTGACACAAGGTATTTTGCAGAATATCCCGCAATTACTTTCAACGGCTCAACAAATTGTGACGAACTTTATCAGTAACTTGCAAGCGAATTTCCCTCAGATTTTAGAACAAGGGATTCAAATTTTAATGAATGTCGTAAAAGGTATCGTTCAAGCGTTGCCAACGATTATTCAGATTGCGACGCAAGTTATTGTCGGATTCATTCAAACGATTATCCAAAACTTACCGGCTATCTTGCAAGGTGGTATTCGTTTAATTGTTACCTTGGTTCAAGGTTTAATTCAAGCCTTACCACAGATTGTACAATCTGGCGCACAAATTATCAGGGAGTTAAGAAATGGAATCGTTCAGGCCTTGCCTCAACTGGTGATGGCCGGAGTTCAGCTTATCGTTCAGCTTGTCGCGTCTATTATTATGGGCTTACCTAAGATATTCGCAGCAGCGGGCGAAATTATGATGGGATTCGGTAAAGCATTGCTTGAGTTCGTTCCGAATGCGCTTAAAGGCGTAGGTGAAGCAGTAGGGAACTTCTTCGGTGGTCTTTGGGACTTTATTTCTGGTAAGTCAGAAGAAGGCGGAGCGAAGGTTCAAGCGACAATCAGCGCGACGTCAGACCATATCGAAGCTCGAAGCGGAACGACAACAGCTAAAATTACCGCGGACGCGTTCCTTGCGAATACGGGCGTAAGTACGAATTACCAACAAATGCAATCTAGTGTTAGCACGTCCACGGACGCTATGTTAATGGACGTCAACAACAATATGCTAGGTATTACCGACAGCGCTACAACTCAGACTACGACAATGCAGCAAAATGTTTTGTCTAACTTTGGTCTTATGAACGCAATCGGGACTTTGCAAGCTCAACAATTCGCAACAAATAGCGATACGGCGTTTACTCAAGCGCAAACAAATGCGACAGCTCAAACGAGCGCCATGAGTTCAAACGTTGTTTCAAACGTTAGCGATTTAAACGCAAACGCAAGCTATCAACTAGATCAGTTACTTAATAATGCCAACGCTAGCACGGCCGGCGTATCGACTACCGCGAACACGAACGCTTCTATTGCGAATTCTGGAGTTGTTTCCAATTTCCAACAAATGCAAGCGGGCGCAGCAGTCGCGACAAGTGCGTTAGCAGCAAGCGCGGAATCTGATTTCAATCGCGTTTCACAAAGCGCGGAACAATCAAGCGCGCAATTATCGCAATCGGTAGCTAAAAATTATCAAGAAATGCAAAGTACCGTTGAAAAAGCTATGCAAGCAACGGCTCAAGCGGTTCAAACTGGACTTGATAAAATTTCACAAGTTAGCAATCAAAGCGGGGCGCAGATGGCTAAAACGTTCAATGAAACGTTTAGAAATATTACGACAAGCGCAACAAGTGGAATGAACTCTTTTGTTAGTACAATGCAATCGGGACTTTCTCGCGTTACGTCGCTAGCTTCCAGCGCGAACAATAACATTGCCGCAACGTTTAGTAGCCTTCCGGGCTTGTTGAGTAGCGTCGGTTATAATGCTGGAATTGGTCTATATAATGGTCTTGCTTCAATGGCTGGATCTCTATATTCGCTAGCTAGTAGTATCGCTTCAAATATTGCTAGAACTATGCGGGCTGCTCTTTCTATTCATTCACCTTCACGGGTTATGGATAAGATAGGGGGCTTCACGGGTGAAGGGCTTTATAACGGGATGTCTAGCTGGGTGAAAGATATTAACGACGTATCGAAACAATACGCGCAAGCTATCACCGATCAAGATTACCAAACAAATAGCGTACTCACTACGTCAGCAAGCGTCACAAGTGCGGGCGTTCGTTCTTCACTTGAAAACTTGAGCGACGACGTTAAGAACTCGCAATTATCTGAACGTAAGTTTGAAGTCCATAACGAAATCGTGGGCGACAAGATTTATACAACAATCAAAGAGAAAGACGCTAGAAAACAAGCACTTTCTGAATATTTCACGTAAGGGGGACTCATGGATTTATTGATTGAAAAAGACGGTCAGGCTCGGAGATTATCCGAGCTGGGCTTATATAATATCACGGTCGATGATTCTTCCCCGGCCGTGGATATTTCGACACGAACGGTAAAAGGTCGCAATGGTCGAATTTTTGACGGCTTGACCTATACCGAAAAAACAATAGAAGTAAAAGCAAGGCTTACCGTCCCAACGATGGAAGCCTTTTTTGATAAAAAAGACGAATTAAACCGGTACGTCTTGGGGGATGATGGTTTTTACATTACCAAAATGCACCCCGAACGTGATGATTTATACGAGTTCGAGTTGGCCGGACAAACAACGGGCGAATTGAACCTCGGAACGATACCTCATAGAGCATGGAAATATCGCTATAAGGTCGTCAATAATGGTTCGGTTGAATATGAATTCATCGGAAAATCTTCTGCCGGATTGAAGTATAACGTTTCTTTTAATTTTGTGACCGCGGAATTGCCGTATGGCGAAACAGTTCCGAAGGATATCACGCTTTCAACAAATACGTTTGATTATGCGGGGACGGCTACACTTAGTCAGTTAGAAGTACCGTTTATTGTTGAATTAACCGCAAACGCTCAACAAACGAATTTCTTTCTTGAGATTGACGGGCGACGGTTTACATATAATCACGTCCAAACGCCTATCCAATCGGGAAACAAGTTAAAACTAAAAGGGATAGAAACACAATTATTTATTGATTCTATTGGTGATAATGTCAATAATCGGACGAATTTCGAGTATTTCGTGATTAAACCAAAAGCGAATAAGAATATCCCGTGGGCTACGAATTTTAAAGGCACAATCAAAATACTCGGATTTAAAGAATTATACAAATAGGAAGGAGGGAAACATTGCTTACATTTTATAATGAACACGGCGAAGGTTTTGGAGCGCAAGTTGAATTCACGGTAAAAAATGCCGTAAACGGTGAGCGTTCTGTTTCGGGAACTATTATTTCAAATGATAATGTTTTATCAAAAATTGACCGTGGATGGAAATTTGAGCTTAACGGCGAATTTTATAGCATTGTTTACGCCAAGCCTCGGGACGAGGGGCGCAATCTTTCCGTTTCCTTTGACGCCGTTCACCAATTCTTTTATGAATTCGATCACTCGAACTGTTATACCGAATTCAACGGATCACATCGTTTTGAAGTGTATATCGAGGCTATCTTCAAAGATAGCGGTTATCGATACCAGATTGAGCCAAGCGTACGAGTGAATTCTATTCGTAAAGAAAATTTCGGAAACGCCAAACGCTTAGGAATGTTTAAAGATATTATTAAAGCTGCTGGACTCGAGTTTTCAGTTTCCGGAAAAGTCGTCTTGATTACTAAAAAAATCGGTTCGGATCTTTCGACGGTCGTCCGAAAAAATTTCAATATGAATGAATTAGTGATTGAAAAGAATATCAACAAATTCATTACATATAAACGCGGACTCGGTGCGTGGAAAGATGAAGAAGACCATAGTAAAGGTCGATATACGTCTGAATATGAAAGTCCACTCGCTAGTATTTATGGACGTATCGAAGGCGAACCAGTAACGGATGAACGTTATAAAGATACTGGCAAGTTGTTAGAGCGCTTAAAGTTTGAAGTGGATAACTCATACTCGATATCAGTCCAGCTTGATATGGAAGATTTAACCCGAGCCGGTTATCAATATACGCAACCACGGGCCGGTGATTATATTATGGCTATCAATGAAACGATAGGATTCCGCGAGAAAATTCGGATTGTTTCGTTTGAAAGTTCTTACGACGTCACGGGGCGCTTGATTAATCATAAAGTCACTTGTAACGATATCGGAAGCGTTCAAAAACAAATAAGCTCTGAAAGTTCAATTATTCGCAGCGTGGGACAAAGTAAAGAATTCGCAGAAAGCGCTCTGGCAGTCGCTACAAAGGCGCTTGCTAGTGCGGACGGTAAGAATACGGTCTATTATGGTGCAACTAAACCGAAAGACGAGCCAATCGGAACATTAAACCGAGGGGATATTCTTTACTTAACGGCTGGCGAAAATACAGAAATGTATATCTGGAACGGTTCGGAGTGGGAGCTTAAAAAGTTGAAACTTGATACATCGGAACTTGAAAAAGAATTCGATAAAGTCAAGAAAGCAACAGAACAAGCAAACGAAGAAAACAAACGCAGAAGTGAAGAAGCCCTAAAAAAAGCCGGCACAAGTGAAGATTTAGCAAAAGAAGCTAAAAGAATCGCTGACGAGAACGTTAAAAATTTAAACACGTTCAAGTCAACGGCAGAACGGGCACAAACGGCTCTATCGGGTGATTTGAACGCTCTGAAACGAACAGTCACCAGTGAAGTCAATCAATCTTCAGAATATCGCAGAACGACCACAGAGACTCTTAGTCGAATGACTGGACAAATGAATGGATTTGCGACGAAATCAGAGGTCAGACAAGACGTGGCTGGTCTGACTGAAACATTTGCCAAGCTAAAAACTGATACGAACAATTTGATTTCTGGAGCTAAAAGCGAAATCACTTTAGCAAAAACAGAATTCAAGACAACAGCCGATGGATTATCCGCTAAAATGTCAGCAGTCGAGAGCTATATTGGTCAAGACGGTCAACGTCAAGAAGAATTGAAGCGATACGCTAGAGAAGAATCAGCTAAGCAAACAAGCGCCATTCGTGAAACTTTATCACAAGATTTTGTCGCTAAAAGTACTTACCTTGAAAATGTCGAGGGTACGAACCAACGTTTTGAAGCACTCACAAGAGAGAATGAAGCTAAGCTAGCAGAATACAAGCAAGGCATTGACGGACGTATTGCAGGCATCACAAGCCAAGTTGCTGGTAAAGTCAATGAAGTGGACTTCCAACGAGTTAGAGAAACGGCACAACTCTACGAGCGCATTTTAGGTACGAACGACTCAAACGTTGCTTCAAACATTGCCCGAATGGCCTTGACCTCAGAATTGTTTGAGGTTGAAGTAGGCAAGAGGTTTAGTAATCTTACTAATCTGTTTTATGCGCCAACTAAAATTCCAAAATACATCTCATCGGTTGAAACATATCAACATCTAGAGCGTGTATACTGGAAAGACCACGATGGGATTAGAATTAACTACACTGACTCCATGTCGGGTTGGTTAGGGGTTCGGTTTCCACTAACCAAGAAATTTGTAAAACAAGGAGAGAGTCTTGGTTATCGTATTGAGATTGCAGTGGATAAGGTTCCACGAGATGGTAGAGTTCTAATTCAGTTGTTGGATAACACTACAAGTTTGGGAATGTACTATAATTCACAGATTATACTTACCAAAACGGGTAATCAGGTATTCACAGGTTATTTAGACATCCCAAGAACGGGTGAGCTAAACGAGTACAGCCTTAGATTTACTTTAACAAGCCCTGGTAATATCGTTATTCATAAGCCGATGGTTATCGATAGGCGTTTAATTCCTGAAGAATTCGTGGATAGCACAGACTATAACAGCGAATACACAAGAACCACAATGTCAATTTTAAAAGATAGCTTTGCATTCAAAACGCTTAATAGTAACGGCGACGTTCTAAGCGCTTTGAATTTAGCGACGGGTGGAGCAAGTTTAGAAGTCGGAAAGAACAAGCTAGTAGTCACACCTGAAACAACGTATATTGCGGACGGTACGATTAAAAAAGCTATGATTGCAGACGCTCAAATTGGCACGGCTCAAATTGGAGAAATTGACGCAAGTCAAGCTAGGATTATCAATATTTCTGCTAAGAATATTGTCATGGATCAAGCATTCGCAAACAAGCTACGGTCAGTGTTAGTCACTGCGACATTCCTAGAAGGTTTTCAAGGTAAAATTGGAGGTTTCAGATTTGGTCAATACACAAACAGAAATGGATATTTCATAACAGGGATTAACTCTGTTAGTATTGGGATGGGTAACGGAACGAACGCTGGTGCGAACAGAAACGCATTTTGGGCAAATTGGGGTGAAAGTTTAGACACCCCTGGTCCCAAAGCCTGGTATGTCAACACTGACGGGAAGATGTATTGTAGGAATGATGTGGATTTTTATTCCAAAGTGGATTTTGCAAGCACATCAAAGGTTAACTTTTACTCAAGAGTAAATGCAGAAAAAGGTCTATGGTTAGCTTTTGAAGATGTTTTAGGCGAGGGGAATAATCCCGCTGGTGGATATAACGCTGTTGTTTGGTGGAGTCAAATCGTAACAGGGAAATTTAGACAACACGCTGGAATCACTACCGGTTCAGATAGGAAGTTGAAAGAGAATATTGAACCGACAACGGTCAAGGCACTTGATAAAATAAATGCTTTGAATTTAGTGGAATTTGACTACATTAAAGGTAAGACTCATGAAGAAATCGGTTTGATTGCGCAAGAGGTGTTAAATATTATCCCTAGTTCTGTAGAGAAATACGAGGGAGAGGATAACCATTTAACAATCAATTACTCAAAATTTGTGCCTTATCTAATTAAGGCCATTCAAGAGCTTGCTCTTGAGAACAAGAAAATCATAAAAAGATTGGAGAATTTAGAAAATGGATAATGAATTGATTATCAAAGCATTAAAAGCGTCTCTCACTGAAATGACTAGCAACTCAACGAGTGAAAATGTTGCAAAAAATATTTTAAGTATTCAACTTGAAGAACAAGCCGAAGAAATGCGACAAGTTAAAAATGAGCGTGATGAGGCGCTTGCTGAGTTGCAAAATATCAAGTTAGGTTTTGAGGAAATGAATAAGATTTTACAATCTAATGAACAACTCAAAAATCTCTATGAAGAAGTAAAAGCTAGACAAATTGAGAAAGGATAATATATATGGAATTTAAAGTAATTAGTAAGTATTTGCAGGATAGTAATAGGACTTTTGTGGCTATCCGCCAAGAGTCGCCTTATACGGCTTTTGACCGTGTACTGATCGGAGACCGTACAAATGAGCCTGATAATGTACTGATTGAGGCAGTACTTGGATTGGTAGCCACAGAGTTTAACCCTGCGGAGGGTGTGAAGAAATTACAAGAAGATTTGCACACTCAGGCTCAAGAATATGAAGTTAAGCTCGCTGAGAAAGATGCTAAAATTGCGGAAGTCAAGGCTATTGCTAACTGGTCTGTATTGGCTCGGGTAACTGATACGGATAACCCGCTAG
>ERZ773018.417-NODE-417-length-25896-cov-7.467048_pt1 | contig 25896 bp, 29 predicted proteins | sample MGYA00580840_ERZ773018 | MGnify/ENA primary metagenome ERZ773018 (study PRJEB29015, sample SAMEA2738125) | human oral metagenome | biome: human oral; feature: human-associated habitat; material: saliva | place: China | collected 2256 ... | reverse complement strand
ATTTTTTATCTAAAATTTCCATTCGTAACTCACTTATTTTTTTACTTTAGATTAAAAATTTAAATTTTTTCAACAGCCCTATTCTTATTTTTTTAAATCTTTTAAATCTTTTAAATAAGGGATTTTAGCTCTTATTTCAGAAACTTTTTCTAAATCTATTGTAGCCATTAGTAATTCTTCATTTGTACCACTAACTTCGATCAAAGTACTTCCATCAGGCTCTACAATTTTTGATTTTCCACAACAGCTATCTCCAACTGCATTACAACCAGCTATAAATAGTAAATTAAATAATGAATTGGCAGCTAAATCTATATGCCATCTATTTTCAGCATTAAAGCTCCATAAAGAAGGTACAAAAATTATTTCAGCTCCTTTTAGACATTCTATTCTTGCAGGTTCAGGAAACTCTAAATCATAACAAAGTAATATACCTATTTTTCCAAATTTAGTATTCTTTACTACAAATTTATTTCCAGCTTTAAATTTAGTTTTTTCTTTTTTCCAAAGATAAACTTTTCTTGCATTAGCAAGTATTTTTCCTTCATCATCAATAAAAATACAAGAGTTATAGAAATCTCTTGATTTTTTAGTTGTTTTACTTTCTAGATAACCAACTAAGATATATATTTTAAAAAGTCTTGCCTTCTCTTGTAATTTTTCAATAAAAGTATTTTCAAAATTTTCAGGTAGATTTTGAAGTTCATCGGTAGTAATTGTATAACCTATAGTAGCTAGTTCGGGAAAACATATGATATCTACATTTTCTTTAGCTGCCTCTTCTATTTTTTTAAAAATCTTTTTACAATTTTCCTCTATATTTTTTTGTTCAATTTTCATTTGTGCTAAAGCAATTTTAAATTTTTTCTTTTTCATATACTCCATATCCTCAAAATTAGAAATTTTCTATATTTTAATATTTATTACTAAAAAAGTCAAAATTTTTACCAAATTTTAAGAATGCTATGCTATAATAAAACATATTAATCATGGAGAGGGTTAATGGTGAAAACTCACACTGTAATAAGAAACTAAATAATTATAGGGAGGAAAGAATGATAAAAAAAATATTTATGTGTCTAATGCTTGTACTTGCTTTTACAGCTTGTCAATCATTAAACTATGTTAAAGAAAAAAATGAAACAATTCAATTAGTAGTAAAAGGTAATGATAATAATATCTATATGTTAGGAAATAATTATGATTATCAATTTTCTGGGAAAGATGCAGATAGATTATTAAGATTAAGTAACTTTCCAAAAGAATTAAACTTTTCGAGAGAACAATTAAAAAATGCTTCAGTAAATATTCATGTTGATGCAAGAGATGGAAGTGTTGGACTTGATTTCGGAAGTAGAATTACAATTAACAAAAAATCTGGGAATAATGCTAACTATGAAAAAGAACAAAAAGTTTTTTATGAAAATTTAAAAAATGAACTTAATAGAAGAAAAGTTAGATATAAAATTGAAGAAAATTCTGGAGAATGGGTAATTGTTCTTTTAGATGTTCCTTATTTTGAAGGAAAAGTTGTAAAATTACAAAATCGTGGTGAATTTTTAGAAAAAGGTAAAGGACAATATATAAATGTACCATCTAAATTATATTTAACTGATCCGCCTAGTCAAGCAACAGAAGGTGCAGTTGGTGGACTTATGGGAGCAGTAGCAGTACCAGTTATGGTAGTATTAGCTATACCAGCACTTGTTGTATTACCATTTCTTGTACCTTTTATGAAAATAGGAAATACGCCATAGTAATATTAAAAGAGTTATTCACAAAAAATCTATTAGAAAAAGCCATTGTAGTTCAAAATTACATTGGCTTTTTTGTATTTTAGGTGTATAATAGTAAAAATTATTGGAAAAATCTCAATTTTCAAAAGATTTTAAAGACAAAATTTAGGAGGTAAATATGACAAAGAAATCTTATGAAGTATTAAATGACCCATTTTTAAACAAAGGAACAGCTTTCACAAAGGAAGAAAGAAAAGAATTGGAATTAACTGGATTACTACCACCACAAATTCAAACAATTGAGGAACAAGCAGAACAAGTATATGCACAATACAAAAGTAAAGAACCTCTAATAAACAAAAGAAGATTTTTGATGGAAATTTTTGACACAAATAGAACTTTATTTTATTATCTATTTAGTCAACATGTAGTTGAATTTATGCCAGTAGTATATGATCCTGTTATAGCTGAAAATATTGAAAATTATAGTGAACTATATGTAAATCCTCAAAATGCTGTATATTTGTCAATAGACTCTCCTGAAGCAATAGAAGAATCTTTAAAAAATGCAACAAAAGATAGAGAAATAAGACTAATAGTTGTAACTGATGCAGAAGGTATTTTAGGAATTGGAGATTGGGGAACAAATGGTGTTGATATTTCAGTTGGAAAGTTAATGGTTTACACAGCAGCAGCTGGGATAGATCCTAAATCAGTTTTACCAGTTGTTTTAGATGCAGGAACAAATCGTGAAACTCTGCTTGAAGATAAATTATATTTAGGAAATCGTCATAAAAGAATTTATGGAGATAAATATTATGAGTTTGTAGATAAATTTGTTCAAACTGCTGAAAAATTATTCCCTAGACTATATCTACATTTTGAAGACTTCGGTCGTTCAAATGCAGCTAATGTTTTACATAAATATTGGAAAACTTATCCTGTATTTAATGATGATATACAAGGAACAGGAATTATTACATTAGCAGGAATTTTAGGTGCATTAAAAATTTCTGGAGAAAAATTAACTGACCAAAAATATATGTGTTTTGGAGCAGGAACAGCAGGAGCAGGAATAGCAGATCGTGTATATCAAGAAATGTTACAACAAGGTTTATCTGAAGATGAAGCTCGTAGTAGATTTTATTTAGTTGATAAACAAGGACTTTTATTTGATAATATGGACGATTTAACTCCAGAACAAAGACCATTTGCTCGTAAGAGAACTGAATTTACTAATGCAAATGAATTAACAAATTTAGAAGCAGCAGTTAAAGCAGTTAAACCAACTATTCTAGTTGGAACTTCTACTCAACCAAATACTTTTACTGAAACAATAGTAAAAGAAATGGCATCATATACAGCAAGACCTATTATATTTCCATTGAGTAATCCAACAAAATTAGCAGAAGCAACTGCTGAAAATTTAATCAAATGGACAGATGGAAAAGCATTGGTTGCAACAGGTATTCCTGCAGATCCAGTTGAATATAATGGAGTAACTTATGAAATAGGACAAGCTAATAATGCTTTAATATATCCAGCACTTGGTTTAGGAGCAATTGCTTCAACAGCAAAATTAGTTACAAATGAAATGATATCAAAAGCTGCACACTCATTAGGAGGAATTGTTGATACGACAAAACCTGGAGCAGCCACATTACCACCAGTATCAAAATTAACAGAATTTTCTCAAAGAGTTGCTGAAGCAGTTGGTCAATGTGCATTGGATCAAAAATTAAATAGAGAAGATATAACTGATATAAAAGTAGCTATCGAAAAAATTAAGTGGACACCAAAATATTAAAATTTAAAGAGAGGTGCTTAGAAAATGGAAGCATTTATAAGTTCAATAGGAAGTATATTATCCATAGTTTTACTGATAGTATTAGGATATATATTAAAAGAAAAAAATTGGTTTAGTGATAGTTTTAGTGGAAATATATCTAAACTGATTATGAATATTGCTTTACCAGCCTCTATTTTTGTATCTGTTTTGAAGTATTTGACATTAAAATCTTTATTATCTTTAACAGGAGCTTTAGTTTATACATTTTTATCTGTAATAATTGGTTATATTTTTGCATACATACTTGTAAAAATTTTAAATGTTCCAGTTGGAAGAAGAGGTACTTTCATAAATACTGTTGTCAATGCAAATACAATTTTTATAGGACTTCCTTTAAATATTGCCCTATTTGGAAATGAGAGTTTGCCATATTTTTTGGTTTACTATGTTACAAATACAGTTTCAACTTGGGCATTTGGAGCAATACTTATTGGTAATGATACAAATGATAAGCAAAAACAAGGAGCAACTTTTAATTGGAAAAAGTTACTCCCTCCTCCATTATTAGGTTTTATGGTGGCTCTTATATTTTTATTTTTAAGCATACCTGTTCCAACTTTTGTTAATTCAACATTAGGGTATTTAGGAGGAATAGTTACACCTCTATCTTTAATATATATAGGTATCGTTTTACATAATGCTGGATTAAAAAGTATAAAATTTGATAGAGATACTATATTTGCACTTATAGGAAGATTTATATTCTCACCAATTGTTATGCTTATTTTAATAAAATTTAGCTCAGATATTTTACCATTAAAAGAATTATCAGCAATAGAAGTAAAAACATTTATAGTACAGTCAGCTGCACCAGCACTTGCAGTATTACCAATTTTGGTTAATGAAGCAAAGGGAGATGTAGAATATGCAACAAATGTAGTAACAACAAGTACCTTATTGTTTGTTATCGTGATACCAATCATCACTACTTTATTGGGAAGAATATAAGCTATCTGAACCTCTTACGACTAACACCCTACGAGTGCTAGAGTCGCAAGGTTCTTAAGTACTATTTAGTTTCTTTTGAATATCTAGTATTCAAATACTAGCTAATTTCCTTAAGACTTTAATGGACAAGCTCTCCATTGAGAACATTTACGTCCTGTTGGCTCGGTTCAAAACCATTTAATTTTGGCAGTGAATATTTTACGAGGTTACTGCATTTTCTAACCTCAACCTTATATATTCAGTTTCCAAAGTTCTTAAATATATTATACTCTAAAATTAGTAAAATTACAAATTTTAGAGCAACATTTTCAATGTTGGTGTGCTAAAGCCACGAGTGTTCTAACACACTTAATAAAAATAAAAGTATAGAAAATAATAAGTAAAATTTTCTAAAATGAAAAAGCCATTGTAAAATTGCATTGGCTTTTTTGTATTTTAGGTATATAATACTTAAAATTAGAAAGATTGGAGGTAAAAAAATGAATGAAGTTTTAAAAGCAATTAAAGAAAGAAGAAGTATCAGAAAATATAAAAGTGATATGTTACCAAAAGAAATTATTGATCAAGTTATTGAAAGTGGACTATATGCAGCAAGTGGAAAGGGGCAACAATCTCCTATCATTATTTCAGTAACGAATAAAGAACTTCGTGATAAATTATCAAGAATGAATTGTGAAATTGGAGGATGGAAAGAAGGTTTTGATCCATTTTTTAATGCACCTGTTGTACTGATAGTTTTAGCTCCAAAAGATTGGACAAATAAGACATATGATGGAAGTCTTGTTATGGGAAATATGATGTTAGCTGCTCATGCTCTTAATATAGGAAGTTGTTGGATAAATAGAGCAAGACAAGAATTTGAAACTGAAGAAGGAAAAGAAATTCTAAAATCTCTTGGAATTGAAGGAGAGTATGAAGGAATAGGACATTGTATTTTAGGATATGTAGATGGCGAATATCCAAGTGTTCCAGCAAGAAAGCCAAATCGTGTTTACTATGCTGATTAAAAATAAAGGGCTGTTACAAAATAATAAAAAGTAAAAAATAGTTCGTTACTGAGTAAATTTCTTAACGATAAAAAATCAAGAATTCGCTGCAAATCAGGAAACTCGTTGCACTCAAACACTCCTGCATTTGCTCGGCTCATTCTATTTGATTTTTTATCTAAAATTTCCATTCGTAACTCACTTATTTTTTTACTTTAGGATTAAAATTTAAATTTTGCAACAGCTCCTAATTTTTATTTAAAGTAGAAATAAACTTAACAAGATTGTAAAATTAGCCAAACATTGTCAAAGTTTTTATTTTTTAAATCTTCTTTTTTAATCCAAAAATAAATGTGTCCAGAATCTCCAAACATCAATTCATAATCATCAGTCTCAACAGTATCCATTTGAAAAAGTAATATCCAATTTTCAGCAGCCTTTTTGATTTCTTCTTTATATTTTTTAGGAGAAGCTTTAACAGCCTCCATATCAAAATCTCTTGTTACCTCTACACATTCTTCTTCCATTGCATTTTGAACTACATCTGGATAACCAAGTAATTTAGTATGACTTTCAAGACTATCCATATATTCTTCATAGAAATCACAATAATTATCAAAGAAATCATCATAAAGTTCATCATATCCTTCTAATGTTTTATATTTTTCTAGAAGTACATCATTTTCATTAAGTTTTTCAAAATTTTCGTAAGAAGGGTAACTAATATTTGACTTAAAATTAACTTTAAATTCAGGAACTATATTATAGTCTTCCATATCTTCAGGAAAATCAATTAATTCAAAGTTAGAAGTATCTTCAAAGTAAAGAACTTTAGAGCAACCTTTATTTTCAGGTTTAAATCCCCATTCTTCTGTTTCTAATTCATAGAAGAAATATAGCATACCTTTATCTGGAAGTAAGTTATCCTTATCTAAAGATTTTACTTCTTCTAAATTGATTTGTGCTAAGAAAGATAAAGGAAGTTCTTGATAGTAAGGCCAAACAAAGTCTTTTGGAAGATAAGGTTTACCTCCGATCTTACTTTTATTTAAAATTTCATTGTCATCATTAGGTTCAGTAAAAATAGTAATTTCATCTTTTTTTACTTCACTTAGTATTTTTGTTAAAAGTTCTTTAAAATCCATAATAAAACTCCTTTAGATAGTATTTTCTTTAGTATATATTTTTAAGAAGTTTTTTGTCAATAGACAAATATTATAATTTGAAGTAAAATTGAGATAATTAAAATATATTTAAAAAGGATATGAGGAAGATGAGAGAATATAATTTTAAAGCAAGTGATAGTACAGGTGAAATGTTAATGGGTTTAGGCTTTGCTTTTTCATTTATGGGAGTGGCTGGAATAATTTTAAACCTAAGATTAATTTTATTCCCAAAAATAAAATATTCAAGTTATGTGGATAATATATATTTAGAAAAATTTTTAATAGTTGTACCGGCACTAATAATAACTGGTTATATAATGAAATTGATAAAAAAATATGCAATAAAAAATTACCACATATATGAAGACAAAGAAATATTAAAAATAGAAAATGATAAAAAGATAATAGAATTAGCTTATACAGCTATAAAAGATATAAAATTCAATAAAAAGGGGAATAAGATTTCTAAGTGCTATAAACTTATCATAAAAACAAATTCAAAAGATTTAAAGTTTTTTGTAAGAACAAAAGAAAATTATTTTGGAGGAGCTACTGAAAATGATTTTAATAATTTAGAAAATTTTTACTTCTTTCTTAGAGAAAAAATTTCAAAGTAAATAAAAAAAATTAGAAATTTTTACTAAATCTTAACAATCACTAAGTATAATTAAAATATAAATCAAAAAGGGGGAATTAAAATGTTAAAAAGAATACTTTTACCTGTATTTTTGTTTGTTTTAATTGTTTTCGTGGTTGTTGAGACTTTAAAAATAAGTGTACTTATCCAAAATAAAGTTTCAAAAGAAATGATTAGTACTTCAGTTGAAAGAAATATGTTTTTTAAATAAATTTTAGATATTTTATGGGTAGTCTATTTTTAGATTATCCATTTTTTATATGATATACTATAATGAATAATTAAATTAAATATTTGAAGGAGTAGAGATGTATTTATTTTTCTTAATATTTTTTTTGCTATTACTTATTTCAGCCATATTTTTTACTATCTTTGAGATAAATTTTGTCAAAAATTTTTTAAAAATAGAAAATACAAAATATATAGTATTATTAAGAATATTGGAAACTATGACACCTTTTGTAACTTTGGTTATTGCAAGTGGACCTAGAGCAATACTTAAATCAGTATTTCCTGTCTTTTGTTCCTTATGTTTTTTATATCTTATAATCTTGATTATTGAATTTTTTAGAAAAAAGATAAATATGAAAGAACTTATAGTAAATTCTGTACTTTGTATCATAGATGTTGCTTTAGTAACTATAGGTTTAATAATGATTTTTGGATTTTAGTAACAAGGAGGATAATATGTATATGGATATTTTCTTTTTTATTTTTGTACCTTTTCTATTTACTTGTGCCTTGGTGATAGGCTTAGGATTTTTAGAAATTCAAATTTTAAAACACACTTTTAAAGCAAAAGATTTTATATTAGTAATTTTATTGAAAATTTTTGAAATATTTTTTATATTCTCAGAAAAAATAAATATAAAATCTTTAAAAATTTTAGCAACTTTATATTTTACGGTTTTAATTTTTTATTTTTGTTTCAAAAAAGTTACTACTAAAATTTTTTTTATATATATTTTACTTTTCTTTGTAGACTTATTCTTTATGTATTTAATTCTGAAAATAGGGGAGTCAATAATAATTATACCTGCCTTCTAAATACTAGAAATTAAATTAAAATAAAAAAATGAAAGAGGTTTAAAATGGAATTGATTTTTATTTTATTTATAATTTTAGCTCCAATTTCTTTTTTAACATTATTAGAAATAATAGTTTTAAAAGAGAGTTGTGAAAAGACTCTAAAATATTTAAAATTATTAAAAGGTATAGAAATTTTTTTCTTTTTATCAAGTAATGGAGTAATATGGCTTATTATTTGCATTATAATATATTTTACAGTCTTAATTTTTGATTTTTATAAGAAGATTATAAATATAAAAGAATTTATAATAAGCATAATATACTATATCATTGATATAGTGTTAGCAATTTTGATTCTTTATAAAGTTGAGGATTCTTTATCAGTAGTGTTATCACAATAGTTATTTTTGTGCGACTTTGTAAATATATATGAGTTAAAAATAAAAATTCAGAAGGGAGCAATTATGATTTTATTATTCTTACTTTCATTTTCTATATTGCTTATAATATTAACTTTTTTGGAAATACTTTTTGTAAAAAAAATCTTAAGTATAAAAAATATAAAATATATAAAATTATTAAAAATATTTGAATTAATTACTCCTTTTATTGCCCTTATTATTTCACAAGGACCTAGACAAGTAGTTGGAATGACATTTTTAGTATTTTTTTTCTTATCTCTAACATATTTTGGAATTTTGGTTTATGATTTTTTTAAAAGAAAAATAGATGGAAATGAATTTATAATAAATTTCATATTTTATTTCTTGGATGTGATTTTTACATTTTTAAGTATATTACTGGCTGTTTCAGTAATTTTTGGATTTTAGTAATAAGGAGGATTAATGGGTATTTTAGTTTTTTTATTTTTAAAATTATTTTTCTTTTGGGCTATATTAACTGTTTTTGAAGTAGCTGTTATTCGTAGAATGAAAGTCAGTACTTTTAAATATATAAAATTATCAAAATTTTTAGAATTTTTTTATGTTATTTTAACAATCATTTCAACAGATTTTTATTTATATATAAGGCCAAAAGTTTTTTCTTATTTGATTTATTCACTTTTAATAACAATATACTTTGGAATTTTAATATATGATTTTTGGAAAAAGAAAATTACTAAAAAGGATTTTATAATTTATTTTATATATTTCTTTATTAATGTAGTTTTAGTATATTTATCTTTAATTATGATTTTTTTATTTTTTGGTTCAAGCTCATATGTTTAAAAATTATATATTTTACTGATGCTTAATAATACTTTATTTTGAAGGTACATTAAATTGAAGATATATTAAATTATTATTGTAACATTGGAGGAGAGAGGTATGGATTTTTTAGTACTTTTATTTTTAATATTATTTTTTTTTGGGGCTATCTTGACTATTTATGAAGTAACTATTATTAGTAGAATGAAAGTCAGTACTTTTAAATATATAAAATTATTAAAATTTTTAGAATTTTTTTATGTTATTTTAATAATTATTTTAATAGATTTTTATTTATATATAAATGTGGAAATTTTCTCTTATTTTTATTATTCACTTTCTATAATAATATACTTTGGAATATTAATATATGATTTTTGGGAAAAGAAAATTACTAAAAAAAATTTTATAATCTATTTCTTATATTTCTTTATTGATATAACATTAATTATAGCATTATTGCATTTGATAATGATTTTAATGAGCGATTTTCCAAGTGTTTAATATTATGAGGTGATAAAATGATAGCGTTTATTTTCACAGTTCTATTATTAATAGCAACAATAGGAGGACTATTTACATTTTTTGAAATCTGTATTTTAAGATTATTTTTTAAAATAGAAAATTTAAAGTATATAAAATTATTAAAAATTTTAGAAATAACAGTAATTATTATTTCTTGTATTAGCTTTATCTCTTTAAAAATCCTACTTATATTTTTATCTTTAATCTACTTTATAGTTCTAATTTATGATTTTTATAGAAAGAAAGTAGATATAAAAAATTTTATAATTAATTTTATCTTTTTGTTTGTTGATTTCTATGTAATGAATTTAGCTATCAAAATAGCTTCTCAAAAATTACCTAATTTTTAAGTACGAATATGATATGTATGATATAATAGTATAAAATAAAAAAATAGGAGAGAGGAAAATGAGAGCTAAATTTGATAAGATATATAAAGAAATAGTCGATACTATAGCAGAAAAAGGAATTTGGAGTGAAGGAAATGTCAGAACAAAATATGCAGATGGAACAGCTGCACATTATAAAAGCTATATAGGTTATCAATTTAGACTTGATAACTCAGGTGATGAAGCACATTTAATAACTTCAAGATTTGCACCAAGTAAAGCAGCAATAAGAGAACTATATTGGATATGGATATTACAATCAAATAATGTAGATGTTTTAAATGACTTAGGTTGTAAGTTTTGGGATGAATGGAAGCAAGAAGATGGAACTATTGGAAAAGCTTATGGTTACCAAATAGCACAAGAAACTTATGGACAAAAATCTCAACTTCACTATGTTATAAATGAACTTAAAAAGAATCCAAATAGTAGAAGAATTATGACAGAAATTTGGGTACCTAATGAACTTTCTGAAATGGCATTAACACCTTGTGTACATCTAACACAATGGTCAGTAATTGGGAATAAATTGTATTTAGAAGTTAGACAAAGAAGCTGTGATGTAGCATTAGGTTTAGTTGCTAATGTATTCCAATATGCAGTTTTACATAAATTAGTAGCACTTGAATGTGGACTTGAAGCAGCAGACATAATATGGAATATCCATAGTATGCATATCTATGATAGACATTACGATAAACTAATAAAGCAAGTTAATGGAGAAACATTTGAACCTGCAAAAATAAAAATAAATAATTTTAAATCAATATTTGATTTTAAACCTGATGATGTTGAAATTGTTGACTATAAATATGGAGAGAAAGTTAACTATGAGGTGGCTATTTAATGGAAAAGAAATATTATAAAAATTTAAAAATGATAGTTTGTGTTGGAAAAGATAATTTAATTGGAGATAGAACTCCTGATGAAAATAGTAATGGTATGCTATGGCATATAAAAGAAGAGTTGATGTATTTTAAAGAAAAAACTATGGGAAATACTGTCCTATTTGGAGGAACTACTGCTAAATATGTTCCTGTTGAGCTTATGAGAAAAAATAGAGAAGTTATAGTTCTTCATAGAACTATGGACGTACCTAAATTGATTGAAGATTTAACTCTAGAAAATAAGACTATTTTTGTTGCTGGAGGATATAGCATATATAAATACTTTCTAGATAATTTTGAAATAGATGAAATATTTTTATCAACAATAAAAGATAGTGTAGAAGTTAAAGATGCAGTTGAGCCTTTATATCTTCCAAATGTTGAAGATTATGGGTATAAAGTAGTAGAAAAGAAAGAGTATGATGAATTTATAGCTTATGTTTATAAAAAAATAGGATAGGGGTAAAATGAAGATAGTAATTGTTGGAGCAGGGAAGGTAGGAGAACTTCTTTGTCGTGACTTATCATTAGAAGGAAATGATATAATTTTAATAGAGCAAGATGCAAAAATACTTGAGAAGATTTTAGCAAATAATGATATTATGGGATTTGTTGGTAGTGGAGTAAGCTATGATGCACAAATGGAAGCAGAAGTTCCAAAAGCTGATGTTTTTATAGCTGTTACTGAAAAAGATGAAATAAATATAATAGCCTCAGTTATAGCTAAAAAACTAGGGGCAAAATATACTATTGCTAGAGTAAGAAGTACAGATTATTCATCTCAACTTAACTTTATGACGGAATCTTTAGGGATAGACTTAGTTATAAATCCAGAGTTGGAAGCAGCAAAAGATATAAAACAAAATATAGATTTCCCAGAAGCATTAAATGTTGAAAATTTCTTAGATGGAAGATTAAAGCTTGTTGAATTCCACATTGATAAGGATTCAATTTTAGATAATGTTTCGCTTTTTGATTTTAAACAAAAATTCTTCCCTAATTTATTAGTTTGTATAATAAAAAGAGGAGATGAGGTAATAATACCTTCAGGAAATAGTGTTATCAAAGGTGATGATAGAATCTATATAACAGGAAGTAATAGTGAAATTATAAAATTCCAAGATGCACTTGGAAAAGATAGAAGAAAAATAAAATCAGCCTTTATAATAGGAGCTGGAATAATTAGTCATTATCTAGCTGAAGAACTTTTAAAAGATAAAATAGCAGTAAAAATAGTTGAAATGAATCCTAAAAAGGCAAATAAATTTAGTGAGTATTTACCAAATGCAACTATAATTAATGCTGATGGAAGTAATGAAGAAATTTTAAAAGAAGAAAACTTCCAAAATTATGATTCGTGTATATCAATAACAGGTATAGATGAAGTAAATATGTTTATTTCAATTTATGCTAAGAAAATAGGTATAAAGAAAATTATTACTAAATTAAATAAATTATCTTTTGTTGATATCTTGGGAGAAAATAGTTTCCAATCTATAATAACTCCTAAAAAAATAATAGCAGATAAGATAGTTAGAGTAGTTCGTTCTATTGCAAATAAAAAGAAAAATTTGATAGAAAATTTCTATAGACTTGAAAATAATACAGTTGAAGCAATAGAAATTCTAGTAAATTCTGATAGTAAAATAAATAATATACCATTGAAGGATTTAAAAATTAAGAAAAACCTAATTATAGCATATATAGTTAGAAATAATGTAGCTATCTTCCCTAAAGGTACAGATGTTATAAATGAAGGAGATAGAGTAATAATAATTACAAAAGAAAGCTTCTTTGATGATATTAATAATATAGTTGCAGAATAAAATTTAAAATTTTTCTTTTTTAGAAAGGAAAGTATATGAATAAAGTTTCTATAAATAATTTTAGTGAAATAGAAATAGAAATATTAAGAAAATTAAATGAATACGGAAAAGGCTATATAGTTGGAGGATCTATAAGGGATATATTACTTGGATTAAAACCAAAGGATATAGACTTTACAACAAATATTCCTTATGAAACTTTAAAAGATTTATTCAGTGAATATAATCCAAAGGAAACAGGTAAGGCTTTTGGAGTTTTAAGAATAAGAGTTAATGATGCAGAGTACGAAATTGCTAAGTTTAGAGAAGATAATTATGAAGAAAAAGATGGCTTAAAAATAGTTCCAGAAGAAAACAAAGTAGGCTTTGTAGATGATATAAAAGAAGACTTAGCAAGAAGAGATTTTTCAATAAATGCTATGGCATATAATGAAGCCGATGGAATAGTAGATTTATACAATGGACAAGAAGACATAAAAAACAAAGTAATAAATTTTGTTGGTAATGCTGAAGAAAGAATAATAGAAGATCCACTTCGTGTATTGAGAGCTTTTAGATTTATGTCAAGACTAGGATTTTCTTTATCTGAAAATACTATTGAAGCAATTAAAAAGCAAAAAAATTTACTTACTGGTATTCCAGAAGAAAGAATTACTATGGAATTTAGTAAATTATTATTGGGAGAAAATGTAAAAAATACATTGACTTCAATGAAAGATACGGGAGTACTAGAGCTTATAATTCCTGAATTTAAAGCTACTTATGATTTTGAACAACATAATCCACATCATAATTTAGATTTATTCAATCATATTATAAGTGTTGTAAGTAAAGTTCCTGCTGATTTAGAATTAAGATACACTGCACTTTTACATGATATAGCGAAGCCACTTGTTCAAACTTTTGATGAAAAAGGGATAGCCCACTATAAGACACATGAAATAGTTGGTGCTGATATGGCTAGAGATATCTTAACTAGATTAAAATTACCTTTGAAATTAATAGACACAGTGGAAGACATAATAAAAAAACATATGGTTTTATATAGAGACGTCACAGATAAAAAATTTAATAAGTTATTATCTGAAATGGGTTATGATAACTTATTAAGACTTATAGAACATTGTAATGCTGATAATGGTTCAAAAAATAATGAAGTTGTAAATCCAGAAAATGATTTACATGAAAGATTAAAAAGAGCAGTAGAAAAGCAAATGCAAGTTACTGTAAATGATTTAGCATTAAATGGAAAAGACTTAATAGATATGGGATTTAAAGGGACTGAAATCGGAAAAATTAAAGGTGAATTATTAGATAAATATTTATCCGAAGAAATTCCAAATGAAAAAGAAGCAATGTTAGCTTATGTAAGAGAAAAATATTTAAAATAAATTTAAAAAATCACACTCAAAAATAAAAGGAGTGTGATTTTTTTATAATTATGGTATAATAGAGTGTTAGAATATAATGTAAAATAATTAATATAGGAGAAGAGATGTATCTAAAAGCAGTTGAAATAAATGGTTTCAAATCTTTTGGTGAAAAAGTATATATAGATTTTAATCGTGGAATAACATCAATAGTTGGACCAAATGGCAGTGGAAAATCAAACATTTTAGATGCTGTCCTATGGGTTCTAGGTGAGCAATCATATAAAAACATCAGAGCAAAAGAAAGCCAAGATGTTATTTTTTCTGGTGGAAAAGAAAAGAAAGCTGCAACAAAAGCAGAAGTTTCATTAATAATAGATAACTCAGATAGATATTTAGATTTCGATAATGATATTGTAAAAATTACAAGAAGAATTCATATCACTGGAGAAAATGAGTATTTAATAAATGATAGTAAAAGTAGACTCAAAGAAATAGGAAATTTATTTCTGGATACAGGAATAGGGAAAACTGCTTATTCTGTTATAGGTCAAGGAAAAGTTGAAAGAATTATAAATTCTTCACCGAAAGAGATTAAAAATATAATTGAAGAAGCAGCAGGAATAAAAAAATTACAAGCTAATAGATTAGAAGCACAAAAGAATTTAGGAAATATAGAAGTAAATTTAGATAAAGTTGAATTTATTCTAAATGAAACAAGAGAAAATAAAAATAAAATTGAGAAACAAGCAGAACTTGCACAAAAATATATAGATTTAAAAGATGAAAAATCATCTTTAGCAAAAGGAATTTTCATAACTGAACTTGAGCAAAAGGAAAAAAATCTTGTAGAAAATGAAGATATCAAAGTAAAATCAGAAGAAGAATGTTCTATTTTACAAGAAAAATTTGATAAAACTTTAAATAGATTAACTACAATTGACTTGGAAAAAGAAGAAGTAAAAAAACAAAAGATTTTAATAGACTCAAGAAATAAAGAGTTAAAAGATGTAATTTCTACTAAGGAAACAGAACAAGCAGTTACTAGAGAAAGACTGGATAACTTTAAAAAAGATAAGTTATTAAAAGAGGAATATAGCTTACATCTAGAAAATAAGATTGAAAAGAAATTAGAAGAAATCAATATTTTAATAGCTAAAAAAGAGGAGCTTTCTAAAAATATTTTGGAAATGGAAGCTGCCAATAAAGAATTTGAAAGAAAAATAAATGAATTAGAAGCTATAAAGGTTGAAAAAACCGATTTAATTGAAAGTAGAAATAAGAAAATCAGAGACTTAGAGCTAGAAAAACAATTGAGTTCAAATGAGATAGAAAACAATGAAAGAAAACTAAAATCAAGTTTAGATGAAGTTGAAATCTTAAAAAAAGAACTAGATGAAATAGCTAAAAAAGAAATAGCTAATAATGAGGAGAAAGATTTACTTAATTCTCAAATTAAAGCAAAGCAAGAAGAATTAGCTAAAACAGAAGAAAGAAATGAATTTTTAGTAAATCAGCTTTCTGAAATAAGTAAAACTATAAATAAACTTTCTCAAGATATCAGAGAATATGAATATCAAGAAAAAACTTCATCTGGTAAGTTAGAAGCACTTATAAGAATGGAAGAAAGTAATGAAGGATTTTTCAAATCTGTTAAGGAAGTTCTAAATAGTGGTATTAGTGGTATAGATGGAGTATTGATTTCCCTTATAAAGTTTGATGATAGATTAGCTAAGGCAATTGAAGCAGCAGTATCAGGTAATTTACAAGATATCATAGTTGAAGATAAGGAAGTTGCAAAAAAATGTATAGCTTTTTTAACTGAAAGAAAACTAGGTAGAGCCTCATTTTTAGCCCTTGATACAATAAAAGTAAGCAGAAGAGAGTTTAAAGGAAACATAGCTGGAGTTTTGGGCTTGGCTGCTGACTTAGTAAGTGCTGAAGATAAGTATAAAAAGGTTGTAGATTTTGTTTTTGGTGGACTTTTAATAGTTGAAAATATAGATGTAGCAACAGATATATTAAATAAAAATCTCTTTGCTGGGAATATAGTCACAGTAAATGGAGAGCTTGTTAGTTCAAGAGGAAGAATTACTGGAGGAGAAAATCAAAAATCAAGTATCAATCAAATTTTTGAAAGAAAAAAAGAAATAAAAGTTTTAGAAGAAAAAGTATCAAATTTGAAGTCTAAGATAGTTGAAGAGAGTAAAAGAAGAGAAGACTTGAGTATTAAACTAGAAAACTATGAAAATGAGATTGATAAGATTGATTCTTTAGAAGATAGTATTAGAAAAAAAATGGAGTTACTAAAGAAGGATTTTGAAAATTTATCTGAAAAATCTGAAAGAATTTCTAAGGAGCTTCGTAACATAAAGTTTAATATTGATGATGCAGAAAAATATAAGACTTCTTATCAAGATAGAATAAATTCATCAGTTTCAAATATTGAAGAAATTGAGAAACATATAAATTCTCTTAGAAAAGATTTAGAAGCTGATGAACTTACATTAAAAGAAACTCTAGCAAATATTGATGAGTTAAATAAGCAGTTCTCTGATACTAGAATTATTTTTCTTAACAATAAAAATAGTATAGAGCAGTATGAAAGAGATATAATCAGCAAAGAGAATGAAAATTCAGACTTAAAAGAAGAAAAAGAAAAGAATTCTAATGTTGTTAAGGAACTTTCACAAAATATTGAAGAACTAGAAAAAAATGAAGAACAATTACAAAAAGAGATAGAAGAACATATTAAAATTTATAACTCTGAAAATAGAGATATTGAAGTTTTAAATGAAAGAGAAAATAATTTAAGTAATGAAGAAAGAGAGCTATCTAAAGATAAATCCAAATTAGAAACAGATTTATTACACTCTAATGATAGACTTGAAAAGATAATAGAAGTTATTGAAAAAATAAAAACAGACATTGAAAATATAAATGAAAAATTAACTGAACTTACAGATATCACAGCAAAAACTGTTGAAGTTGAAAAATTAAAGAGTTCAAAAGATTATCTAAGAAGTTTAGAAAATAAAATTAATAATTTTGGAGATGTCAATTTACTTGCTATCAATGAATTTAAAGAACTAAAAGAAAAATATGATTATTTAGCAAGAGAAAGAGATGATGTTGTAAAATCAAGAAAACAAGTAATGGATTTAATTCAAGAGATAGATGAAAGAATACATGAAGATTTCCATACAACATACGAAAATATAAATGAAAACTTTAATAAAATGTGTGAGGAAACTATTAGAAATACTGAAGGAAGATTGAATATAATAAATCCTGAAGATTTTGATAACTGTGGTATAGAAATATTCGTAAAATTTAAAAATAAGAAGAAGCAGCCTCTTTCTTTACTTTCAGGTGGAGAAAAATCTATGGTGGCAATAGCCTTTATAATGGCTATCTTTATGTATAAGCCAAGTCCATTTACTTTCTTAGATGAAATTGAGGCAGCACTTGATGAAAAGAACACTAAGAATTTACTTAGTAAATTAAGAGATTTTACAGATAAATCACAATTTATCTTGATTACTCACAATAAAGAGACAATGAAGGAATCAGACAGTATATTTGGAGTTACTATGAACAAAGAAATAGGAATTTCAAAGATAGTATCACCTGATAAGATAACAAAGATATTGGATTCAAATAAAGAAAGTAATTAAAAAAATTTAACATTAGGAGGAGAAATGGAGAAATGAAGTTATTGTCATATATATATCTTTTGATAACAACAATACGAAATTTTTTATATGATGAAAAAATATTACCCATAAGAAAAGTTCCTGATGTTGAAGTTATATGTATAGGGAATGTCAGTGTTGGAGGAACAGGAAAAACTCCAGCAGTTCATTTCTTTGTAAAAAAATTATTGGCAAAAGGAAGAAAAGTTGCTGTAGTTTCCCGTGGATATAGAGGAAAAAGAAAGAGAGATCCTCTTTTAGTTAGCGATGGAATGGTAATTTTTGCAACAGCACAGGAAAGTGGAGATGAATCGTATCTACATGCTTTAAACTTAAAAGTTCCTGTGATTGTTGGTGCAGATAGATATAAGGCTTGTATGTTTGCAAAAAAACATTTTGATATAGACACTATAGTTTTAGATGATGGTTTTCAACATAGAAAACTATATAGAGATAGAGATGTTGTACTTATAGATGCTACTAACCCTTTTGGTGGAGGTAATGTTTTACCTGCTGGACTTTTAAGAGAAGACTTTAGAAGAGCTGTTAGAAGAGCTTATGAGTTTATAATAACTAAGTCAGATTTAGTAAACGAAAGAGAACTTAGAAGAATAAAAAATTATCTTAGAAAGAAATTTAAAAAGGAAGTTTCTGTTGCAAAACATGGTATAAGTTGCCTTTGTGATTTGAAAGGTAATATGAAACCATTGTTCTGGGTGAAAGGGAAGAAAGTTTTGATATTCTCAGGACTGGCTAATCCTTTGAACTTTGAAAAGACTGTAATTTCTTTAGCACCTAGCTATATAGAAAGAATAGACTTTAAAGATCACCATAATTTTAAGCCAAAAGATATAGCACTTGTAAAGAAAAAAGCCGAGAAAATGGATGCTGATTATATAATTACAACAGAAAAAGATTTAGTAAAATTACCAGATAATTTAAATATTAATAATTTGTATGTATTAAAAATTGAATTTACTATGTTAGAGGATAATACGTTGAAAGATATGAAAGGGTAATATCTATGAAAAAAGATGTTAAAGTTGAGTTTTTAAAAGAAAAAAATTTAAATACTTGCATTGAACTTATAAAAGAAAAAGGAAAATTTAATATACTTTCAGATTATGCAAATTTTTATGATAGAAGAACATACTTTAAGACAAATGAAAATGGAGATATATTCCAAAAAACATATAATCCTATCACTTTACTTTATCTATTTTGTGATGATGAAAAAAAATTGGCAGATTATCTTTTTAAATATTCATATGCTGAAGAAAAACAAAATATAAAAAAAATTGATAGAGCAAGTAATTTAGATATAGAAAGTTTGAAGAAAAATCTTATGAAAACATTGACAAATTCTCACTTAGATTTTTCAAAAATCTTTGCAAAAGAGTTGTTTTTAAGAGATAAAAAAGCTTTCTTTGAGCTTATGTATAATTTTTCTTTTATGGGAAACCCTAAAGACTTAAAAGTACTTTTTGTCTATGCTTTAGAAGAAATTTTTAATCAAATAAACTATGATGAAAATATTTTTTATACTATTATTGCCTATTTAACTAAATTTAGAGATGATTATTCTATCTATATGAATTCAACTGATGAAACTATAAAATTTGATATAGAAAATTATAACGAAGATAAGAAAATTTATTTGAATATAGCTGAGAAAATCTTTACTAGATATAATTTAATAAATGAAAATAAATTTAAGATAAGTTTATGTAGATATTTTGAAAATGATTTTGAGCTGAATCAAGATTTAAAAGATATTCTTAAGGGGAAAGATATATGAGAATAGCTATCTATGGTGGAAGTTTCAATCCTATGCATATAGGACATGAAAAAATAGTAGACTATGTTTTAAATAATTTAAATATGGATAAAATTATAATAATTCCAGTGGGTATACCCTCACATAGAGAAAATAATTTAGAACAATCTGATACCAGATTAAAAATTTGTAAAGAAATTTTTAAAGGAAATAAAAAAATAGAAGTATCTGATATAGAGATAAAGAGTGAAGGGAAATCATATACCTATGACACACTTCTGAAACTAATGGATCTATATGGAGAAAACAATGAATTTTTTGAAATAATAGGTGAAGATTCTTTAAAAAGTTTAAAAACTTGGAAAAACTATGAAGAATTATTGAAAATATGTAAGTTCATTGTTTTTAGAAGAAAAGATGATAAAAATATTCAAATAGATGAAGAGTTTTTAAATAATAAAAATATTATTATTTTAGAAAATGAGTACTATGATATATCTTCAACAGAAATAAGAAATATGGTAAAAAATAATGAAGATATCAGTGCTTTTGTAAATAAGAAAGTAAAAAAATTAATAGAAAAAGAATACTTAGATTAAATATAAAGAAAATTTTTTAAAAAAATTTCTTGAAAAAAATAATTAAAGGTGCTATAATCAAAAACATAAAAAAATCGAATAAATAATCGGATGAAGATATGAGGAGAGATTTCGTTAAGAAACACCGAAGAAGTAAATCTTTCAGGTAAAGAGGACTCATATTGGACGAGCCTCTGGAGAGCTTATCTACGAGATAACACCGAAGGAGCAAAGCTATTTTAATAGCCTAAACTCTCAGGTAAAAGGACGGAGGAATTGTGCATTTACATTTAATTGTATAATTCTTTTTTAATTTCAGAGGTCTTTTTTAAGACCTTTTTTTATTCGATTGAAATAAAAAAAGAAAAGGAGAGAATGTTTTATGGTACATTTAATTGCAAGTATTAATAGTTTATTTTGGGGAAGTCTTTTAATTTTACTTTTAGTAGGAACAGGAATCTTTTTTACAATTAGATTGAGATTTGTACAAGTTAGAAAATTTAGAAAGGGAATCACTCAATTAACAGGGGATTTCGATTTGAATGGTAAGGATGCTGACCACAATGGTATGTCATCATTTCAAGCCTTGGCAACAGCTATAGCGGCTCAAGTAGGAACAGGAAATCTAGCGGGGGCAGCAACAGCTATAGTATCTGGAGGACCAGGAGCCATATTCTGGATGTGGGTAAGTGCATTTTTTGGAATGTCAACTATCTATGCAGAAGCTATATTGAGCCAATTATTTAAGAAAAAAGTTGAAGGAGAAGTAACAGGAGGACCTGCTTACTATATAGAAGAATTATTTAATAAAGGAGTTTTAGCTAAAGTTCTTGCAGTATTCTTTTCACTTTCTTGTATACTTGCTTTAGGATTTATGGGAAATGGAGTGCAAGCAAACTCTATAGGGGAAGCAGTACAAAATGCTTTTAATATATCACCATATATAACAGGAGCAGTAGTTGCATTACTTGGAGGATTTGTATTCTTTGGAGGACTTAAAAGAATAGCCTCTTTTACAGAAAAAGTTGTACCTGTTATGGCAGGATTATATATTTTAATCTGTGTAGTAATTATCGTAATAAACCATGCTAATATTTTAACAGCTTTTGAATCTATATTTGTAAATGCTTTTTCTACAAAATCTATCTTAGGAGGATTTTTAGGAATGGGAGTGAAGAAGGCTATTAGATATGGGGTTGCAAGAGGACTATTTTCAAATGAAGCTGGTATGGGTTCAACACCACATGCTCATGCAATAGCTAAGGTTAAAAATCCTGTTGAACAAGGAAATGTTGCTTTAATAACAGTATTTATTGATACTTTCGTTGTATTAACTTTAACAGCACTTGTAATTTTAACAGCAAATGTAGGAAATGGAACTTTAACAGGAATTACATTGACACAAAAATCTTTTGAAGCAGCTTTAGGATATTCAGGAAATATATTCATAGCAGTTGCTCTATTCTTCTTTGCATTTTCAACTATTATTGGTTGGTACTTCTTTGGAGAAGCAAATATTAAATATCTTTTTGGTAAAAAAGCAATTAACATTTATAGAGTTTTAGTTATGATATCAATTTTCATAGGATCTACTCAAAAAGTTGATTTAGTTTGGGAACTTGCAGATTTATTCAATGGACTTATGGTAATTCCTAACCTAATTGCTCTACTACTTTTAAATAAATTAGTTTTAGAAACTTCAGACGAATATGATAAAATACATAATTTATAAAATATAAAGTAAAAAACTATTATAGATAATGAATTAATCATTATTTATAATAGTTTTCTTTAAATAATTATTTAATTTTTTTAATTATTCTTTTATTAAAGAATTGATTTCATCAAGGATAGCTTTAGTATCTAATCCGTGAGCTTCAATTCCTTCTGCTAAAGTTTCTCCAGAAGCGATCATACAACCTACGCATCCTAAACCATTTCTTTGTAAAACTTCAACTATTACTGGGTATTTTTCAACTGCTTCCATTATATTCATATCACCTGTAACCATTTTTTATCCTCCTTAATATTGTTTATTATTTTAATATAATTTACTATAATTCATTATAATTAAATTTACAAATTTTGTCAAGAATATTTAAAAATAAATAGGATAATAGGAGCAGTAAAAATTAAACTATCAACCCTATCTAGTATTCCACCATGACCTAAAAGTAAAGTTCCACTATCTTTTAAATTAACTTTTCTTTTTAAAGCAGATATAAAAATATCACCAAAAAAACCGATTAAAGCAATATATGGTATAAATTTTATTTGATAATTTATATGGAAAATATACTTTAATAAAGCAGCAGTTAAGGTAGTTAGAATCATTCCACCGATAAGTCCTTCAACTGTCTTGTTGGGACTAATATTAGGAGTTATCTTTCTTTCGCCAAAGATGTTCCCACTTATATATTGGAAAACATCATTTAACTCTATCAAAATCATATAGTTTACTATAAAATTTAAGTCATCTATATATGAGATACTTCCTATCAAATAAGTTGTTATGAAAAAAGCAAAGATTATGAAAGCTCTTTTATAGAATCTAAGAACAATGAGAATAAATAGTATCAATAGAACATAAAGATTTTTAAAATAAATTCCTAAATAGAAAGCTAAATTTACAACAATACTAGTTATTATTAATTTACTATTATATTTTATATATGCAAACTGTAAAAACTCTTTAAAAGCCAAAGTAGAGATAAATCCAAAAAGTAAAAGTAAGTAAATTCTACTCATAGTTGCTAGATAGAAAAGTATTATTATAATAAACCAAGTAAATATTCTTTGCTTTATATTAGTAAATTTCTTTTCTGATATTTTATTTTTTATTAAAAATAAAATAATTAAAGCTAGAATATCAACAAAAAACATTGCAACTAGCATATTATCCACCTTTCACTGAAGAACGAACTCTATTGAATATAGTAAAAATAAGTAATACTATTGCTAATATTAAAATATAGTCAAAATACTGATTTCCAATAAAATAATATATAATAGCTAAAAGACTTATTAAGAAAGCTCTATCACTTTTTCCCATAGGGCCTTCATAATGTCTTTTATTGTCTACCATCATTGCAGTCACACCTACATATTCTGATAATATTGATAAAAATACAAAAAGTAAATTGTAAACTTCACTTATTCCAATAACTCTTAAAAATACATAGAAGAAAACTGTATCTGATACAACATCTCCTGCTTCATTGTAAAAAACTCCCATTTTAGTTTTTTGATTGAATTTATTGGCTATCATACCATCTAAAGCATTCAAAGCCATTCTTAAAAATAGAAAAACAGGTATAGTTAAATATATAAGTTTATAATCATTGAACTTATAGATAAGTCCTGCAAAAACTATGTTTAATAAAACTGTTGTAACAGTTATCTGATTAGGACTAACTTTTAACTTTACTAGCTTTTCACAAATAGGCATAAGTAAATTTTGAAATTTAGTCTTTAATTTATATATAGAAATATCCATTTTACCTCATTTCTGCCAATGAAACTGTAAATATACCTTCGTTATCAATTAACATTTTTTCCTTTTTTAAATTATATTTTTCAAATAGGTTATCCAATTCTTTTTCACTTCTTCTTCTCATAAGCCAAGATTTTCCACTTCCTTTATGACTATTAAGAACTAAAGCTATCTGTTTTAATTGAGGATGCCAAGGCTGACCTGTATAAATCACAGCAGCATCTTTATCTAAAATTTCTGTTACACCTGATATAGTGTTTTCAAGCATTTTATTATCTTCAAAAAGCTCAAAAACTCCTGAAATTATAACTATATTAGGCTTGTAATTAATTTTTTTATATGTTTCTTTATCAAAACAATCATAGTTGACAAAAGAGATATCTTGCCAATTATTCCTCTTGATAACTTCTTCTCCAACTTCAATATTTGATTTTTTAAACTCATTTATTAAAATCTTAAGCTTTGGATATTTTTCTTTGATATCAAACAAATAATTTCCTGTCCCACCAGCAATATCTAAGATTTTAACATTTTCTTCACCTAGACTATTTATTTTTTCTTCAATTAAAGCTAACAAGTTTTTCTTTCTTACTCTTACTCCAGCCCAACCAACTTGGTTTAGATAAAATCTATCTATGAGTTTTCCTATCAATAACTTCCCACTAGCTTTATTTTTATAGATGTAATCTAAAGAAATTCCTGAGTCGAAGCCATATTTTAAGCCTAAACTCATACCCTTACTTAAAAATCCAAAAGTTTTCATTGAAAATTTTTGAATAGAATAATATATTTTTTCACTTAAAGGATATTCTTCTAAGCCTATCCTTTCATACTCCTTTCTTGAAAATTCTCTAGGAGAAACATCAAGTTCTATTTTTTGATTTCTAAAAACATCTTGTATGAAGTCATCTAGCATTTTATAGACTGTTTGTCTTTCTTTTTCAAAGATTATTCCATGATAGAAGTTTTCAAGTTCTATAAATTCTCTCTTTTTAGAAGATAAATTTAAGTAGAATTTTTTCTGTGCTGAATTCTTAACGACATAATCTTTTTGAGCAGAAAATATTATTGTAGGTAATTCTATTGCCATTGAATCTTCAATCAATCTTTGTCCCATGTTAGCTAAGTCTATTAAAAGTCTAGCATTGATTTCCTTATTGATAAGTTTATCAGAATTATATTTATTTTGTTCTTCAACATCATGAGTTAAAACTTTTGCTTTTACATAGCTCATAACCTTAGCATCTTTTTTTATTTTAGTAAGTAATGTCACAAGTTGCTTAGCAAAAGGAACATAAAGCTTGATTTCAAAAGCAGGTGCAAGCAAAGCCATACCTGCTATATTTGGTGCAAAATCATGAACATAGGCAGAAAGTATAACTCCACCTATACTATTTGCTACAATAAAGATATCTTCTTCTTTAATTTGATATTCATTCTTTATATGTTTTACAAAGGCATCTAAATCTCTAACGTAATCCATGGCATTAGGAGAAGTCTTAGTTTCTGTATAACCATGACCTCTTAAATCATATGCAAAAATATTGTATTTTAAAAATTTTTCATCTTGTGCTAAACTGTTTAATCTTTCTGAATGTTCGTGTCCTCTATGAATAAGAATCAAAGTTTTTTTACCTTGTTCAAAATTCCATTTTCTATAAAAAAGCTTATTATTCTGAACCTCCCACGACTGACACCCTACGAGTGCTAAAGTTGCAGGATTCTTGGGTAATAGTTGCTTTTGTTAGCCAACTAAATTTACCAAGCTATCCCCATAGTTCCTACGGTTCATATATT
>ERZ773018.416-NODE-416-length-25987-cov-26.630418_pt1 | contig 25987 bp, 27 predicted proteins | sample MGYA00580840_ERZ773018 | MGnify/ENA primary metagenome ERZ773018 (study PRJEB29015, sample SAMEA2738125) | human oral metagenome | biome: human oral; feature: human-associated habitat; material: saliva | place: China | collected 2256 ... | reverse complement strand
CAACTGACAATCAGAATGCTGTAACTGTGCATGTTACTCAGGGGGAAAGACAGTTCGCAAGAGATAATAAATCACTTGGAATGTTCAATCTTGAAGGAATCCCTCCAATGAGAAGAGGACAACCACAAATTGAGGTAACCTTCGATATTGATGCGAACGGAATTCTCAAGGTACATGCTCAGGAAAAATCTACTGGAAAATCTCAGGAAGTGACGATTCAGGGTTCTACCAATATTTCTGATGAAGATATTGCAAAAGCTAAGGCTGATGCAGAAAAATTTGCTGAGGAAGATAGAAAGAAAAAGGAAGTCGTAGAATCTAAGAACAAACTAGAATCTCTTGTTTATCAGATGGAAAACCTCCTTACTGATCAAAAAGATAAGATTTCTGAGGAAGATAAAGAAAAAATCCAAAAGCTGATCGCTGATGGAAAGGCAGTAAAAGATAAGGAAGATGTTGAGAAGACTCATATTGACTCTGAAATTGAGAGAATTCAAAATGAATTCCAATCACTCTTCCAAAAATATCAGGTACAACCTACTCCAGACCAGCCTCAAGCTTCTGAAGGAGAAAAACCAGCTGATGGAGAAGTGATTGATGCTGATTAATCTAGCTTTCCAAATTACAAAAAAACACTTCTTATGATTCAAGAGGTGTTTTTTTTATTTGCAACTTCGCTTTGAATAATTATACTATCTAGGTAGCTGTGAGCTTTATTCTTTCCGATTTTTTCTATGAAAGCGTTTTCTCAGTTTTGTATTTCTTCTTTTGAGCGAGAACAAGAGACCTTGACCGCTAGCTTTCATTATACTTTTGATGATAGGGAAGATTTTACAGAAACGATTAATTTTTCTCCTCTAAAAGATAAAAACTTATTTCCAATAATAAGAACTGATAAAAATCAGATTTTTCATCTCCTTTCTCAGATCCATATTGCATTAGGAGTGAGTTATTATAAGCTCTTTCCTACCAAAGACATTCTGGTTCAGACCTCTTTTCTCAATGAAGCACAGAAAAACTTTTGGCAGGAATTTTATCTTAAAGGATTGTGAGAGTTTTTTTATCAAAACCAGATCGATCCAAGGGGTTTAGCTCAGTTTTCTTGTGATGCATCTGCTCCTCTTTATGATCAAAAAGTAGCTTTAAAAGGAGAAAAAGCTCTCGTTCTTTTCTGAGGAGGGAAGGATTCATTGGTAACTGTAGAGTTACTCAAAAAACAAGGTCAGCAGTTTGATCTTTTTTCCTTTGGTAAGGATTATCCTTTGCATCAGCTGGCTCAGTTACCAACAGAGAAAAAAAGGCTTATTATTCAGAGGAAAATTGACCTTCCTCAGATCCAAAAACTGCTTGATGAAGGTTATTACAATGGTCATGTGCCAATTACTGGTACGATTTGTTTTGTTTCTCTCCTTGTAGCCTATCTTTATGGCTATCAAGCGGTAATTACTTCACTAGAAAAGAGTGCTGATGAGGGGAATACGCATTATTGTGATATGGAGATTAACCATCAGTGGAGTAAATCATCAGAATTTGAGAAAGTTTTTCAAAACTATATTAATCAGTGGATTGCTTCAGATTTTTCACTCTATAGTCCGCTAAGAAAATGGTATGAAATCAGAATTGTTAAAGAATTCTGTCAATATCCACAGTATTTTCACTCTTTTTCCAGTTGCAATAGAAACTTTCATTTAGTAGGGACAAAACTTACAGGAGAAAAGTTGTGGTGCTGAATTTGTCCAAAATGCGCTTTTGTTTATACAATGATGAGGGCTTTTTTGCCAAAAGAAGAGGTAATTCAGATTTTTGGTCATGATCTTTTTTCAGATGAAACATTAGTTCCACTTTTTCAAGAGTTGCTTGGAATCTCAGGGATTAAGCCTTTTGAATGTGTAGGAACGAATGAGGAAATGATTCTTGCTTTTCGACTTATCTTTCAGAAAGAACATGAAGTGAATGCTACTATGATAAAGCTTTTCGTTGATCATGTAAAATCTAAGATGAACATTTCAGATTTTTCTCTTTTAGAGGAGAAGTTACTTTAAGAGAAAATTAAAAAAACCTGAATTTTGCTTCAGGTTTTTCTTTATCTGGAGTATTTTTAGCTATCCAAGCTTTCTTTTTACGGCAATTTTCCCATCAAAACCAATCTGAGAAATTACAACATTGATCATCTCTCCAACCTTGAAATGTTTTTCAAGTCCATCAGTAAACTTCTGACCAAGATTAGAAACATGACAGAGTCCTTGCTTTCCTTTTGGAAGCTGGACGAATAATCCATAGGCTTCTACCCTCACAATTTTTGCATCAAATACTTGTCCTACTTCAAGATCTGTTGCAATCTCAAGGATCAGATTTTTAGCCTTTTCAATCATTTCTTGCTTTTCATGAGTAAGGAAGCAGGTTCCATCATCCTCAAAGTCAATCTTGATATTATCGCATTGTTCAATAATTTTATCGATCATCTCTCCACCCTTTCCAATAACTTCCTTGATTTTCTCAGGTTTAATCTTAAAGACATGAATCTTTGGTGCGTATTCTTTTACTTGGGCTCTCGGAGCTGGAATGGTTTCTAGCATAAAGTCCATAATCTCTTTGTACCCTTCGCTCGCTCTATCAATCGTTTCATGCACAATATCCAAAGTCAGACCTTTGAGTTTGGTATCAAGCTGGATCGCGGTGATTCCTTCTTTAGTTCCTGCAACTTTGAAGTCCATATCTCCCGTAAAGTCCTCAGTTGCCATAAGGTCGTTAAGCACCATATGTTTGATTACTGCTCCGTTTTCATCCGTTTCAGTCATGAGTCCCATTGCAATTCCTGCAACTGGCTTCTTGAGCGGAACTCCAGCATCCATAAGGGCAAGTGTAGAACCACATACGGATCCCATACTGGTTGAACCTCCAGATCCAAGGCATTCTGAAACCACTCTGATAGAGTATGGGAAATCTTCTTTGCTTGGAATCATATTTTCAAGTGCTTTTTCTGCCAATCTTCCGTGTCAGATTTCTCTTCTTCCTGTTCCTCTCATAGCTTTTGCTTCTCCAGTAGAGAAAGGAGGAAAGTTATAGTGATGGAAATATCTCTGCTCAACATCGTTATGCTCCATATCCTCAAGGACAAGGTAATCTTTTGGTCCTCCGAGCGTCACAGTAGAAAGCACCTGCGTATCTCCTCTCCAGAATAGTCCAGAACCATGTACCCTTGGGAGATTGTCCGTTTCACAGAAAAGCGGTCTAATATCTTTGATTTGTCTGTCGTCAATTCTCTTTCCTGTAGCAAGGGTTCTACTTCTGATGAAACCTTTCACCGTATTGAAAACTGCCATCTTGATCTTGCTTTCAGTGTATTCTTCTGTATCTTCGGATTCAACTTTTTCTTTTGCTGCTTCTAAAGCTTCTTTTTCATACTGACTGAAAAGATCGTTGAAAGGTACTTTAGTATTTCCAGTAAGGGCTTGCAGCTTTTCATCGGTCAAGAGTGTTTTTACAAATGCCATCGTTGCTTTACTTGGCTTATTGAAAGTGATTTCTTTCTGCTGAATGTCTAAGGTCTTCAAGAAATCAAGCTGAAGATCACAGGCCTCATCAATCACTTTTTGCCCAAGCGTGAAAGCTTGTTTCATCAGCTCATCAGGGAATTCAAGCGATTCACATTCAATCATATTGATAGATCCTTTCTTTCCTGCTACCAAAAGATTTAATTCAGATTTTTCCAACTGTTCTTTGGTAGGATTTACGATAAATTCACCATCAAGATAGCCGATCTGAGCTGCACCTACAGGACCATCAAACGGAATCCCCGCCGCCATAATAGAAAGCGAAGCTCCGATAATATCCATCACCCCAAGGCTGATTTCATGATCAAGTGCAAGTGGAGTCACAGAGATTACGACATCGTTGATCATTCCCTTTGGAAACATCGGTCTGAGTGCTCTATCAGTAAGCCTCGCATAAAGAATCGCCTGATCAGAAGGTCTTCCTTCTCTCCTTCTATACACTGCACCTCCAATCCTTCCAGCAGCGGAATAACTTTCTCTCATATCAATCATGAGTGGCAAAAAGTCCATCCCTTCTCTCGGATTTTTCTCCATTACGGTTGAGTAGAGAAGCACATTTTCTCCCATCTGCATTCTAATACTTGCATCAGCTTGCACTGCGAGTTTCCCCATTTCAAAGGAAACCGGTTTCCCATATCGCACGGTAGATTGACGAGCGATTTCAAATTGTTTTTTTACGACCATCGTTTTTGTAGAAAAAAATAAAAGCAGTGAGCTTTCCTCAGCACTGTTAAGACAGATTAAAAGGCAAAAAAATCTGAATTACTTTCCTGCTTTTTAATCCACCACCGTGATGAGGAGATTACTCACTAAGAAAGTATAGTGTTTTGGGAGGAATTTGCAACAAAAGAAAAACTTAAGAATCTTCTTGCATTTTTAAAGGAATCTACTAGAATTTTATTGTTTATTATTACTTAGAAATAATGAAGAAAACTTTAATTCTCCTTACCATTATCCTTGCTTTTATGGGTACGCTTTTTGGAATATGGTATTTTAACTCTTCTTATTCTTGTAGTGTTATTTTCGCTAAATGTAAGGAAAACACTCTTGAACATAAGGAAAAAATCTATCTTGATGTACGTGAAGAGGAGGAATGGATTGCTGGACATGTAAAGGGAGCTTTACACATCAAGATGGAGGATATTTTTGCGGGGAACTATGCGAAGATTCCACAAACTGCACCAGTTTACGTATACTGCCGTTCTGGGCGCCGTGCAGGTGAAGTGATTCGCTTTTTAGAACAAAAAGGATTTACAAATCTGATCAATGCAGGAGGATTGCGTGATATAGAAGGAGTAGAAATCATAGAAGGAAAATAATTTCTATTTTTTAGTAGAGAAATTTTTGACAAATAAAGTTATATTCACATATTTCTCTTGTTTTTTTGATTTCTTGTAAAAATAAGAATTAGCTTCTAAATTCCAATATTAGAAATGTGGGAAATCTTAGAAAGGAATAGTCAATATTCAAAGAGCTACTTGAAATCAGCTTTGAGTTGCTCTTGATGGAGCGGAGATTAAGATTAAAAATATTCATCCTACTACAGGATACTTCAGCACAGATAGATTTTTTGGTCATTATTTCAGAAAACTGTATTATTAGATTAAATATCATTATCAGAAGGGAACTATTTTGGGTAGAAATCTTCATATTTGATATGGGGTAGAAATCTGAGAAAGAGCAGAATTTTGAAACAATTTGAACTATATTTATAATAATGCTTTGAAAATGGTCTTATCTTTTGTAGAGATGACTTTTTCTTTTCTCTTTGTCTTGATTTGTTTGAGTTCCTCTTGTTTTTTTGTTTCTAAATAGTTATAATTCCTGTTTGTACTCGAAAAGTAGTGAATTTTACTTGTAATAATGCTTATGGAAGCGGAAACAAAACAACTCTGAACACAAACGATTGGAAAACTCTTACTTAAGCAGTCGGCTCCAGCAGTGATTGGAATGCTTGTTCTGGCTTTATATAATTTTGTAGATTCAATCTTTATCTGACAATATGTCGGAATGGAGGGGCTTGCAGCAGCAAGTGTGGTGTTTCCTATTCAGATGATTATCTGAGCTTTTGCAATGGCATTTGGAGTAGGAACAGCATCTATTATTTCCAGAAGTATCGGTGCAAAAGCCTATGAAAAGGTCTGACAAGTATTCGGAACCTTTCAGCTTTTGACATTTGGGTTTGTTGTGCTTTTGAGTGGAGTATCGCTTTTTTTTGTGCCACAGCTCTTGGATCTTTTCGGAGTAACGCCTGATAGTATGGAGTTTGCTAAGTCCTATGTGACCCCTTTATTATTAGGGGCAGTTTTTCTGGCTTTTGAAATGTCCAATAATAATATTATTAGATCGGTTGGGCACGCAACAACGAGTATGAAAATTATGCTTACGAGTGCAATTACTAATTTGATTCTGGATTTTGTTTTTATGAAGATGTTCAGTCTTGGAATGGCTGGAGCTGCTTGGGCGACAGTGATTTCTTGGTCTGTTTCCTGTGGAATGATGCTCTGGTATTATTTGAGTCCAAAAAATCTTATTCCGATCGCAATCAAGCATTTTCGTATCAATCTTCAGATTGCAAAAGAAATAATTCTGATTGGGCTACCGAGTTTTTTTAGGCAGATTGTGGCAAGTATGACGACAGCACTGATTAATAATTACCTCAGGAATTATGGGGGGACTGAAGCGATTGCTATCTATGGGATCGTTAATAAAGTGTTTCAGCTTTATATGATGCCAATGTTTGGAATCGTGCAGGGAATGCAACCGATCATTGGTTATAATTATGGAGCGAAAAACCTTGATCGTGTAAAGAAAGTTGTTCTTCTCTGAATTCAGATTTTGACTCTTTTTACAACTGCAATTTCTCTTATTTATTGGGTTGTTCCGACTTTTCTAGTACCTTTCTTTTCATCTGATCCAGAGCTGATTGCTAAGACCGGGGAAGTACTCCAAATGGTCGTGGCGTGTTTTGCGGTAGTAGGATTTCAGGTGGTATCTTCTTCGATGTATCAGGCTTTAGGAATTGTAAAAAAGGCATTTATTTTAGCTTTGCTAAGACAGGTTATCGTCTTTATCCCAGTATTCTTTTTGATGCTTTGCTTGCGAGAGGATAAATTGCAGGCGATTTGGCTCAGTTTTCCAATTACAGATCTTATAGGAGTATTATTTACGATTCTGATTTTTGTCCCTGATTTTAAAAAGTTGAAATCAGTATAACAGATTTCTCTTGTTTTTCTCACAAGGACTCTTACATTTGGATCTGATTTTTATTTTCTGATGCTTTGAGTGATGCTAAAAAGAGGAAAACTGATCGTTATTGATGGAACGGATGGAAGCGGAAAGAAAACCCAAACCGAGCTGATCGTCCATCGCCTCAAATCTGAGGGCTACCAGGTAGAAAAAATTGATTTTCCGCAGTATGGAAAGAAATCAGCAGGTCCTACGGAAGAATATCTCAATGGGCATTATGGTGATGCGAATGCGGTGACGCCCTATCAGGCTTCGGTGCTCTATGCGGTAGATAGGTTTTCGGCTTCTTTTCAGATCAGGAAATGGCTTGATGAGGGGAAGATCGTAGTTTCTGATCGTTATGTATCGGCGAATATGGGGCATCAAGCAGGGAAAATTGAGGATCTCGCAGAAAGGGAGCGTTTCTTGGCGTGGCTGGAGGATTTGGAATACAGGATCTTCAAAATTCCTCGCCCTGATCTTCAGATTTTTCTCTCTTTAGATCCAGAAATAAGTAGAAATCTGGCCTTGAAGGTTGAGAAGCCCAATATGGACAAATCCAAAGATGTGCATGAAAACGATGCCGAACATATGAGAAAGGCAAGCGAAGCCTTCCACTATGTCGCAGAGAAATATGGGCGAATCCAGATTGCCTGTGCTGAGCAAGGCGAGATGAAAACGAGAGAAATGATTGCCGAGGAACTATATAACAAAGTGCGTCCTTTGATTTCAAAAGAGTAAAAAAGGAAATTTCGCCCTTTATTTTTCTGAAATGAATGTCTGATTGACTTCACTATAGGAGTATGAGTGGGGATTGCAAGAGAAAGTTGAGAAGTTTTTTAGATAAGGGGCTTGCAATAGCACTCTAAAAGAGTATAGCGGCTTCTGCAACAAAATAAAAAGAAAAGAAAATCTGAAGTTTGCCTCATGATAGTGAGCCGAGCTTCCGAAGTTAGGGGATGACTTTGTCACTCACAATCTCCAAGGGGTAGGAAGTGGACTACTTGAACTAATAAAACAAATTGAACTATCTCCACTTAGACGGTTCAAAAAAACAAATACAAAATATGAGTAAAATTAAAAAATTTAAATTTGTATTGCTTACAGCATTAGTCGTAATCTTCACAGGAGTTATTACTTCTTGTGATGAGTCTTTGGATGAGCCTGTAGCTCTAGGGCTAGAACAATTCAAAAATGAGAATTTTAGTTCTCAAGGATTAAGATCTTCTGGAGGGACTACTGTTTTACAGACGAGATTTCTTCCAATTTATCACTGGTGGGAGTGGCAAGATCGTAATGATAGAAAAGGGGTATGTGGTGAAACATCCTATATGGTGGCAATAAAAACTGTTGCTACATGGAACAATATACCATATACCATGAGCCTTGAACAGCAAAATCTTATTGTTAATGGTACTGCTACTTCTCCAAATCCGTATCAATTATACAACTATTGGAAAAAAATGATCAAAAGCTTGCCACTTGTGATTTTGCGAGAGGGAAAAACTTTCAAGTGATGGTCAGAATTGGACAACAAGAACGAAAATTAAAGAGTTTATTGAAACAGCTCTGAAAGAAAAAAAACTTGTTATTATGCCCGTTATAATTAACGGACATCGTGCTGACTTTTGGAATAATGATTTCAATGTTTCGTCAACAACTGCCTCTGATGAAACTAATAACTATATTAGTAAATATGGTAATGTTGGACATTGGATTGTGATTTATCGCTTAGATGTAGAAAAAAATAGTGAAGGATTTTCTATCGGAACAGCATATTATTGTGATGTACTTGAACAAACAGCAAGTTCATCAGTGAAATCTGTAAATTATTTACGACTTCTTGATGCTAATCGTGCAGCTGGCTCAACTTATTCAGCTATGTGGTTTGATTCTCCGAAAAAATAAAGTCTTGAACTTGTATAAAAAATTAATACCCTTCCCGTATTTTGGAAGGGTACTTTTATTTTCTTACCATTGATGAATGCTGAGATTTAAATTTTTTTATTTTACGGTATTATGTCTTTTGGTTTTTCTTGGTATATTGCTACAAGATGCTTTAAAATATAAAATTCTTAGCTTTACTTTAGATGAACAAATATTCTGATATGATCAGCTTTCTTGAGAAGAAACCAAACTTCCTACTTACCGATCTCATGGGATAGATAAAATTAAGTTTTTCTTGAAAGATAGAGAACCACTTCCTAAGATTGAAAATACTAGAAAGAAATCTGAATTGGACGAAAAGTTTTTTGATCCAGAAGGACTTGATTTTTATTATGCTTACCCTCTTTCTCGTTTGCAAGTTGATCTTTTTATTGATAAAGTGGAGATCAGCTTTCTTGATAAACAGAGAAGTATTTTTATAGATAAGGATTCTCCTGAAGATACTGATTCTTGGCGATTTACTTCTTATCAAAAACCAAGAAGAAAGAAAACAGAAATCCTTACTTTTTTAACTGCATTAGCAAATTTTCAAACTGAGGAAGCTCGTGATATGCTTGTAAAAAATAATGAACTACTGCCATTTAATGGACTTCATTTTGATTTTAAAGAAATAATAGCAGGAAAGGATAAATTATATGGAAGTCTTCTTTTTGAGTGATGATGAGGTCCTGAACTTTATGATTTTCAGCTTTTTATTAGTGGAACAACGCTTTACTTTCTTTTTACTGTACCATTATAAAATGGATAAAATAAAACTAAATCGTTTCACTTTTCCTTGTAGTCTTCCCAAATTTCGGATAATTCAAAAAACACAAATATAAAATATGAGTAAAATTAAAAAGCTAGTGTATTCACTAGTAGTGATGATTTTCGTGGTTGTAGCTTTTAGTTCCTGCGATAAGAGTGATGCTTGCCTTGAGGAGAGAAATCTTCTCCTTTATTTCCTATAAGGTTTAGTCAAGGGTGGATTGCAAGGGAAAGTTTGGAAGTTTAGATTCTTTTTAGAAAGGGGGGGCTTTTTACACAGGCTTTTTTCTCTTGTCATTTTTAATACAATCAATACTTTATTACTTGTATTTTATATCATCATTATGATATATTATGAAAAGATTGCTGCTTCTCGTTTTTATTGTATTATTCTTTCCCCAGAAAATCTGCTGGTGATATACTCATTATCCTGATTATGAGCACTCCTCTTCAGAACTACAAGATACTTTAAAATATTTTGGGAAATTTCTAGATATTGATGGACTAAAAGAAAAAGATGAAAAATGATGGTCAATATATTATAATATCCCTCCTAAAGATTTTTTGTGAGCAATAATTGATTATAAGCTCTTTCCCTTTGTTGAAAGAGGGTATGCTTTCTCCTCAAATAAAACAGTCTTTCTTCAGCTTATATCCAAAGCCTTCGGATTTTGTTCACAATGGAGCTTTTCTTCGTTGAAAAATGTTTGTGATCATTATTTCTATGATCTCATTGGACCAAGAATCCAGATTTCTCCCATTTCTTTTTCGGATTTACAACAAGCCTTTACTATTTGAATAGGACTTAGAGAAAGGGGGCATGAATTAGATTTTGATGAGCATTATGTTCCTTTGACTCATAAAAATACTGCTATTATACAAGAATACGCTTTAGGAGATTATCTTTTTGGTATTGCTATTGCTCCAGATAGCTCAAGTCAGAATTTTATCTATGTTCTCAAAGCTGGAGATACTTATTGGCAACCTTTTGTGCGTATTATGGAAAATATTTCTGTCTCTGATCTAATTAAGGCAAGATTAAGTTTAGTAAAACAGAAACTTAATTTATTTCTTCCAGTTCCACAACGAGATGAAAATACCTTTCATTTAGGGGATTTTACTCCACAATATGAACTACAAAAAAATGGAATATGGAGATTGAATGCTTGTTTTGAAGAAGAAACTATCTGCCCAAAGAATGAAGATTGCAAACTGAAGCAAAAGAAGCTCCCACTCAAGCAATGTGAAAAGCTTTGAATTACACTAACGACAACGCTTTGAAAATAAAATAGCCCCTCATAATGAGGGATTTTTTTCTTCAAACGATCTACGAAGCTCTAGAAAGGGGTCTTTTTTGTCCTTAAACTGAATTCTAAGGATCATCTAGAGGTCTTTTTTTACTATTCTCATTGATATTGGTAGGAAAGAATATTATATTCCTCGGTGTCATAAGCGACAATCCCTTCCGCATGCCAGAGATGAAAATTCTTGATCCCTACTTCCAAAGCCATTTTGCTACAAATTGTGCAATACGGCTCTCCAGCTTTAGTAATTTTCCCTTCTTGATCTAGGCGAATAAAATATAAATCTGAACCTGGAAGCTGATCTGAAGCAGATTTTAAAGCATCAAGAATGGCTCTTTGTTCAGCATGGATACAGCAGGTTTTATCAGTAACTTTTCTATGATACTGTGCTTTATCGCAGTGGCATCTCCTTTGAGATTCTAAGTTCTGTGCTGGTGAATTGAAGCCTTTTCCGATGATGTCTCCATCTTTCACAATGATACATCAGCATTTTGATCTTTCACAGCTTGCTTTTTGTGCGATTTCTGCCGCTTGTTGCATAAAAAGTTCTGCTTGTGTGTGTTCTGGTCCGATCAAAAGTTTCATATTTACGGTGCTAAAGATAAAAGTTGCTCCAAAAGAGTTTGATAGAAGGACAATGTGATAGCTATATTCCTTACCTTAAGAAAAGATAAAAAATCTGAATTTAAATCTACGATTTTGATCCAACTTTGCAAGGGGAGGTCTTAAAAAAGAACAAATGAAGGTACTTATTATTTTTTAGTAATTTGTTCATAAGTTTCAGGAGAAATAGTGCTTGCTAGATTGCTACAGTCAAATGAAGTACAGTAGCTAGGAATTAGAAGTTTCATCAGATCTCCAGGAGTAAAAAGGTTTTTTTCTGCGTTTAGACCTGCAGCCTCAAATCACTCAAAAATAAGCTCACTACAATAGAAAAAATCGCTTTTATTTTCCAGCATCGAAATAGTTCCTTTTTCTCCGCTTTTTCTTCCTCATAAGAAAGTATCATAAGCCATACCAGCAGTATCGTATTTTGCTCAAAGTTTGCTTTGTGCAAAGGCTACTGCCTTTTCTCCGTATCATTCAGGAGGATTGAGCATCATGACATCGATCATAGTATTGTCTCTGGCAAAATAGTCTGTGAGTTTTTCTTCATTTACTCCTTTTGAGTTTGCATGGGTGATATAAATGGTTCCATCAGAATCAACCTTTGAGATCATGACTGCATGCTGAAATCAGGATCCGCTCGTAGATTGGGTTAATGGATGAAGAATGGATTTTTTCATCATAGTATTTAATTCTCCATTTCCTTTTCCTTGGGCTCAGACATTAAAGAGGAGAACTTTTCCAACTGCCTTATCTTTTGGGGTGAGTATCTGATATTTGAGTTTATCATATGGACTTGGAACAGGGAGCTGATGTTCTAAACATTGGTTTTCTAGTGCTTTATCTTTGCAGAGTGACATCAGAAAGGTCTTGTCAGTGAGATCACTCAAAGAAGAATTCTGATTTTTGATATTTTGTTCAAATTGAGAGATGAGTTCATACAATTCTGCTGTGCTTTTTTCAGAGAGATTGAGCTTTTGAATCTCTGATTCAAGATGTTTAAATCCAGATTTCGCACTCAGAGAAAAGCCTTTTATTAAGCCTTGAATTAGGGCAAAAAATGCTTGAAGATATTCCTTTTTTTGCAATTTCTCTCAAATAGAAGTTAAGAAATTGCTGTCTTTTTTATAATAGTCTGAATCTTGATCAACCTTTTTAATCACTTCTGTTGCAAGATCTGAAAGCATTTTTTTTGTTTCTGTAGAGAGGTTTATTTCAGCTTCTAAGTTACTTCAGATTTCATCGGCTTTTTCTGTTGTATCAATTTTTTCTTCAGACATAGTAAATTCATACAAAATAAAGAATTAATCTCCTAAAGTATATACAAAAAAAGTAAATATGCAAAAAAAAGGGAATTTTCAATAGAAAGTTTAATAGTGTTTGTTTAAAATAAAAAGCTATTTGAGATAAAAAAATATTAAAAAATTTTTTCTTTGAATGAGTTGTTTTTAAATAAATAGTAAAAAGTTTAGTATGATTTTTGTTCTCCTCGATAGAGGATCTTTTTGATCAAAGTTTGATAGTCAATATGTTCTGCAAGCATCTGGCAAGCTTTTGCTCTATCAAAAGTTTTCGTTTCCTCGCCGACGCGATCAAAGGGAACTTTCAAAAATAAACGAGGAAGTCTGAATTTATCTGCAACGAGTTCAATCCCTCGGCTTTCCATCTCTCCAAACCCATATGCTCCTTTGCCTTCCAAAATCGGCTTTTCGCTAGACCGAATACTTTCAATCTTGGCAAAGCGGATCGGAAGCGCAGGGAGGAGTTCTTTTTCTGTCGTTCGGTTTTTGATTCTCCCAATCTGGATCAGTTTTTCTGGCTGTTCCCCACGATTCCAATAGCCACAAATCCCAATATTCACGAGGAAAAAATCTGACTCTTCTTGTTCAGCCAGAAATTTCGTCAAAGTAAAAATCGTTTCGTAATTTCCGATCCCTGTGCAGAGGTAATGGATTGCGAGCTTTTGTTTGAGCTTGAGGTTTTTGATCTGAGTTTTTACGGTTTTGAGTTCTCAGGGAGTCCCGCAGCAGATGAGGAGGTGCATGGTTGGTGTTTATGAGTTGAAAATATCCTGCCTTGCTGGGAATGTTACCTTAGCATAAACCAAAAAGAGGTTGATTTTTGAGGATCAAGTCCGAGTTCTCAGGTATTGATTATCTGTTCCAAGGAGGTTTCTTCAGCTTCTCTAGGAAGGAGTTCACTAAGTAGTCAAAAGGCTGGAAAACTTCTCTGTTCTTCAAGACTCATTTTCTTTTTGACAATATGGCTGATTAATTGTTCAGAGGCTTCTTTGCAAGGATTCGTAGGAAGCTGATTGAAGCAATTACTGATCACGAGGAGTGAATATTCCGTTTGGAGGAGTTTTCTCAAGAGATCAGTCAGGTTTTTATTTTTTTCTCCTTTCTTTACAAAAAGCACCAAATGCCTTTGGTTGACGTTAATTACTCCGAGATAGCAGAAAAGTTTATCAAGGTAAGGGTAATAATTTTCTTCGGTTTGCGGAATATGATTCTGAACAAAAAGTTCCGGAATCTGATGTGATCCATTTCGTTTTCTTCCAAAATGAGGTCAGATATTTCCGGTATAGAGCATCGCTGATTCAGGCAAATCATCCACCTGAATGAGTAAAATGAGCGGCTTTTCTTGATCAAATGCAAGCAAAATACTTGCAAGGAAAATAGTAGTATGAAATTCAAGCTCCCAAGGGCAAACTGCATAACGAAATTCTTGCTGAGGGTAGCCAATCAGTTCCTTTGCAGAGAGTGTATTGACCATAATCTCATCAAGAAGTTGTTCGTAAGGCATAGAAGAGAAATAAAAGAAATAAACTGAAAATTGTTTTTGGTCGGATGAATTTTTTAAGTTATTCGTACTTCACTATAGTGCTCTTCATTTGAATTGCAAGTAAAAGTTGTTGAAGTTTTTGTAGTCTTTATTTGCTTTTTTTGTTTGTTCATTTTGCTTGTTAATGATTGTGATTCGGATTTTGTGGCTTTGGGTAGGGTTTTCTTTTAAGAAAAATTACTATCTTTATTTTGTGATGTTGTTGTAAAATCTCATAACTTGGAGTACAAACCTATCAGCAAGCCTATATCTCTTATCTCGTTCTTCACTACTCATAAAGACAATAGATGCACTTTCTATCCAAAACTCTCTAAAAATCTCACTGATATTATTTTTGAGTCTATCGATTTCTTCTTTTTGAAGTTGATCATAAATGAGAATCAGATCGATTCCAATTGGCTTTCAGAATTTATCTCACCAAAAGTATTGAGCAATTTGATTTTTATGGTTTTCAAAAAGAGAGAGTAAATTTTGTCTTAAACTTTCAAAAAAAAGTTCTTTAAAAAAGGGTAATAGGGTTGGTTTGATGGTAATTACTCGTCAGGTATTTTCTTTGTCGACTTCCAAGATCCCAGCTTCATTGAGTCCATCTACCTGTTTTTTGATTGCAGGAAAAGTCCATCAGAGTTCTGTTTCTAATGCTCTCATAGATACTCCTTGTCTTCTAAAGATAAGGTACTTGAGAATGTCTACTTTTGCTTTACTTCCAAAGAGTTTTTCAAGGTTCATGATGAATAATAGGATAAGAACTTAGAACGAAGATGGCATAAATGTACTTCTAAAAGAAGATTTTAAAAGCCTGAATCTTGCTTTGAAATGTATACTTTTTATTTTAAAATGCAAGGAAGAATTGGCGTTTTCTTTCTAAAAAAAGATAGCTTGGAGTTGAGCTATCTTGATATGGTAGTTCTACACAGAGCTTAGGAAATAAGAATATTTTCTTTTATTTCTGCAATAGTAGTTCTGATTTCTTCTAGTCCAAATGCGAAGTTATTTCTCAGATTTCCATTTTTTCTCATGAGGGCAACTAGTTTATCATCGAGATCTTGTATTCCTTGGACCAAAAGCATGAGATCTGTTTTTGATTTAATGAGTCCGTTATTGATTTCTCTTCCAAGCCTGATGGTATAAACTCTCAACTGAAGCAGTGTTCTAATGACAATATCAACATATTCACTATCAAAGGACTCAACAATTCCTCCTCCGTATTGACTGGTTTGTTCAGTTGTTAGTTCAAGAGCTGAAACGAGAGCATCACAGGTGGTTGTAATTTTATCAAGGAGTGTAGTCATTTTAGTAGTTGTACTTGATAGGGTGTTGAGCGTATTCATTGGTTTTTTTCTGAAAGAGAATAAAAAGATAAGTTGTTGATCTAAGTATACGCGAAAAATAAAAAAAAGGAAAAAAATCTGATGTTTTGATTCTCTTCCTCCTTGTGATTTTTTGATTTTATGATAAGATATTTTTTTGGCTAGAAAAATGGATTGTTTCTGTATTATTTTTTTAGGAGTTCTTTCATAGAAACTTCAATTTTCCTTGTTTTTTTCTTGATTTCAGGGTCTTTGATTATCTGTTGCATATAGTAATCATTGGTTCTTCCTGTTGTTCCTCAATAAACTCCGACAAAAGCTTTTAAAATTTCATCTTGGCTTTTAAAAATATAGTACTTAATTCCTCTGTATTCGGAATAATTTTTAAAACGAAGGATTTCTTCAGGAAGTTTTTTTATTTCTTTTTTTGTTAGAAAGGCATCTTCCTGAATATCAAGGAGGAGAATTTCACTGATAACATCAGTTTGGATTTTTGCTTTAAAAGCCTCTAACTTTTCCTCTTCATTTCAGTATCGTTCGTTGAAATCTCCATACTTATTAAAATTAAGCTGATTGAGAGTGTTTTTTACTTCTTGTATTTTATCTGCTTTATTCCCTGTGCTTAGTTTCTCTCTCGTATCCATTATTCTTGGATGAAATGGTTAAAATCTGAGATTTTCTCTATGGGGAGTCCAAAACTTTTTTCTACAATTGGTACTATGAATGCAGAAGGAACGAGATGGAGATCAATCTGTTTTTTTAGTTGTTTTTTTAGAAGGGTTAGTGTAAGATATTTCCCACAAATTAAGAATTTTTTGATCGGATTTTTGGTATTTGCCATAGCAAGATAATGTTTTAGGGAAAGAGGAGTTTTTATCTGTTTTGTATCGCTAAGCTGATGAGGATATGGTGTAAAATAGCCAAAATCGTGGTACATCATCCATTTTTTAGCTCTATTCTTCCTTGTAAACCATAGTGGAAGTCGTCCATTTCGACGAATCATGCTATGATATCGGATGAGATCTGGTTTTTCTTTTTTGATAAAAATAGAAAATCTGATGGACTCCCAAAGATTCAAGGTACTCAATCCAATTCCAAAAAGTTTTTTGAGTTTTCCTATTCTACCTTTAGGACATTTATTTCCAAAAAGTTTTACTTTGTAGCCTTCTTTTTCTAGAAGGGTTTTTACGTCGTGGAGATAGGTTTCTATCCCTCCAATTTTATTGATAAAATCGCTGACAAGGACGATTTTCTTCCCCTTTAGATCTACTGTAAGTTCTTTAAAATGTTTGAATCGTTTTTCTTTGGTATAGTTTTGAGCGATAGCTTTGCTTTTTTCGGCTAATTCTTGATAAAAATCTGATTTTTTTTCTGTTTTTTCTTTTTGAAGTTGAATGAGCATGGTGGCGAATTTTGCTAGGTCACTACTTCCTTTACATTGATCGATAGCATATTCCTCTGGTATGAAAGGAAAAAGTCCTCATTTTTTAAATCCTACTACTGGAATTCCTCGCTTGAGCACATTGATAGCACTTAGTCAGAAGGTTTCTAAGAATCTCGATGGCATCAGACAATAGTCAATGTTATCAAGATATCTTTCTACTTCAGAAAGAGGCTTTCGTCCGAAAAAATGAATTTGCTTAAAATGATGGCTGAGTTCTAGAAGTCATTTTTCATAACTTCCAGAGCCGAAAATATAAAGTTCAAAGGGGAGTTCTTTCCCGGGATATTGATTGATAAAGTCAAAAATTAGATCAAAACCTTTTTCGGTTTCGAGTCTCCCAAGGAAAAGAAGTCATAGTTTAGAATGGGTATTCATCAGTAGAACGAGAATAAAGATAGTAGGAGTATAGCTATGAGTAATACTTTTTCAATTAAAAAAATCTAGTAAATGGAATTCCATCTACTAGACTATTTTTTACTCTTTATCAATCCATTTTTTTATGAGCCTAATTTTCTCGGCTCTTTTTAGACTATAATGGATTTCTTGGAGTGCTTCTAACCTTCTAACCCTTTCTTGAAGGGCGAGGTTGAGGCTGAATCTGTTGACAGGATCGCCTTTTGAGGCAAATCCTTTGTCAAACATGTATCTCCTAAAGAAGAAGGCTAAGCCAATAGCAATGAAAATTATTGCTAAGGCTATTGAAGAGGAATGTCCATATATAAGGATAATTATCCCTATTAGAATGAACGCTATTCCGGTGTAAGTTATCTCCCTTCTTAGTGGGAGATACACTTCTCTCTCAAACTTTTTTTTAATTTCTTTCTCCATTTTTATATTTTTTTGTTACTATTTTTTTATGACTTAGAGTATATCTAATAATGTTTTAAAGTCAATGTGTTTTCCGTGGATTTTTTAAATGTTTTTTTTGGTACTTTTATTGAGTCAGAATTGTTTTTTTGAAAAATCTACTTTTTTTTAATTCAAATGTCTTGCTAAAACAAGTCCCCAAACCTGCAAATCAGGTCTTTTTATTTTTACAGTTTTTGCAAGTTCATTGAGTGTTGCACCTGTTGTCGTAACATCATCTACAATTAATAAGGTAGCTCCATGAGGAAGTTTTTCTTTTTCTACAAACTTAAAAGCTAAAGTCAGATTTTTTAGTCTTTCTGCTCTATTAAGTTTAACTTGTGATGTTGTGGCTTTATTTTTTTTAAAGCAAGAAAGAAAGGGTAACTGAAGAAGGTCTGATAAAGATTTAGCAAGAAGCTCAGATTGATTATAGCCTTTTTGAAAATATCTACGATACCGATGAGAGGGAACAAAAGAGAGAAAAAGCTGTCGTTTTTCTAATGAGGAGGATAAATAAGGATTGAGTTGGATGAGTAATGCTCCTCTTTCAGCCAAAAATAAAGCAATATCCTTTTTATGATAAAATTTTAATTTAAGAATCAATTTTTTGAGAAAAGTCTTGTAGGCAAATCCAATAAGCAAGCCATCTAAAAAAGTTCTCTCTTCTAAAGTGCAGTTTGCACAAGTCTTAAATCAAGGACTTGGACAATGGCAAACAGGACACAATTCTGGATGTGGGAAAAGCTGTTTTTTACATTCAAAGCAAAGGTAAGATCAGACTTTTCAACATCAGCAACAAGTACGAGGGAAAAGGAGTTCTAGCCGTTTACTCATTATATATTGGTAAGAAACTAAAAAGTCTTCAAATTATAGTCCAGAAACTCATACGTCTTTTTTGAATGAAAAACGAATATTGATTTGAGAAGCTCCAATTAAACTTACTAACGCAATTACTAATCACAGACTCGGAATCCAAGTTACATAGGGGGCAAGAAATTCCTGAGTAAAAAGTCGCTCATAAACTGCTCCTTTAAAATAAGCAAGAGAAAAATATAGAGAAGAAATCAGACTTCCTAGAGCAAGAACGCACCAAAGCAAGGTCTGCAGTTTTTTTTCAAAAAGTTCTGAAGAAATTTTAATCGTCAAATGAGAATTTTGAGTAAAAAATCGAAGTCATAATCAAAAGAAAACAAGCATCAGCGTAGGTTGTGTATTGAGTAGAAATTCAGCAATCTTTGCATATTGCATACCCAAGAAAAGCGTCTCTGGACTCAACTGCAGATGAGAGACTCGCTGAGAAAGAGCAGAACCAAAAGCCAAAGAGAAAGCTAAAAGTACATAATTTCCAAAAGTCATCCTTACTAGTTTTTCTACTTTCAAAAGAGAAAGCACAACAAGAATAAGTACAACCGATAAAAATAAACTTGCCTCCACCGACATTCTCCAATATATCATAATAAAAAACTATTGCATATCTAAGAAAGATAACTACATATAAGGCATATTACGATTCAGAAAGAAAATGTCAATTTTATTTTCAGCAAAGGGAGATGAAAAAGAAAAACTGATTTACAATGGTAGAAATTATTCTTATCTTAGTGATTATTTCTACAGCATTGATTACTATTATCCAAGGGATAAGTAAAACCACACAATATATTTCAGAAATGAGACAAAGAACAATTGCTCTCAATCTCGCTAAAGAAGGAATTGAAGCTGTCTATAATATAAGAGATACCAACTGGAGAAGGCGATCTGCTAATAGAGATGAATGCTGGCTTAAAGCAAATCCAATGATAGATGAATGAGGAGATGGCTGTGAAAATGATTTATGGTTATGACAAGGGAGATATGCCCTCTTTCGTGCTTCGGAATGAAACAGTAATTATTATATGTTAGAACAATGTGAAGGCCCAGGTGTATCAAATTCCATACGGTCAAATGGAATAGAACAAATTGCAAATCGAGTAAAAAAACCAGAAGCTCTGAAAAACAGAATACAATATCTGACAGACTTACTATCCTATCCTGAGGATCCTAGCGATAAGAAAAATCCAAGAAATTATCTCTTACATTCGATAAATGGTGAGCGAGTAGATCATCAAAATTTTAACAAACTCTCTGATAGTGAAAAACAAAAAGAAGAAGTATCCTTGGGAAGATATCGAAGATTTATTACTTGAGACTGACTTTATAACAAAGATTATTATGACAACAACCCTACAGAATTATTAGGATGTAAGCGATATAAAGAAAAAAAATGCATATCTTCTGATGCGAAAGAATTTCGCTTCTGTTCAACCGTTATCTATTCGTCTCCTTACCAAGGGATTGTAAATCTTTGTGCAATTATGACCAATTTTGTTGAATAAAGAAGCTTTTTACTCCTTAGATAGTATAGCTATGGATGATCAGATTTTTGAGCAAATCAAAAGGGTAAATGAATACGGGAAAGAATATCGATATGCAAGAGAACTCTCTAAAGTCCTTGAATATTCTGACTTTTCGAATTTTTCTAAAGTAGTAAAAAAAGCTGAAACCGCATGCAAAAAGAGTGGACAAGCAACAACCAACCATTTCAGTGAATTTACCGAAATGGTGAAAATCGGCTCCGGAGCTACAAGAGGTCTAAAAAGCCGAAAACTCAGCCGTTATGCCTGCTATCTAATCATTCAAAATGCAGATCCAAACAAGGAAATTGTCGCTCTTGGACAAAGTTATTTTGCTTTGCAAACAAGAAAACAAGAACTGTCCGCGCAATATCTAGAGGATCAGAAAAGAATTCAATTAAGAGACGAAGTTACTGAGCATAATAAGAAGCTTTTTAGCACTGCAAGAGGAGCTGGAGTCCATGACTATGCTACATTTTATGATTCTGGCTATCAAGGGCTTTATGGACTCAAAAAGAAAGAGATCATTGAAAAGAAAAAGCTGAATACTGACGATAATATTCTGGATCATATGAGTAGTGAAGAACTCGCTGCCAACCTCTTTCGTGCTACTCAAGCTGAAGCCAAGATCAAAAGAGAAGCTATTAAAGGACAAGAAAAAGCAAGTAAAGCTCATTTCGAAGTAGGACAAAAAATCAGACAAACTATTCAAGAACTCTGAGGAACCATGCCTGAAGAAATTCCAGCAGTAGAAGATATTAAATATGCAAGGAAAAGGCTAGAAGAACTAGAATATCATGAAAACGCACAAAGTCCCAGTTTCGATCAGAAATTAGCAGAAAAACTTGAAGAATCAGAACTCCCTCGTTACAAACTTCCCGATAATATTGAGATATTAGGCAAATTAGCACGAATCATTAAAGGCTATCCATGAGAAAAAACAATCTTCATCTGAGAAAAAAAATTTAAAGTCTCCAGTGAAGGATCTAGACTGATCAAAGAGATTATTCCTATAAAATAAAAAAAGATCCCAGTTTATGAGATCTTTCAGTAATTACTAAAAATACTTTTAATTTCCGAAAATTTCCTGAGTTTCTTTCAGGTCTTTCTCACTTAACCCTCTAGATTTTGCCTTATCTCAAGACGGTTCTTTCTGAAGGGATCAATGCTTATTGTCAGAAAGCTTAGGATTTGATTTTACATAAATAATTTCATTTTCCTCATCTTCTTGATTATTTTCATTAATCAAAGATTCGGTTTCTAGTTTTTGATCTTTATTTTGATTTCCCGTTTCTACAATGAGTCCTGTTCCCAAAATAAGAGTTCCTGTATGAAGAGTAGAAGCATTCTTTGAGTCAAGAAGTTGTAATCTTTTAGGAGTTTTCAAAGATGATTCAGTCACTCAAAAAAGTTCTCCAGTTCAGTCAACAGCATTTAAATCTGACTTTTCTCCTCCACTCAAGTTTTTACCTGAAGAAATCACCAGCTCATCAGAAACTTTTTCTCCAAAAAAAGAAGTAATCCTAGAAGGAACATCAAGAACCCAGTGAGAAATTATCTCCGCTCCACTTGGATTAATCCATTTAAAAATAAAAAAGAGAACAAACAAAAAAAGAAAAATCAAAATAATTCTCCCAATATATCTCCTCCATACTCGAACAATTAAGAAAAGAAGAATAATCACAATTGTCCAAAACCAAGTAATCGATGTCATTTTTATAAATACTATCAAGTAAAAATACATAAACAATACTAAATTATATTAAAAAGTCAAGTAAAAGAAAAAAACTAAACTTGAAAGAAAAAATAAATTCTTTACTCTCCACAAAAGATCGTTTTATTCTATCAAAAAAATATGCAATATCCAAAGCATATCGCACTCATTCCAGATGGAAACAGAACTTGGGCAAAAGAAAAAGGAAAAGATTGAATTCAATGACATTTTGAGGGGTTTCAAAGAGCAATAGAAATTACAGAATACATCTTTAAAGAAACGCCTATTGAAGTTTTTACTCTCTGGGGATTAAGTACAGAAAACTTAAAAAATAGAAGTAATGCCGAGCTTTCCTACCTTTTTGAACTTTACAAACAAGTAACAGAAACGCTCTATGAAACTATGGAAAACTACCAAGTAAATTTTCGCATGGCAGGTGATAAAAGTCAACTTCCGTCTGATTTACTAAATTTCCTTGAAGAAAAAGAAGAAAAATTTAGATTTAATTCTTCTAAAACCTTAGTTCTTGCAATCAATTACGGAGGACAAGATGAAATCATCAGAGCTGCCCAAAAGCTTCAAAAGCAATATCAAGAAATTACCAAAGAAAGTTTAGAATCTACTATGGATTTTTGGGGTTTACCAACTGTTGATTTAGTCATCAGAACAAAACAGAAGCTTGCAAAAAGGCTTTCTGGATTTATGCTATGGCGAATTGCCTATGCTCAGCTGTATTTTACAGATCTTTATTGTCCAGAATTTACCGTTGATGAATTAAAAAAAGCCCTCAAGCGATATGATCAAAGCCTAGAAACTCAAAATTTCTGAAAATAACCTTACCTACAAAAAATTAAAAAAAATCTGACTTCATTACGAAAATCAGATTTTTTTTTGTATAATCATTCAACTTAGAAAGGAAGATCATCAGATGAATTAGCAGGAGTTGTAGATGATTTTTCAACTCTTCGGCAAGTAATGCTATTAAACCATCTTCCTGGCTGATTTCTAGATTCATTTGCTCTCGCATTCAAATGAACAGTGATCAAATCACCAGTATTTACATCAGACAAAAGATTAATCTTGTCTCTAAAAAAATCAACTGCGATAGACCCTTTGAACTCTCTGTCGGTGTTCTCTTCCAAAACGATGGTCTGTTTTTCAACTCCTTCACCAATCGTTTCTCTTGGTCCGATAAATTTCACAAATCCTTGATACTGCATACTGTGTGTAGTAAATAATAAAAAAAGTATTACACTTACCTGAGAGATTAGTGTTTTTTCTTGTAAATGCAAGGGAAAATCTCATTTCGGATTAAAATCATCACTGCAAGAGATAAAAAGCAGTCTGCAAGATTAAAAACAGGAAAAGTACCAATACTAATAAAATCCCTTACTCCATCTAAAAAAATTCTATCAACAAGATTTCCAAGTGTCCCTGCAAGGAAAAGGATAAAAACTCGATCATTCAAATACTTTTTTCTCCAAAGAAAAACAAAAAGTCAGATTCCAAGAAGAGAAACCAAAATCACAATCGGTAAATAAACTTGCATTCCTCGAGAAATTCAAGTATTTAAGGTAGGATAAAGGAAAGGAAGTTCTTGTCCTCGTTTAAGATCATAAAAAAAACACTTTGAAAGCTGATCTCAAGCAAAAAGCACAAGCATTAAAAGTAAAATAAAAACATTTTTCTTCATGATATTCTTTACAATAAAACTCACTTACTATAATTTTTTTCAAACAAGAAACAACAAAAAAAAGAGGGAAATTTCCCTCTTTTTTAACACTATCTCTTAGGTTTTTTAACCAATAACGAGCCAACGAACAATCCTAGGACAAAAAAATTCTTCGGCTCTTCAAAGGTTATTTCAACCTCGTATGAGCATTGCATCACATAAATTGACGCTATAAACTCATAAACTGTTCCTATCAACAAAAGAAATGTAATCAAAGGCTTAAGCAAAAGATATACATCCTTAAGATGAGAAGAGTTCGTCTTATCTTTTAAAAAGAATAAAAAAGAAAACGAACATATCAGCCCAAAAACAAAGGCTGATAAACCTAGCAACAATAATAAAGTAACAGATTCCATAATTTTTATTTTTTAATGATTTATATTTTCATTATGAGCATAATCATATATACCACAAAAGTCAAGCTTATTTCTACATACTTTCAGGCGTTGCAATTCCAAGGAGCTCAAGGGCATTTTTCATCACGCACTGAACTGCCTCAATCAACGCTAAACGAGAGGTACTCAAAGCAATATTGCTTTCATCTCGTATTTTCGCTTCGTGATAGTAGCTTGAAAACTGCTTTGCGAGGCTCAATGCGAATCTGGCAATACCATTAGGTTTATATTCACTGGCTGATTTCTGTACGAGATCTGGGAAACTCGCGAGCTGAAGGATCAGATTTTTTTCACTTTCTAAAGTCAAAAGACTAAAATCTGGCTCTGAAAGCTGGGAACGATCCACTTTTTTGAAAATGGAAGAAATTCTCGCAGACATATACTGCAGGTAAGGACCGGTCTCTCATTCAAAAGACAGTGCTGTTTGCTTATCAAAAATAATCCCTTTTTCCGAGTCCTGAAGGAGCATTCCAAATTTCATTGCAGCAAAAGCCACATTGTGAGCGATTTCAGCTTTTTTTTCTGCTGGTAAATCACGATCGGCGACTAGCTCTTCCGCTTTTGCAAGCAGTTCGTCACGGAAATCCTCATACAAAACTACATTTCCAGCACGAGACGACATCTTTCCATCTGCCAAATCCACCAATCCATAAGAAATATGCTTTAATTTATCATAATCAAATCCAATGAGTTCCAAAGTTTTGAAGAGCTGTTGAAAATGATGTTCTTGCTCTAATCCAACGACATATAGTGACTGATCATAATCAGGGAAGTCAGCTTTTTTCTGGTAGGCAAGCGCAATATCTTTTGTAGAATAGAGTGATGCTCCCGTTGATTTCAGAAGAAGGAAGACCCCAAGTCCAAACTCCTCCAAATCCATCACGGTTGCTCCCTGCGATTTGGTCGCGATACCTTTCGCCAAAAGCTCTTCAACAATACGGATTCCTAGCTGCTCAACGTCACTTTCGTAGTATCGTTTGTCCATCTCTGCACTTCCAAGCTCAGCGAAAATATGCTTCATATCTTGTAAACAAAGCGCTCTTGTTTCCTTCCAAAGCGCAACTAATTCTGAATCTCAATCCTCAAGCGCCTTTTGGAGAGCTTCAATCTGAGGTTTATAAAGATCAGGATTCTCATCTACTTTTCTCGTTGCCAAAGTATAGATCTGACCGACCCATTTCGTGAAATTCTGCTCTGGAAAAGACTGCTGATTAAAGTTTTTGTAATACCAAATCCATTTCGCTACATGCGCACCAATATCACCCGGATAGCAAGTTTTAATGACCTTATTTCCAGCAAATTTGAGGATTCTTGCAATACTTTCACTCAGGAGAAAATTTCTCACATGTCCAATATGAATGGACTTATGCGTATTTGGAGCCCAACCTTCAAGAAGTATCGTTTTCCCAGTCTTTTCTCCAGCTCCGAAGTCAGTTTTTTCTTTCTTGATCTGTTGAAGAACTTCTGAGGCGAGAACCTGAGTATTGAAACTAACATTTACATAAGGTCCTACCGCATAAAATTCAGAAAAAAGAGAAGAAGTCTGATTTTTCTTCTGAAGAAAAGCAAACACTTCATTCGCAATTACATTTGGAGCTTTTCCCAGCGACTTTCCAAATTGAAAGCAAGGGAAAGCTAAGTCCCCTTTGATATTATCAGGAGCCATCTGAATAAGAGGCAAGAGCTCTTGCTCTGAAACTTGGAAATAAGAAGCTAAAAGAGAAGCAAAAGCTGATTTATAGGTAAGAAGCATTTTTTCTTTGAAAACTAAAACAGAGTTAACTATAGCAATTCTTATCTTGATTGCAAAGTTTTTTTTGAAAAAGACTTGAAAATATCAACGATATCACTACATATAGTGGCGTGGCGCCCTGACAGAGTGGTCTATTGTACAGGTCTGCAAAACCTCGGTTCATGGGTTCG
>ERZ773018.415-NODE-415-length-26107-cov-5.286657_pt1 | contig 26107 bp, 24 predicted proteins | sample MGYA00580840_ERZ773018 | MGnify/ENA primary metagenome ERZ773018 (study PRJEB29015, sample SAMEA2738125) | human oral metagenome | biome: human oral; feature: human-associated habitat; material: saliva | place: China | collected 2256 ... | reverse complement strand
AACCATTTTCATCTAATTTTAAATCTATAGTTTCTGGTTTATGTCTTAAAATAAGGCTAATAAACTTTCCTAGTTTAACATCATTATCCATTATTTTTCTCCTTTAATTTATTTATACTCTATAATTATTATACTATTAAAATCAAAAAAATGTGAGTATAATCACATAATTTTTAAGAAAAATATGATTACACTCACAAAAATTTTGATTTTCTATACTGATAAAAGAAAAGCTTTTATCTATTTTTATTTAAATTTCTATAAATAAATTTTACTTCTATGTTCAAAATCTACTGCTACAATAATTAACTATTCATCTTGTATATCAACAATTAGGCTATAATCCATTATTCTATATCCCATTCTTTTATGGCCTCCTCAAATGGGATTAAATTTAATGTCTCTTCAGATTTTGCTTTTAGATATTCTTGAACAAGTTTTAAATCGTATTCTTCTTCAATCTTTTCAAAAATGATATTTTTAATATATTGAGATAAATCTGTTCCTTTACTTTTAACATAATTTTTTACTATTTCTTCTTCCTCATCATTAAATCTAATTGAAACAACTGACATATAATCACCTCTTTATTATCTAGTTGTTTACATTGTAATACTTCTTTAAGTTAAAATCAATCATCAAACTCTATTCTTGGCAAATAGTCTCCAAAATCAGCATTTACAACACAAATATGCCTATTTATTTCTTCAATTTTATCTATTTCATTATTATCATTGTATTTTTCAGTTTTCTCTAATACTCCATCCAATGATAAGTTAGCATAAAAAATGCAAGAATCTGAAATTTCCATTATTCTTTCAACCTTGAAAATATCTTTTTTTATAATTTTATTATTACTATAGTATTCTGTTACTGTTGGGAAACTTTTTAATTCATTAATAAAATCTTCAATATCTTCTTGTTCTATTTCTATGTCATCTTTCAATATTTTTAATGTCAGAGATTCTTTATTAGCCTTTATCATATCACTTGGATAATTCCCTAAAAATTCAAACCCATATTCAGTATTAGCATATATTTTTATATCACTTTCCTCTAAATTTTTTATTTTAAAATATTTATCCATTTTAGAGAGAAAAAATAAATATATGTCTGAGATACTTGATTGTTTGCTATCATAATAAATATCAAAATAATCTATATTATTAATAGTTTGATCTTCATTATAATAAATTATTTTTTTCAAAAGTCCATAATGATAAAAGCATTCAACTTTTATTTTTCCGTCTTTATTATATTTTTCTATTTTCAATAATTTTGCTTCACAATCATCAAAATTAAGAGTATTTTCTTCATATTTATGTATGATTTTTGTTTTATTTTTTAAGGTATAAACTCTTTCTTTTTTTTCAGTATTGACCTCTTCACTCTCTAAATCATTTTCATCATCTTCTTCTTCAAAAGAAAGATTCTCAAAAAATTCCTTAGCTCTTTCTATAATACTAGGATCTTCTTCTTCCATTCTTTTCATTTCTTCGTCAATTCTCTTAATTTCTTCTTCAAAATTTATTTCTTCTTTTGGATTTTCAATACGATATTTTTCTAATAATTCCTTTAAGAATTTTTTTTCTTGCTCAATAAAATCTTCTTCCATTTTTATCTCTACCTCCATATTTTGTTAAACAGGCTATTGTAAATTTACAAAAAATACAATAGCCTTAAACTTTTTTAATAATAATTTATTTATTTTCCTTTTCTAACATAATAGTTTTTCTTAGATAAGCAACAATAATACAAGCAGGTATAGTTACTCTCATAGCAGGTCCTGTAATATCAGTAATACCTGTAGCAACCCAAAGTCCAGTAGTTACTACTACTCCAACAGGTCCTATAAGTAGAGATAATCCTTTAGTTAACATTGCATTTGTAGTAAAGCTTAATCCTCTTCCAAAAAGAAATTTTGTTATATAATTTGCAACTATAACAGTTATTTTATATGAAGCAAAACCACCAGCTTTAATAAGCCCTTGTACTCCAAGCATTATAGCAGGTATTTTATAGTCACCTATTCCTAATACTTTTGACAATTCAATTAAATCATTTTCTTTCATATCTTTTATCATTATTTCAAATATCTTTTCTACTAATTTATCTTCTCTATCTACTATAGAAGAAGATTTATCAAAAGATATTTTCAAATATTTTAAAGCATCATTTAATATTTCGTCATACTTTACACCTTTTCCAAATCTAACTGCATTTGCAATACTATCCCCACCAAATTTTTGTAAATCTCCTGCTAAAATTTCCCAATATTTACTGTAGTGTTCTTTATATCTTTTGTGTTCATTTGTAGAAGTGATCTCTTCCATATTACGATATTTTCCATCAGTATCATAAATTAAAATCTCAGCCAAATCCTTTAATTGTTCATCAGTACATTCCCCTAAAAATTCCAAATTTTCATCATAAGTATAAGCCATTTTAAATCACTCCTTTTTTAATTTTCTTCTAAACAAATATCTAAATATTCACTCAAAGAATTACATAAAAATTTTATTTTATCATATTGAATAGTATAAATTTCACCTTTTTCATTAGATATAATTAACATTCTATCCACTCCAATATTTTCTATAACAAAATATTTTTTAGGGAAAAATTCATTTAATGCTCTTTCTTCTTCCGTCATATTAACAACATTAAGATAACCATCAATATTTAATCCAGTCCATTCATTTCCTAAAAAACTAATTGCTCCAAATTCTTTAACATAATTTTTATATTCTTCTGGAAATTTTAATTCTAATCTTTTTTCTGCTCTTAATATTTGTTCTTCACTAGCTCCATTATTTGAAATTATATCCAAATCATCAATCTTTTTAATTTTTTCAATTATATTCATATTTTCCCTCTCTTTGTTGTTTTAATTATAATATTATTTACATTTCACTTCTAGCTTTCCAATATTCTCTTTTTTCTTTAAGATGTCTTTTAACTCTATCTATTTCACTTTCTTTATTTTTATCATGAAGAATAGTATCATTACCGTTTCTAATATGTTCAGTTTTTGTTAGTTCAGCAAAAGGACTATCAGATTTCTGACCTATATGATGCAATTCAATAGATTCCCCGTTTTTATCAAGTGGAGGCTTTCCTTTTTCCATACGTTCTTTATTTGTTCTTCCCTTTTCATCTTTTTGATCCAAATCAATATCACTTCTGGGCAGACATTTTTTTCCATTAATTTCTCTTTCTTCTAAACCAGCATTTTTATATATTTCATATTCTTTCATAGATCTTATATAATCTACTATTCCATCTGACCAGCCTGTTTCTTCCTTTATCTTTTGTTTTTCTTCATCCGTCAATTCTTTTTTTACTTCATTATTTTCATTAGTTTCTTTAGTATAATTTTCCTTCACTTGAGATAAAATTTCAGAATTAGGATTTAAATTCTCATTATTTTCAATTTTTCTAAGCATTTCTTTAAAATCAATCTCAGGCTCTTTTTTTCCTGGTATATTTATTCCTTCTTCCATAACTGTAAGATCATTTTTTGTTTCTGAATGTTTCATTTTTTCACCTTCCTAGCTTATTCGTTTTCTTTAATTCTATCTCTTATTTTTTTTATTCCTATTTCATTTTCTATTAGCAATAAATCTTTACAAATTTTTTCAAAGTCATCATTATTTTTTAATTTCTCATTTTTAATTTTTCCTAAAATATTTGTAGCAATATAAGTAATAAATCTTATTGCTTTTTTTTCAGATTTTTCTTTATAGAATTCTTTAAATTTTTCTTGTAATAAATCAATATCTTTCTCAGATAAAGATTTTTGCATTAACACATCTTTTAAAAAATTTAAAAATTCATTTGAAGGTAATTTTCTATATCTAAAAATACCTCCTGTTAATTGAGAAAAAACTCTTTCTATAATGCATTCTTTCATTAATTTATCAATATCATTTGAAACAATGGAGATTGATTTTGAAAAAATTAAATTTTCAAATTTTTCATAAATTTTTCTAATATTAGAATTTATTTTAGAAATATCATAAAAATACATTAAAGATAATAACATATTTATAGAAAACATATCTATTTCAGAATAAAAATAACCATTTAACATAATCTTATCTATTTCTAAAAATTTATCTTCTTGATTATCATTATATAATTTACTATCTGAAAATTTTTTATCTTCAATTCTTTTTATTTTTATCATTAGCGGTTGATATAATCCTTCTTTACTACATAAAGCATAACCTGTTTTTTGATTTCCTATGTAGATAGCCTCCTCACTTTTTAAACCAATAGTGTTTGCCATTATTTCTTGATCATCTTTAGAAGCTAATCTATGAACAATCTTATTAGATGAATTTTTTATTACATCGGGAGCTAATTTAGTAGGTATTTGTTCTGATACAATAACTCCTTCACCATAAGATCTCATTTCTGCTAGCATATTTGTAAAATGTTCTACTGCTTTTCCTTTAGGATTTCCAAAATTTTCATTAGTTTCAGAGCTTGTATTTTTTAGTAATCTATGAGCTTCTTCTATAACCAAAATATGTTTTAATCCATTAGTATTTTCTAACTCTTTTCTCACTTGCATATATTCATTCAAAAATATAATAATTAATCCCATAAAAAAAGACTTATCTGCATCATCTCCTAAACTTTCTAATTCAAGAACTGTATTTTCTGAAAATAATTTATTAAAATCAGGAATGTTATTAGAATTAAAAATATAACCTTTTGAACCTACACATAAACTATCAATTCTTGCATTAATTGCACTTTTAATATTTCCTTTTAATTCCTTATCATATTCCATAGATTCAACATATTCATCAACTTCATTTTTTAAATCTTGCATAGTTGGAAATAAATATTTATGTGATATCTCATTGTATTTTTCATTAATCTCATCTTCATTAAAAGCATTTCTTCTATCTTTAATATCAGTTAAATATGGATGATGACCAAAGTATAGATTCCATCCTTTCTTTTCATAGACAGTTGATAAACATTTTTCAACTATATATGGCATGGGTCCATATAAAGCAAATGAAGCAGAGAATAAATCTTTCAATAAATCAATATGTTGTTGAGGATTTATTCCAGGAAGTATATAGAAAGGATTTAATCTTAAACTATTAAGTTTGACATTTCCTAATGTATAAACCTTTTTTTCTTTGTTAATGTTTCTATATTCTTTTTTGGCAGGTTCTATAACTAAGAAAGGCTTATTTATTTTATCTAATATCATTTTTACAGTATTTGTTTTTCCCATTCCTGTCATTCCACATACAAAAGTATGTTTATTAATATCAGATTCACTTAAAGAAAATTCTGTATTTTTTAATATTTTATCATATTCACATATATTTCCAATACTTTGACTATTATTACCTTCATTATAAGTCAAAGAATAAAGTTTAGATTTTTTTATTTCAAAGTTAGGAATATTTTCACTAGGAATACTACAAATAGCACATAGTTCTTCTGATGTTACAAAACTTCCATAAATTTTATCTTTTTCATATGTATTAAAGTCTTTAGGAATAAATAATATTTCATTATTCTTTTTGAAATCTATCTTCTGTGGTACTAAGCTAGTAGAAAGATTTGAAGATATTTCTGAATATAATCTTCCTCCTATTATTTTGGCTACTAATTCATTATCAGAAGAATATGTAGTTAAAGTTTCCCACATACCTATATTCATTCCAATTCTCATTCTTTCAAGTATGGTTTCTGATATTTTTATCATTTCCATAGCCCAGCCATTTTGTATATCTAAGGAAACTGATTGCCCTTCTGTTTTACTTAAAGTTTTAGTTGTTGAAGAATTATTAGAAGTTGAATAATTTGTACTTCTACTTTGAGAAACTGATGCTCCTATAAAAGGTGTCCCAGGCATTCCAGGTATTCCTGATAGTTGTATTCCAGCACTTATACTGCCAGTTGTATTATATCCAACTGAGCTAGTATTTGTCTGTCCTTCTGTATTAGATTCCCCATCAGTAAGACTTTTTTGTATAGAGACTGTTCTTTTAGATATACTTGTAGAAGCATCTTTTATATTGATAATTTCATTAACTCTATTTAAAATTTCATTTTTTTGAAGAGGTCTACACAAAGTCATTATTATATAGTTTTCTCCGTTTAAACTTCTTATAAGAGAAGAAATATCTTTATTTTGAATTTTTCCATCTAATCTTATATCTGGAATCCCTGTTAAATATCCTACATAGTTTTCTTTATCTTTAAATGAAGTAAAATCTTCATTAAATTTTTCTAATTTTATTCCATTAATATTACCCTCTATTATTTTCTTCATCTCGTCAGAAAATTTTTCTATTTCAAATCCAATTACTAAATTAACTTTATTTTCTTTACTAACAACTCCATAGTAAAATCCTTTATTTAATGAATAAAACATTGTAAATATTTTTTGAACTTTATTAACAAAATATTCAAATAAATCATCTGTATTTTCTGTAATGCATTCATATATTCTATAAAATTCTAAATTTGATAAAAATTTTTGAGAATTTTCTATGTCTAAATTATTTAAGTCATTGTCTTTTATAGTAGTTGGATAAAAATTTTGACTAAATTTTAATGTTATTTCATTAAATATATCATTGTTAAAATTTATTATATCTTGAATTTTTTCTTTTTCAGCAATTAAAGCTTCATCTTTATTCATCCTTTAACTCCTTTTCAAGTTTATCTACCTCTTCATCATAATATTTTTCAATAGATTTTACCCACTCTTGTAAAGAAATCTTAATATTTTTTAAATATTTATTAGTTATTTCATTCATCTTCTCTTTTTTTATATTCTCATTTTTTTGTGCAGTATAATACCAAACTCCAGCAAGAATTAATCCTATACTAACTGGAACTAAACTTCTTATAATTACGCTAACTACCCCTCCTGTTGTAAAGATTATCCCTGACTGTGTAAGTGCTTTTTTAAGTTCTTCTCCATTTTTATAATCTATATTATTGGGAATTTCAAATATAAATTTATTATCAATTTTATCAAACATATCTAAATCATCAAATTTTAATTTATTATCTATATTTTTAAATATTTCTTTTTTTAAAGTTTCTTTTCTTAGAGATACACATATATCAGATAATAGCATTTTACTTTCTGTTATTGTTATATTAGCTGAGATTTTTTTTAATTCTTCAATTCTAACATTTATTGGTTTATCAATTTTGGGTAAAGATTCTTTAATATTTTTAATTATTCTATCAATAGCCTTATTTATATTTTCTCTATCTAATTGATTTAACATTTTTTAGCTCATCCCCTTTATCTTTATAAATTTTCACTTACGTTATCAATACTTTCATTAAAATTTTTTATACTTTCAGTATAGAAAATATCTATATTTTTAGTTATTTCTATAGCTTTTTCAGCTTTTTCTGTATCTTCAAGTTGTTTTGAAAAAGATTTTAATCTCTCTTTTGCATCATTTAAATTAGCTTTAACAATTTTTTTATATTCCTTTAAACCAATTTTTATATCATCCATTACTTTTTTTTGAATTTTTGGAGTTATTTCTAATATTTTTAATTTAGTATTTTCATATATCAATTCTTTTTCCTTTTTAGGATCAATTACTGTTTTAGTAGGTGTTTTATATCCCCCTAAAGTAACAAGCCATAAAAAATCATCAAGGAAACTTGCATCGTCAACTTCTTTTTTTGAATTTTCCTTAGCTTCTTTAAACATATTTTCTATTTCCTCTTCACTAATTTCAGGTAAAATAGATTCTAATTTTATATCAATATTTTTTTTATTTTTTAGTAATATTTCATTTCCTTCTAAAAAAAAACATTCTATTATCATTGTCTTTATATTTTCTATATCTTTAAAAAATTTATCTATTTCTTCTTTTATAATTTCATTAAAAGATTTAAAGGGATAAATTAGAGATTTCATAAGTTCAATAGAAGTTTTAGTTTCTATATTTTTAAGAAAATTATCTTTAAATTCATTTATTTGCTTTTTTATAACAGAATCTTCTTCTGAACTAATATATTTTTTTCTAAGACTTTCTATAGAATTATTTAAAGTATCTTCCAAGTCTTTAATATCTTCAATACTTTTGTCTATTGATTTCCTTAATTCTTTTGGATTTCCTATATTTTCTTTAGCTTTCTTTATTATTGATTGTAATGTTGCTCTAATTTCTTCTGATTTTTTTATTAATTTTTCTAAGAAATCTTGTAGTTTATAAAAAGGAGCTACATACATAAATGGCTCAATTTTTTCTTTAAATTCATAAATTCCTGAATATTTTTTCATCTCTTCTATAAAATCATCTACATTATTTGGTCTATTATTTTTTTTATTTTTTCTTAAAAAGCTACTAAAACTTGCAAATTCATTTTTAAATTTTTTATCTTCTTCTTTCATCTCATCTTCTGCAAGAAAATCCTCTAATTCGTCAATATCATTAAAATTTTTATAATTTAAAAAATTTAATTCTGAAAGACTGTCAACAAAAAATATATTTTCTCTTTTTAATTCATTAAATTTTTCATAAACTTCTTTTTGTCTTTCTTCAACATTAACTCCTTGTGTGTTTTTAAAAGTAAGTACTAGAAATGTGGTATCCTTTTTTTTATCATCAATACTTTCAAAAAATTTTTTAAAAGAAACAGAATCCATAGCTCCACCTGGAATAGATTTTATAAATATAATTGCATCAGCTTTTTTTATTGCTTTCTCTGTAACTTCTCCAAATCCACCTACTGCTCCAACTCCTGGGCTATCAAGTATAGTCACCTCTTTTAGATAATCTGCTGGATATTCAATAATTATTTTTTCTATAATTGTTTCCCAATTAGTTTTTCTTATATAATTTTTAATATTTTCATTATATTCAGTTTGCTCAAGATTACTAGGTTTTTCTTTTCTAACTATTTCTTCTTTTAAGAAATTTTCAATATTACTTTCATTATATTGACCTTTAAAGACTTTTAAAAACATATCATTAACTATATTAAAAGGAACCCCTTCATATATTGATATATTATTTTCATCTTTAGAATTTCCTAATATAGAAGCTTTCTTATTTAGAAATTCTTTTACTGCTTTTTCTCCAATTTTTTCTATTTTATACCCATCTACTTGTTCAGCTATTAATTTTATTTCTTCACCATTTTTTATTTCAACAATTGAACTTGTACATTGTGCTCCTCCAGAAGGAAGAAGATCAATTCCTAAAAAAGCGTTTATAAAAGTTGACTTTCCACTTTTAGCTTCTCCTGTAACAAATATTTTAAATACATTATTTCTTATTTCATCAGCTTTTCTTTGAATATCTTTATCTAATTGTGAAGAATCATTTAAATTTAAGTTGTAATCTAAGTCTATTTTATTTGTCATTTCATTAAATTTCCCTGCTTCCTCAATGAACTCATCATAATTTTCCATAATAGCCCCTATAATTTTTTTTCTATCTTTGATAATCATAATTACCCCTCCTCTTAAAATAAAATGAATATTTCTTTTTTATATTTTTATTATAACAACTTCTCCTGACAGATTATGTCATTTTTAAAAAATAAAATTTTATTTTTATTTTTTATAAAAATAAGTTGTAAATAATACATATAGTATTATACTAGTCTTTTTCTTTATTTGTCAATCATTTTGCTAAAGAATATAAATTATAGAATAAATTAATCAAAAAGAGAGAAAGTTTTAATCGTTTTTATTTTCAAAGAATAAAAAGAGAGGATTTTTAGTTTTCATTCTTAAAAATCCTCTCATATTTCTCTTTAATATCTACCATCACATTTAAAAACTTTAGTCAAGAAACCTTCATTTGTTAAACCTCTTAATTCTTTTTTTAATTTTTCTACATCTGAAGTATTCCACTCAGCTTCAGCTTTTTTAATAGCTTCTTTTAGCTCTAATATTCTTTGTCTTTTTTCATTTTCTTTTCTAACTTCTTCCATACTTGTTAAAAGATAACTCATAATATCACTCCTTTTACAATTTTTCAAAGTCTAATGACTCTGGATCATAAAAATTATTCATATGCATAACTTTCTCTAAAACGAGTATTTTTTCTTTATATTTTCATTATAGCACTTTTTTCAAATAATTTATATTATTTTTTTAAAAAAATAATATTTTCTTATTTTAATCTATATTATTTTTTAAATAATACATATAGTATATTATATTATCATTTTTTATTAATTAATATATAAGTTTTCTAATTGCATAGCTACTAAATAAGTGATATAATTAGCTTAAAAATTCAAAATATTCTATCTAATTATAATTTTGTAAGGTGGTATAAAATGACAGAAAAAATAAATAAAAAAGTCTCAGATGTTAGTGAAAATAAACTTGCTAAAGATGAGGAGCTAAAAAAGATTGCTTTAAAAATTATGAAAAAATTTGAAAAAACTTTTGAGGTGTTAGCAAAATGATTATCTTATCTAAAGATCAAATTTTAAATCTACATTCTCAATTAATTAATAAATTTGGTGGAATTGATGGTGTAAGAGAGGATGGGCTTTTAGAAAGTGCTTTAAATAATGCTTATGGTGTATACTTTGGACTAGAAAATTATCCAACAGTAGAAGAAAAAGCAGCAAGATTAGCTTATTCTCTAACTAAAAATCATCCTTTTCTTGATGGAAATAAAAGAATTGGTGTTTTAATTATGTTAGTATTTTTAGAAATTAATAAAATTGAATTAACTTGTAATGATGAAGAACTCACAGATTTAGGTTTAAAAATAGCAGCTTCTTTAAAAACTTATGAAGAGATTTTAGAATTTATAAATTTTCATAAAAAATATATTTAAACGAATAATTCTTCCTTATAAAATTACATCTTAATAATTTTTACCATTTTTTAATTTTTCAATGATATAATGTAAAAAATATTTAGATGTATTTCAAGGGGGAAAAATAAATGAAAAAAACTTTAGTATTAATACCGGCTTTAAATCCACCAAAACAATTGATTGATTATGTAAAATCTTTATTAGATAATAATTTAAAAGATATTCTTTTAGTTGACGATGGAAGTAAGGAGGAGTTTAAGGAAATATTTGAAACAATTGAAAAATTTCCAGATGCAAATATAAAAGTATTTAGACATGCTAAAAACTTTGGTAAAGGAAGAGCATTAAAAAATGCTTTCAATTATTTTTTAACTTTACCTAACTTAGATGAGTATAATGGAGTAGTTACAGCTGATTCTGATGGGCAACATAGAGTTGAAGATGTTATAAAACTTGCAAAGGAAGTTGAAGAAAATCCTGATACATTAATTCTAGGTTGTAGAGACTTTGACTTAGAGCAAGTACCTCCAAAAAGTAAATTTGGTAATAAGATTACAAACGGAGCTTTTAAATTATTCTATGGAAAGAATATTTCAGATACTCAAACAGGCTTAAGAGGTTTTCCAACTGCTATAATTAAAGAATTTTTAGATATAGCTGGTGAAAGATTTGAATATGAAACAAAAATGTTAATTTTTTCTTTCCAAAAAGAAATTCCTATAAAGGAAGTTGTGATTGAAACTATATACTTCAATGATAATTCAGAAACACATTTTAATCCAATAATAGACTCAATAAAAATTTACAAAGTTACTTTATCACCATTTTTAAAATATATAGCTTCTGCTATTTCATCATTTATTTTAGATATCTTATCTTTTAAATGGATTCTAGCTCTATTACTAGCTTTCGGAAACATAGAGGGAGCAGCAGTTATAACTATTGCTACAGTAGTTGCAAGAATAATATCTTCAACTTTTAATTTTTACTTAAATAAAAAATTTGTTTTTGAATATGAGAAAAATACAAAAGAATCTCTTTTAAAATACTATAGTCTTTGTGCTGTACAAATGCTAATATCAGCTTTCTTTGTTACTTTAGTTTGGAAACATACTAAATATCCTGAAACAAGTATCAAAATAGTTGTGGATAGTATTTTATTCTTATTAAGTTATTTTATTCAACAAAGATGGGTATTTAAAAGAAAATAAATACAAGGAAGAGGGGTTTAAATGAGTGAAATAATTTTATCTAATGAACAGATATCTGTTGCTAGATATCCAGAAAATGGAGTTATTAGGGTAAATGGGGGCCCTGGTAGTGGAAAAACTTTAGTTGCTGTTAAAAGAGCTATTTTTTTAGCTAAAGATTATAAATATGCTGAAAAAGATGATAAAGTTTTATTTCTTTTTTATAATAAAAGTTTAGAGAGAACAATAAAAAAATTGTTTGAATCTGAAAAAGACTATGAAAAAGTTAAAGATAAAATTGAGATAAGAAGTATTGATTCTTTTTTTGTTAAAGAATATATAAATGCTAATAATCAAGAATTCTTTGCATATGTAAAGAAAGCTAATAATGATAAAGACTTCGTAACATCATATGATAAAGAGAGAAAAGAAAGAATTGAAAATATTTTATTAGCTAAAAAAGAAGAATTAAAAAAATTTTTTCCAGAAGATGCAGAATTTGTTTTGAGTGAAATAGATTGGCTTAGAAATTGTTGCTATATGAAAAAAGAAGAATATCTTGAAATCACAAGATATGGTAGAGGAAATCAAAAAAAATTACAAAAAGAAGAGAAAGAAGAAATTTATAGAATTCTAAATTTATATAGAGGTAGTAATAAAAAAGATACATTGAGATATACAGACTTTTATGATATTGCTTTCCTATTCCTATATTATTTTGAAAAAGAAGAAAATAGAAATAAAGTAAAAAAGTATAATCATGTCATAGTAGACGAGGCTCAAGATTTATCAAAAATTCACTTTAGATTTATAAATTTAATTTGTGAAATTTCAAAAACTTCTGGAAATACAATATCTTTATTTATGGATAAAAATCAAAGTATATATCCTGAACAAGCTTGGATATTTGGAAATAGAACTTTAAAACAAGTAGGTATCAACATAAATAAAAGCTTTACTTTAAACAGAGCATACAGAAATGTAAAAGAAATTTTTGATGTGGCTAAAAAACTTAATCCTGAAATTGAAGTTGGAGATATTTCTGATACTAAAAATCAAAATTTAACTTTAACTTTTAGTGTAGACAGAGGAATTAAACCATTTTTTATTAAATATTCTGATTCAGAAGATAGACTTAATAACTTATGTAAAGATATTAAAACTTTAGTAAATGAATTTAATTATAAATATGATGATATTTCAATCATTTGTTTAAATGAACAAAGTATAAAAGAGATTCAAAATTCTTTGCAAAAAGAACATATAAGTTATGTTAAAAAAAATAAAATAGGAGAGGGAGTTAATATCACAACTTACCATTCAGCAAAAGGAACTGAAAATAAAGTAATTTTTATTCCTAATATAGATGAGCTTAATGCAGATGACTTAACTGACTTATATCCAGACAAGACAAAGGAAGAAATTTTAGAAGAACTAAAAAAACTATTATACATTGGTATGACAAGAGCAACAGAGGTTTTAATAGTCTCTTCTTTAAAAATTGAGCTATCAGAATATCAAAAAAAATTATTAGAAGTTTTTGATTTTGAAAATGACTTTATTAATATAGACACAGATTTTAATGACTTCTATAGTGTTTTTAATAAGGAAATAAATAAAAATGAGAATATAGAGAAAAATCATAGTAAATTTTTTGAAATAAAAGAAGTTGTAGAAGAAGAAAAAACTAGTGATACAGCTATACAAAAAGAAATAGAAAATTTAAAAGCTGATAAAAATGAAAAAAGTATGGATAGTAAGGAAATTGAGAATGAAATAGAAACAAAATTTCCTTCAGCACATAAATCAACTAAAATAGGTTTACTAAAAGCTGAAAAACTTTTTTTTAGAGCTGATAAAAATGATGATTATTTTGGAAGTGAAAGTTTTGAATATTTGAAATCTCTTGAATGTGAGATAAGAACTTATTATGCTACCATTCAGGAAAAAGTTTTAAATGAATCTTACAGTAAAAGTGAGAAACTTTATACAATTCTGAATAAATTAAAAGAGTATAGTGAATTTAAAACTCCAGTCCATGAATGTTATAAACATAAAGTTTTCAACGAAAGAAATGATTTAGCTCATGATTATAGTGAATATACCTATGATGATTTGCTTGAAATAAGAGAATTGGTTAAAGAAAAACTACTTCCTAAATTTATAAAAGCATTTAAAAAATTTAAAACAAATAAAGGAATAGACGAGTTTATTGTTATAGGAAATCTTGAAACTTCCTATAATAAAATTGATATAAAGAAAAAAAAATATTATACTTATTACATAAAAGATGAAATAAATAATACTGAATTTCCTGCTCTATCTGAAAATAGGTATGAACAAAATATAAATTACAAATTAATTGTTAATAAATTAATGTTAAAAGGTAATGAATACTATAGAATTCTTGAAGCAAATAATTTTAGTGATTAAAAATATTTTTGATTTTATAAAAAAAAGTGCTACAATGAGTTATATTATTTTAATTTATATAGGAGGTTTAAAATGAAAGCATTACTAGAAAAATTATCTTGGAAAAAATGTCATATTGCCACTGTAAATCATAAATTTAAAGATGCAACTATTTTAGAGGTTGCTGATGGTTTCGTTCTTATAGAAACTGATGAAAAAGAAAAAGCTTTAATTAACTTAGATTTTATAAGAATTGTTGTTGAAGCAAAAGAAGGAGCTTTACCACCAGTATTTGTTCCACATGATCTATAAGATTAATTACAAAAATAGCTGTTGCAAATTTACTGCAACAGCATTTTTATTTCAATTATTCAGTTCTTAAAGCATCTATAGGATTTAGTTTAGCTGCTCTTCTAGCAGGACTTACTCCAAATATTACTCCTACAATAACAGAAATACTTAAAGATACTATTATAGAAGTTAAAGAGAAGATAGGTTTTATTCCCATAACGGCTCCTGCAAGGAAACCAAAAAGAACTCCTACTCCCATACCAACTAGACCACCAAAAACAGTTAATATTATTGATTCAAATAAAAATTGTTTTAAAATATCTCTATTTTTAGCTCCTAAAGCCTTTCTAATTCCTATTTCCTTAGTTCTTTCCACCACTGTAACAAGCATTATATTCATAACTCCTATACCACCAACCAATAAAGAAATACTAGCTGCCATAGTTACAAATAAACTAAGAGTTGATAGAATTTTATCAAATGATTCTATATCACTTGAAACAGTTTGAGTTAGATAAAGATCTTTTACATTTTTATTAAACTCTAATATATTCTTCGCTTCTCTCATACTATCTGTTATAGTATCAGCATTTTTGGCTTCAATAATTAAACTTGAAAAGACATCTGAATCATCATTAAAAGCAATTGAGTAAGCTTTGTATGGCATTCTAAATAGTATTGGATAACTATCTCCATCTCCAAATAAGCTTCCTAGAGTTTCATAAGGGCTCTTATACACTCCAACTATCTTATATGAATGACCTGTTTTCTTTCTATCCTTTGTTATTTCTACAGTTTGCCCCAAAGATAATTTTTCATCAGCAAATAACTTTCTTGCTGACATGCTATCTAAGATTATAACTCTTTCATTTGAAGTATATTCAAAAGGCAAGAAATTTCTCCCACTTGTCATAGTAACAGGACTTATCTTTTCATAATCTTCAGTAGTTACAGTTCCATAAGAATAGTAAGGTTCATTGTCTTTTAACATTCTAAAAGCATCTTCTACATTGATAGAAACTGTTTTAAATTTATGAGAATTCTTCAACATATCTATGTTTTCCATAGTGAAATAATCTTTATATTTGAAATTTTCATTCTTATAGTCAATAGTTACAGTGAATTTCCCATAACCTACCTTTTTTAAATCTCCAAGTATGCTATCTCTACCACCATTTCCTATAGCCCACATAGCAATTACTGAAGATATACCTATTATTATTCCTAACATAGTAAGTAAAGTTCTTAATTTATTAGCCTTAAGAGTTGCAAGACTTCCTTTTAATATATCAAAAAAACTCATATTATTTCACCATCTTTAAAAACAATTTTTCTCTGTGCTATATCTCCAATATTAGGCTCATGGGTAACGATAACAATAGTTTTTCCTGTTCTATTTAACTCTTGTAAAATCTCTATTATTTCCTCTTCAGATTTACTATCCAAGTTCCCTGTAGGCTCATCTGCAAGAATTATGCTAGGATCATTTACTAAGGCTCTTGCAATAGCTACTCTTTGTCTTTGTCCTCCTGAAAGTTCATTAGGTTTATGATGCATTCTATCTTTTAAACCTACCATTTCTAAAAGTTCAGCAGCTCTTTTATGTCTTTCTGCTTTAGGTACAGAAGAATACACTAAAGGTAATTCAACATTTTCTAAGGCCGATAATCTAGGTAAAAGATTAAAAGACTGAAAAATAAAACCAATTTTTTTATTTCTGATTTCACTCAATTGATTTTCAGTTAATTTAGAAATATCTATACCATCAAGTATATAAGTTCCTTCATATTGACTATCTAAACAAGCTAGAATATTCATCATAGTAGACTTTCCACTTCCACTACTTCCCATTATAGCTAAGAATTCTCCCTTATCAACTTTAAAAGAAATGTTTTTTAATACTTGTAATTCTAGTGAGCCATTTTTATAAGTTTTATTTACTTTATCTACTGTTATTATCATTAACTTTCTCCTCACTAATTTACAATTACTTTTGCTTTATCAGCAGGCACAGAAGTAACTTCTTCACTTGAATTATGATTATCTCCTTCTGTAAGAACTAAACCATCTCTTAGTCTATTATCTGGAGTTAATACTATTTCTTCTCCTGGATTTAAACCTGATAGAACTATTATGTTATCTCCAACAATATTTTTAATTGTAATAATTTTCTTTCTTATAGTATTCTTTTCATCAAGAGTATAAACAAAATATTTCCCTTCTTCATTTTGTAAAGCTATCTTTGGAATAATTATATTCTTCACATCAGACTTCAATTGAAGTACAGCCTTTATTTTAAAACCTGGAACTAAATTAGGTATAGTTTCATTTGTTTTAACTTCAGCCTCTAAGACATTTTCACCTGTCATAGATGAAGTTGTAGAAAGTCTTGAAATTTTTGTTATTTCTCCATCATAGATCTTATCATCATCTGAGATATCCTGTCTAACTCTTATACTTTGACCTAATTTTACAGTCTGAGTATTATATTCAGGAATTTCAACAATAATTCTTAAGTCATCAGCATCTATTATTTCTAGAAGTGATGAATCTGTATCAACCAAATAGTTTTCTTGTGCTTTTAAATTCGATACAACCCCATCAACAGGACTTCTAACTTCAGTTGCTGTCTTACTTAGTACTTCAACATATTCATCTATGTTCAATTGAGTAATTCTAGCACTATCTTCTAAATTTCTCACTTCATCTTTACTAGCTCCACCTAATTTATATAGTTCTCTAGTAGTATTTAAATCTCTTTGTATTTTTTGTAAATTAATTCTTTCTTTTTCTATACTTCTGTTTAATTTGTTAGTTTCATCATCATCAAAAGTCATAAGTATTTGACCTTTTTCAACAAAATCACCATTTTTTATAAAAACTTCTTTTACTTTTAATTTTTTATCAACAAATATTCCTATTGGATTATTAGCCTTTACATAACCATTTAGATTGATAGTTCCAATCTCATCTGTTTGCTCTACCTTCATATATGAATATTCATCAACATAAACTTCTTCTTTTTTACCTCTATGAGTAAAATAGTAAAATAGAATAAAAATCAACACCAATAGAAGTATAACAAATTTTAATTTTCCTTTAAATATATTTTTCACTTTTTCACTCCATTAACCTTTAATTTTTAGTTTGTATATAAATGAATTTAAAGTATTTTTAGCTCTTTTGTTTTCAATTTCAAGAGATAAATACTTGTTGTATTCGTCTATAACATCTAAATAACTTGCTCTTGATAATTCATATTCTTTTTCTTTTATTAAATATTTTTTATAAGCTAACTGAGATTTCTTACTAGCTATAGAAAGTAATTTAGAAAGTTCATAATATTCAGCCTTCAATTTAATTTTTTCCGCATTGATAACTCTTATTTTTTCATTCAAATCATTTTTTAAATTCTCCACTTCCAACTCACTTAATTTATAATCTGAATCAGTAGAAAATAATTTTTTTGAAAATCTAATACTGAATATATCTTGGTCTCTATAGTATCTATCACCTCTTAAATTTCTATCCACTCTTTCATAAGCTAGATATAAATCAGGCATATGTCTATCATAGTTACTATATTTTTTTCTTTCTTCTGCAACAGATAAATTTAATTTAAGCTCAGCTATATCTTTTTCCATATAACTAGCTAGTAATTTTTCTATACTTTCATTGTTATCAATAAAATCAACTAACTTATAATTTTCAAAATCTATATTATAATCAGTTTTTCCAATTTCATAAAGGCTTTTTAACTTAGTTTCAAGAATATCTATTTGTAATTTTGAATCTTCTGCTTCAAGTTCTGCACTTTCCAAATTTATTTTTGGACTTGCTCCCAATTCATAAGATTTCTTAAATTTATCTAGGTCAACTTTGTAATGTTCATAGGCTTTTCTTCTATATTCTAATTCATTTTTAGTATTCAATATATCATTATACAGATTGACTAAATTAATCTTTTTATTCTCTATAGTTTTATCGTAAGAAATTTTATTTAATTCCTGTTGATAGTCATAAACTTTTATATTGCTTTTATACTTTGAATAGAAAACATCTTTCAGATTTTTTTCAACTCCATAGCTAACATATGATCTATCTCTTTCTACAAAGTTATAGTTTACAAAGAAAGGTCCATAACTAGCTTTATTTTGAAAAGCTTTATCATATTTTCTATCTCTGTCTTCAAAATTATTCTCAGTTATATTGTAACTACTTGATATAGTTACTCCATTGAAATCACCTAATTTATTATCTTTGATTCTAATATCTGTGGCTTCTTTAGTGTTTTCAAAACTTTTAAATTCATAGCTTTCTTTGTTATTTCCCACTCTACTTAAAGCTTCATCTATAGTCAAGCTCTCTTGTGAAAAAGAACTAATACTTGCCATCAATAGAAAAAACATTAATATTTTTTTCATATTCATCCTTTCTTTCCTATTTATTTTTTAAGTTTTTTAAAGCATTTTCATATTTTTCAATAAACCATTCTTTTAATTCAATTGGCTCAATAACTGTTGCTTCATCAAAAAAATAACTAAAATATCTTTTAATTTGTTCATCAGAAGCTTCAAATTCAAATAAATCTCCATCCTCACTTATTAATTTAGGTCTATTTATTTTAATCGTCTTAAGTAATTTCTTCCCATTTTCACTGAGTCTAACTTTTATAACCTGACCTTTCGATAGGAAAGGATCGAAGTTTTTAATCATATCTTCAATGTAATCATTATCTTCCCACTTAGCTCCTTCAGAAGTTGTATAAACCTGCTTTAGATAATTTAACTTATAATTTTTATATTTTTCTTCACTGAAGTCATAACAAAAAATATAATTTGCTATCTCTAAATCAGAACTTCCTATATGGTAAGGGCTTACCTTAACTTTCCTATCATCATTAAATGTAATGTATACATTCTTTTTATCTTTTATTGCTAGATTTATTCTTTCCACTGACTCCTTAAAAATAAATAATTCTCTTTTATTCTTAGGATTAGTGGCATATCTAATAAGTAAACTTCTCATGAACTCAGATTCATTTTGGGCATTATTATCCCTTAAAACATCATAGTAAATTAGGCTACTTTCCTTATTTAAATTAAATTGTATACTAGATTTTTCCTTACTTTGTTCTGCTATAGCAGGATTACCTTTAAAATTCTTATATTTATCATTTAAATTAAGAAAAATATAGTTCATAAAATAATTACTCGTCATATTAAAATCACTGATATCATTTTTTATGATTTCATATATATTTTGAGGCAAAGTAACCTTTATTTTTTTACTCAAGAAAACCACCTTTCACTTCTATTTGTTTCACACTACTCCATTATATATTCTTTAAATTGATTATATTGCTTTTCATTTAAAATAACTTCCATAACTACACCTTCATCAACAAATTCTTCAGATTTAACTATTACATTCCTATGTAACTTAGCTGACACATCCATTTTTGAATAAGGTACTAAAACTTTACAATCATAAGTTTTAACTGCTAGATTATCTTTTATTAAAGTCATCAATTCATCAATATTAAATCTATTTTTAGCACTAATAATCAATATTTGATAATTAGTATATTTTGCTTTTATCTCATCAATCTTTTGTTCTATCATTGCATATGTATTATCTTTAGTTGCATTATCTATTTTATTTAAAAGAAGAATTTTTGTTTTATCCATACAATTTAATTCTGTTAAAACATTTTCAACCGCATTTATTTGCTCAATTACATCTTTAGCTGAGGCATCTGCAACATGAATAATTAAATCAGAAAAAATAACTTCTTCCAATGTTGACTTAAAAGATTCAACTAAGTCATGTGGAAGTTTTTGAATAAATCCAACTGTATCTGTAAGAGATACTACTCTTTTATCCTTTAGTTCTATAGTTCTTGTTGTTGTATCAAGAGTTGCAAAAAGCATATCTTTAGATAAAACCTCTTCTTTCTTTAAAGTTTTATCATTTGGGAACATGTCAACTAAGACATTTCTTAAAGTAGATTTTCCAACATTGGTATAACCAACCAAAGATACTCTAGGCATTCCTGATTCTTCTCTTCTTTCTCTTTGAGTATTTCTAACTTTCTTTATATTTTCAAGCTCATTATTTAAATAAGCTATATTTTTCTTGATTACTCTTCTATCTATCTCAAGTTTCTTTTCTCCAGGCCCTTTTGTTCCAACTCCTCCACCTAGTCTTGACATAGTTATTCCAAAACCTATAAGCCTATTGCTTCTATATTTTAATTGTGCTAATTCAACTTGTAATTTAGCTTCTCTTGTTCTAGCTCTTCTAGCAAAGATTTCCAAGATTAAAGTTGTTCTATCTATAACCTTACAACCAGTTACTTCCTCTATCATTTTTAATTGTAGTCCACTTAGCTCTTCATCAAAAATCAAAAGATTTGCCTTTCTAATTTGTCTAAATAAAGCTAGTTCCTGAATTTTTCCAGAACCAATTAGAAATAGTGGATCTGGCTTACTTCTCTTTTGAAAAAACTTTCCTACAACTTCTACATCGCAGGCAGAAGCTAATTCTTCTAACTCATCTAAATAGATTTCATCATCTATACCTATTAAAAGTGCATATTCTTTATCATCTTCAGTTATGTTTCTTTTTCTAAGTGCTTCCTCAACTTCTTTTATAGCATCTAGATAATCAAAATCATCTAAATTTTTAACTAAAGTTCTATCATAAGTTAATTCATCATTAAGTATAGAACATACTGCAACTTCATAACCTGTTACACCCTCATCACTTACTCCAATAGAAACTATGCAATCTAATTTCAATTTAATAAGTGCTGAAATATCTACAGAAGAAAGATGTGGATTTCCACCTGGGTGAGTATGAACTATTCTCACTCCTGATAGTCTTCTATCATAGACAGGAACAACAGGAAGATTTACTGTACTACTATCTCCTATTGAAATATCTATCACATTACCACTTCTGTCCATAGCTATATTTATTTCTCTGTTAATTTTGTTACTAACTTCAGCAATATAATCTATAATCTCTTGGTTTATTATTTTTCCTTTTTCTATTTTTGAATTGTATAATTCATCTAAACTATTTAAAATATGTTCCTTCAAACCTGAAGTATTTCCATTTACCATAAAATCACCTCTTTTAAGAATTTATATAACTTTCTTTTATCTTATCTACAGTTTCATAGACACTAGTGTTTTCATCTATGTTTATTGTAAAATTTGCAGATATTTGATATAGAAATTTTCTTTTTTCTAATAACTCCTCTATCAGCTGTTTTTTATTCTCAGCTCCATTTAAAATTGGACGAGTTGTATTATCTTTTAGACGTAAATATAAACATTCTATACTTGCATCAAGAAAAACAATAAAAGAGGTTTCTTGCAAACTTTTTACATTCTCATTATCTAAAATAGAACCTCCCCCAGTTGCAATAACACAGTTATTTCTCGAAGATTCTTGTAAAATTATTTCTCTTTCTAAATCTCTAAAATATATTTGCCCCTTTTCTTTAAAAATATCATTTATTGATTTTTTTTCAGTGGCTTCTATTATTTTATCTATATCTACAAATTTCATTTCCATAGTTTTTGCGAGAAGTTTACCTATAGTTGTCTTCCCACTTCCCATAAACCCGATTAATGCGATATTATCTTTCATATTATCCCTTTTGAATATTAATATTATATTTAAATATTATATCATAGAAAAATGAATTTACATTACTTTTATAATTAGAAAATGATATTTTAAAAAATTTCTATTGACAAATAAAATAATCCTTTTTAAATTTAGATAAAAGAAAAATAAATGAAGAAAGGACTTATTTATTATGATTGATAAAAGATTGTATAATTTTTCAGGAAATATAAAGAAATATATATCAATAACAACTTTTTTATCCTGCGTAAAGCTTATTGCTAATATATTTTTTTATTTTATCTTTGCTTTTCTGTTAGTGAGTTTAATCAATAGAGATTTCTCATTTTCTTATAAGTACATAATTATTTCAATATTAATTATAGTTCTTATAAGACAGTTTTCAACAATTAAAGTTGCTCATATGTTAGGCTCTTTAGTTGTAGATGTAAAAAGAAATCTAAGAAAGCTTATATTTGAAAAGACTTTAAAACTTGGTTTAGCTTACTCTCACCTTTTTAAAACACAAGAATTGATACATTTGTCAGTTGATAATGTTGAACAATTAGAAGTGTATTTTGGAGGTTTCTTAACTCAATTCTTCTATTGTATTGTTTCTAGTTTTATCTTATTTTTTTCAATAGCATATTTTAACTTAAAAATTGCTTTTATTTTACTTCTTTTTTCTTTGGCTATCCCTATGTCACTATACATTATCTTGAATAAAGTAAAAAAAATTCAAAAAAAATATTTTGCCAAATATATGAATGTAGGAACTTTATTTTTAGATAGTTTACAAGGTTTAACTACCCTTAAAATATATGGGACAGATGAAAAAAGAGAAGAAGAAATTGCTAAGATGTCAGAAGAATTTAGAGTTGAAACTATGAGAGTTCTTAAAATGCAACTTCTGTCTATTGCAGTAATAAATTGGATTATCTATGCAGGTACTATATTTGCAATAATAACTTCTATTAAATTATTTATAGATGGAAGTTTAGGCTTATTCCCAATGTTATTTATATTTATGTTAGCACCTGAATTTTTTATACCGATGAGAACTTTGACTTCGCTTTTCCATGTTGCTATGACAGGTGTATCAGCAGCAGAAAATATAATTTCATTCATTGATTCTCCTGAAAGAAATTCAATAGGGGATAAAGAATTTAAAAATGAAAGAGAATTTAAGGTATCTAACTTAAGTTTTACCTATCCAGATGGTACTCAATCATTAAAAGATATAAATATGACTTTTAAAAAAGCTAACTTAACAGCTATTGTAGGACATTCAGGTTGTGGAAAATCTACTTTGGTTTCTATATTATCTGGGGAATTAAAATCTAATGAAAATGAAATCTTTGTTGATGATGTTGATATACATAATATTAACTTAGAAGATAAAGTTAAAAATATTTTAAAAATTACTCATGACTCACATATATTCTCTGGAACAGTTAGAGATAATCTAAGTATGGCAAACGAAAACTTGTCAGATGAAACTATGGTAGAAGTTCTTAAAACTGTTAAACTATGGGATATTTTCTCAAAAGCTAAGGGACTTGATACTGTATTAGAAAGTCAAGGTAAAAATCTATCTGGTGGACAAGCACAGAGAGTTGCTCTTGCAAAAGCATTACTATATGATGCCTCTATCTATATATTTGATGAAGCTACTTCAAATATAGATATTGAATCAGAAGAAATTATTTTAAATATTATACATTCTTTGGCTAAAGAAAAAACTGTTATCTATATAAGTCATAGATTACCTGCTATTAAAAACGCTGATTGTATCTATGTTATGGATAAGGGAAGAGTTATCGAAAGTGGAAAACACAATGATTTATATGCAAAAAAAGAGCTTTATCACAATATGTATAAACATCAGGAAGAATTGGAAACTTATTTAACAAAGAGAGGTGAAGCAAATGAAAAATAGATCAACTTTTAATATAGTATTTAATTTATTAAAGCTTTTAGACTCTCTTTGGAAATTTATGACTATTGCGGTTTCTACAGGTGTAATTGGCTTTATCTTTTCTTTTTGTATAACACTTTTTGGTGCTTATGCTTTCCTAAGTGTTATCCCTACCACAAAAGATAGTCTTAAATATGTTTTTCTAGGTGGCTATTCAACTAAAGCATATTTTTATGCAATGATGTTCTGTGGATTTTTTAGAGCTATATTACATTATCTAGAGCAATTTGCTAACCACTATATAGCTTTCCATATCTTAGCAAATATTAGAGTTAAACTATTTAAAATTATGAGAAAACTTGCTCCAGCTAAAATGGAAAATAAAAATCAAGGAAACTTAATTTCTATGATAACATCTGATATTGAGCTTTTAGAAGTTTTCTATGCTCATACTATCTCACCTGTTTTAATTGCAAGTATTACAAGTATTTTCTTATTCTTGTATTTTTTTCAATTAAACTATATCTATGCACTATATATGCTCTTTGCTCAATTTATTGTAGGAGTTGTAATTCCATATATAGCTCATAAGAGATCTGCAAAATCTGGTGTAGAAGTTAGAGCTAAACTAGGAAAATTAAATGATGAATTTTTAGATAAATTAAAAGGTATAAGAGAAATCATTCAATATTCTCAAGGTAAAAAAGTCCTAAAGAAAATAGATGAAATAACTTCATCTCTAGGAGAAAATCAAAAAGACTTAAGAAATAAAGCTTCTGAAGTTCAAATGATGGTAGACTCAGCAATAATAATACTTTCCATAGTTCAATTACTTTTAAGTATTTCTTTAGTTTCAAAAGGCTTGGTGAGTATTGAAGCTAGTATCTTAGCAGGAGTTTTACAAGTAGGTAGTTTTGCCCCTTATATAAACTTAGCTGCTCTTGGAAATATACTTTCTCAAACTTTTGCTTCTGGAGAAAGAGTTTTAAATCTGATGGATGAAAAACCTGCTATAATGGATAATGTCTCTCTTTCAAGTGAAGATATTTCAGAGAGAGATGACATAAGTATAGATAATATTTCTTATTCATATGCAAATACCGATAATAAAATTTTAAAAGATTTCTCTTTGAAAATAAAAAAAGGTCAATTAACTGGAATTATGGGAGCAAGTGGTTGTGGAAAATCTACACTTTTAAAATTACTTATGAGATTTTGGGATGTAGATTCAGGTAAAATTATTTTAGATAGAAAGGATGTAAAGTCTGTTCCTTTAAAAGAACTCTATCAAAAATTTAACTATATGACACAATCTACTAGCTTATTTATTGGGAATATTAGAGATAATTTATTAGTTGCAAAAGCAAATGCCACTGATGAAGAAATCTATACTGCTTTAAAGAAAGCTTCATTCTATGACTATATTATGTCTTTACCAGATAAACTAGACAGCATAGTTGAAGAAGGTGGAAAGAATTTCTCAGGTGGTGAAAGACAAAGAATTGGTCTTGCAAGAGCCTTTTTAGCAAATAGAGAATTTTTCCTACTAGATGAACCAACTTCTAATTTAGATATATTAAATGAAGCTATAATTTTAAAATCATTAGCTGATGAAGCTAAGGATAAAACTGTTATTTTGGTATCACATAGAGAGTCTACACTTTCTATATGTAATGAAGTATTTAGAATTTAACTATTAAGTTAATAAAAATAGTTCGTTACTAGCCAGATTTCTTAACGAATAAAAATTAAGAATTCGCTGCAAATTCGCTAAACTCACTTCGTTCAAACACAGCGAGATTTGCTCGGCTCATTCTATTTAATTTTTATCCTAAAATCTGGAATGTAAC
>ERZ773018.406-NODE-406-length-26455-cov-5.372955_pt1 | contig 26455 bp, 32 predicted proteins | sample MGYA00580840_ERZ773018 | MGnify/ENA primary metagenome ERZ773018 (study PRJEB29015, sample SAMEA2738125) | human oral metagenome | biome: human oral; feature: human-associated habitat; material: saliva | place: China | collected 2256 ... | reverse complement strand
GATTATCTTGATTATCTTGATTATCTTGATTATCTTGATTATCTTGATTATCTTGTCCATCTCGATTATCCTGATTGTCTTGATTATCTTGTTGCTCGTCTCTATCATTGCTCTCTGGACTTTCGTTATTATAGAAATCCACAATAATATCATAGTAAATTGCCAACATACGAGCGTAATCATCCGTTGTTACATTAACTTTCAATAAATGTTGTAACTCAGTCATAATACGAACATAATATTTGTTTTGAACGCCCATTAAGAGTGGTTTTGCAAATCTCAACAATGGTGTATCCTGAGCATTTATTACATTTTTGTGTAACATGCTACGAAATCTTGGAAAATCAACGTCAATGTAGTAATTTTTCAATGCGTTCTCAATACGAGAATCCTCGATAATATTCATGATTTCAGCAAACTCATCTTCTGGTAATCGAATATCACCAGTGGTTTGTCTATATTTGTTTACCAACTGCGATGAGTATTTCGACTGTCTCAATAAGTCCATTTTAGTTAAAATAGCATGAGACACTTCATGGTAAAACAGCGTACGTATCGTAGATTCATCAACAACATCTAATTTGTCAAACATACGTAATCCGATAGTGATTTCATTCTTCACCATGTCAATGTATGTTGCAGAATTTGTTCTGTCATATACCTGAGTCACTTTATCGTTTGATTTTGTGTAATAGTTAATTGGTAATGTTTCTAAGATTTCAATAATTTGTTCATCTGTCATTCTCATTTCATAATATCTCCCTTGCTAATCTCTCATTTACTAGTATAACACATTCTCTAATTGAGTACAGACGTAAAATAAAAAAGTGAGCGGATTATCCACTCACTTAATCATTGATAACAATTGTCAATTCTTCAAAAATCCTATTCAAATCAGACCAGCAACTTTCAAGTGCTTGATTCACTCCCTCACACTCATTTATTTCTATACGACGAACACTTGAACCTTCTAAAAAGTCGAGCAATGTACCTTCATCTCCAAATGTACAATTATTCAACACCACGTCCACCACGATTGTATTATCTAGTATATTCTCTCCATTAAATACACAGTTATTAAATCTCATATATCTAGCAAATTTCGGTTCGCCTTCCAAGTATTCTAACCATTGTTCACTATCCACAATTCCGTCAACTAATCGAACACCACTCATACACGTCACCTACTTTTTCAGTAAATTTGTAAATATCGCTTCCAGTACTGGGACTACAATCGAATTCCCAGCTTGTCGATACAAACTTGCTACTTTAGTCACTTGATATGCTTTGTCATAGTCTTCATCCGTAAATCCCATCAATCTCCAGTACTCACGACTTGATAACTCACGACACCAAAAATAATTTACTAAATCATCCGAATCATCGTACAATTTCTCTTTAGATATACCACCTAGATATACTTTCTGATTTGCGGTCGTTAATGTTTGTACATACCAACTTTCATGATTCGTTACAGCAGTACTTCTAAATGACGCATATACTTGACCTAAACCGTCAATTTTGTTCTTTGGAATTTCATGCTCAATTCCGTTCAATACATTCTTAATACGTTGTTGCAATCCAGCATCTCGTTCAACAATATCTCTATGCTTTTCCATTGACAATCTAGCTTCCACGCTATAGTCTACAAAGTCAGAAATCTTAACATCAATTTCATGACCAACTGGAATCTCGTAACCATTATCTACATCTTTACGAATTGAAACCATAAACACACGCTCACGATTTTGTGGAATTCCAAAGTGTTTAGCATTCAATACCATTACGTAAGAGTTATATCCCATGTCATCAAGCCATTCTTTCCAAATGTCAAAATTATGTTTGTGTTTCACAGATAGTAGTGCTTTTACATTCTCCATTAACAAGTACTTCGGTTTTTGTTGTTCAATGACACGTTCACACTCCCAAAGTAATGAACTACGTGTACCACTTCCACGGTCAAGACCGTGACCATACCCAGCAAATGAAATCGATTGACACGGAAACGAATACGTGAATAAATCCATTTCTGGAAAATCCTTCACTTTTGAAATATCTCCCACGTTCTTAATTGCAACAGAAGATTTATAAACAGCTTCCAGTTCTGTATCCTTAAGAATTCGTCGATTACCTTTCTTGTCCAGTGGAATGTTCAATCTTTCCATATATGCTTGCATTTCTTCTTCGCTCGGAATCGCCACATTACTTGTATCAGCGTGTACTGCCGCGTAAGATTTAATTGCTTCACCATCTACCTCCGCAACACCTACACTCTCAAAATCAACACCGATGTTTTTCAGTGATTTCGCTTGTGCTCCGATACCAGCAAATGCTTCGAAAAGTTTTAATTTTGTCATAAGTCCCTCCGTTAACTAAAATATTTCATGACATTATTATATCACAATCATTGCTAGAATGTATATAAAATCATAATAAAAACACGCTCAAAACGTATACTAATACGCTTCAAACGTGTTTTACACCTAGCTACTTCAATTAAAAATTTTGTGCAATTATATAATAACAACCATCATGCTTTCCAACACATGTAAAGTTACTATACACAGCAATTTCGACTTCATCATCCGAGAATTGTTCCACAAACTCATCTGTGACTTCCTTATTGAAATGGACGAACTTAATGACGTCCTTCTTTGTCCAAACTAATAAGTTATTCGCCACATAATCTGGATGCATTCTAGTACTATATCGCATGTCTTCTTCATCACAATGCTTCACAATACCTTGTTGAATCTGCTCTGGTAATTCAAGTAATCGTTTACCATCTTTACATGTAGCCGCGTATGTTAAGTAATCAATTTCTGCTATAACAGCCATGTCTCCACCTCCAACTACATTACGTAATAAATTCCGTTAGATTCACCTAGAAAAATGAATTTATTCGAATAATATAATTTTTCATGTAATACTTCATCATTCCATGACTCAACTTCCTCGTCAGTAAGTTCACGATTATCCAATAAATAACGCAAAATCGCTCTTTTAGTGAATCGACGTAAATGATTTGTCACCAAATTGTCTGGATGATACCAACTATTCTCATTTATTTCGTCTACATGATTCATGTAATCCTCAATTTCATCTTGAATATTTTTTGGTAGAGCTAACAACTGTTTTCCACCATCAAACAATGATGCGTATTGCATATAACTTAATTCAATTCTAGCTTTCATTTTCATCCACCTCGATTACATTACGTAATAAATTCCATCTTCTTCACCAAGATATGTGTAATTATTAGACAATTCCTCAATAATTTCGTCTTCGTCCCACGCTTCGATTTCCTCATCCGTAGCTTCACTCTCACCCATCTCATAAACGACTACATCACGTTTAGTAAATCGTTGTAAATAATTTACTGCCAATTCGTCTGGATGATAACGTGGATTTTCAACCAAATCGATACCATCCATGAATTCCTCAATTTCGTCTTGAACGCTTTCTGGTAAATCACATAATTGACGTCCCGGGCCGCATACTGACGCATATTCTATGTAACCCAATTCTGCCTTAATTGTCATTTTAAATTCCTCACTTTCTATTGAAATAAATAATACGTTCCGTCAACTACGCCTAAGAATGCGTAATGGTCACGTAGTTTTTCGATTAATTCGTCTTCATCGTAATTTTCTACATCTTCCACGTCGATTTCATCACCATATGCCAACCAAATAGCTTCACGTTTGTCAGCTCTTGTAAAACTATTTACCCACATATTGTCTGGATTAGCGTCACTATTTTCTTCCAAGTTCAATCCATCAAAATACGCCTCAATTTCATCCTTAATTGACTCTGGTAAATCACAAAAGTTTTTACCATACATTGTATTTTTGGCGTATTCTATATAATCTATTCCTACATAAATTGTCATGTTCTCACTCTCCTATTCATACCAAGTTTTCTTAATGTTTTCCAAGTCACTCAAAAACTTCGTCACATCTTCTCGTACCCTATGGACAACAGCCACCAATGATTCTTGAATTTTGTTCATTTTTTCATATAAGTCAATGTATAATTCAATATCATTAATTCCATCATATCCGTTGCCATTACTATATCTTTGTAGCATTTCAATATATGAATTTTCATTAAATCCATCTTCCATTTCGAACAGTCTATTCATGTCTAAAAATGTTCTACTCACTAGCACAACTTTAATGTCACTCAATCGTGTAGCGAATGCTGGTTTTAGCTTGTAAGCACCATTACCATCCATAATTTCCACTACCAAATCAGTTGGAATCTCGAGAATTCGCTCAAACTGTTCGCTACGCCAATTCATGTACTCACGTTCACTCATGTGTGCTCCACGTGATTCTCTGAATTTCTCGAACCCAAAGTCACGCTTTTTCATTTCAGTTTTAATTTCATTTACCGCCCAATCTAAAAACGCACCAAGTTTTACAAATTGTTCGTAACGCTTTTCGTATAACGCTTTATGTTCCATTTAATCACCTCAAATTTAACTTATTCATGAGTTTATTATAACTTATAAACCCATGAATAGCAAATTATTTCATCTACGATTACTCAACTAAATAGCTCTCACAACTAGCGTGAAGTTTACTCTTGATTCCTTCAATGTAATTCACTGTTTCTTGCATATTAGTAATCGTTTCGTCTAAATCAGATTTCATGTCTGGAACACACTCACCAAATTCTTCGATGTAATAGTCCCAAACCTCATCATTCTCATCCCAGTCGTCGATGTTTTCGTCTTCTCTCAATCTATAGCACAAACAGATAAAATTATCAAATTCAACATCTCCAAAATCAGAATCTAAGTTAATTAGTCCAGAGAATGCACCCGCTAAATTGTAACCAAAAAGCTCGTCCCTCAAGCTCCAATCACGTTTTGTTGGGTCTTCATTGAATCGAGACACTTGGAATCGTAACTTTCCATCTCCTTCGATGAACACATGTACATGATTTTGTTCTGCCGTTTCACGAATACAATCAATCGTCCAATTAAACCAGTCATAGAACTCATCTCCATAATCGTAGTACTCTGCTTCCATATCCGAAAAGTCAATCATGATTGGTTTTTCCAGCTCTAAAATTTTGTCAATACGTTTGATAGCTTCTGTTCCGTATTCTTTAAAAAGTTCCATCGCTTGTTTTTTCTTACTCATTACAATTCACTCCTTAATCGTTTTAATCATTATATCATACCCAAAAAGAAAAATCCAAAGTGAACTCACCTTGGATTTTAATTATTTAACAATACTCATTGTACAATCGATACACCTTACCGAGTTTGAACGTAAAATCTTTTACAAAATCGTTGTCTTTTTGCATTTGTTCATCATACCATTTTTCGAAATTACCGTTGCACAAATACGGATTTTCCTTCAATGCATTCTTATCTATAGCAATCGCCATGTCAACCATTTCAGCAAACATCAGTTCGTAAACAAATTTCATTCGTTGTTCCACGTAAGATTTCAATTCAGAATCTAAGAAGTTCTTCAATTCATTACGACCGCTACGCATGTTTTGTATAATTTGTTCCATGTTCGCTTTCATATCATTAAATGCAACTCTCAACCATTCAAAAAGTTTGACTTTATCGTCTCCAGACAACTCATCAATCGTCGACACTCCGTATCTAGTGAGAACATAGTTTACAAATGTCGACTCATCGAATGTTGTTCCAAGTTCGTTAGACCATTCTTTATCTAGAAACAATCTTGTGAATCCTAGAATCAAATCGTTTTTTGTTTCCCAACCATCGCTATTGATATCTCGAACCCAACATTCGTCGTTCTCAGCATCCCAACCAAGAAGTAAGTCGTATTTACTCAACATCTCACATCTTCGATTATACATATAATGTACAGCGTGTTTAAACGCATCTTCACTACCATCCACTGTCCACGATGCTAGTCGTTCACGTTGTCTGTCCAATCCAATTTTCATCTTACCACGTAGTTTGACTAACTCATCAACGTGGTTATTCAGTTCTTGACCGAAATCGAGAAATAGTTTTGTTAATTTGTCTTCACTCATGTTATCACCTCATTAATCCAATAGTCGTTGTAACTTATTCCGAATCTCAGCAATTTCTAGAATACGACTTAATGGTTGTTTGCTCTTAATTGTACTTTCGTACCAAATTCCGAAAAAAGCTCCTTCATATAGTTCATCGAAAATCTCCTGAGCAGCATCTTTCGTTTGTTCATGCTTCATCAACTCACAAACATCCTCAAACACATCATCGTACGCCAATTTGTATGGTTCAACCATTCTTCGCTTGAAAAAGTCTATCAATTCCAAACCGAAAGACTCATTTGTTATATCAATCCAAATCTCATACATCTTGTGAATTTCAACATTCATCAGATTGTTTAAATAACCAATAGCTTGGTTGATAACTTCCACCGTAACACCATCGTTCAATAATTTTTTCAAGTCCAGTCTATCTAAATCCTTCAAATCATCCATTGTCAATGAACCATATTTTTCTCCTAGTGCTTTTGATAAAATATTGGACATTGTTACTTCAATTCCATTACCAAAGTCAGTAATGTCTAACAATCCAATCCGAACCCCGTTTGGTTCTCGTCGAAACGCCAATCCAGTATTTTTGCACCAGTTAGACCATCTTCTATTTAAAGAGTCTACAGCTAAGGTGTACTCATTATCTAAAAACCCACCATCATCGGTCCAAAAGATTTTACTAACAGTGTCGTAGTCGACTCGAATCAATCTATGTACATCATACACTCTATCTCTTGTTTTTCTAAAAACAGTAGATAATTCTTCAATCGACTTGAACAGTTCAACTTCATTATAGCTCATAGTCAGCACCATCCACATGTAAGTCACTAATCATGTCGTTTAACATATCTTGAAAAATAGGCGTTGCGTAATCTTTCAAGTCAATAATTTTTACAACAGAGTTTCCATTCTCAATCTCACCGTAATACCACTCGTCGAAATTACCATTTCGCAATTCACTCATTACTTCTTTAGCACTCTTGTTACCAATTGGTACATTTTTATCATTTAATGCACTCACCACAAAATATGTCTTATTGTACAACTCATAGTAGACATTACGCATACATTTAGCACAAATACTTACCATATCATTGATAGTTTTCTCAATATCAATTTGTGTAGATTGTACATTTTCTTCTAATAGTTTCAATTTAGCTTTCAACTCGTCAATACGTACATGCATCATTTTGATAAACTTATCACAATCTTCTGGCGATAGTTCGTTAACATCAGATACTCCAAACTTGACTAGTAGATATTTCACTAGCTCATCTGCGTTGAATTTTCCAGTTGATGAAAGCACATCATACGGTTTACCTAGACAGTATTTCAAGTAATATATTCTACCTTCGTTGAAATCCCAATCCTTACCAATTCGTAAATATACTTTTCCGTCTTTCCATGTCTGACGTAAAGCACCTTTTATGATAACATCATCAATACAGTCATATAGCTTATTCGGAAATTGATTATATTCATAGTCAACTTCTGAACATTCTTTCTCATGAAATATGCGACTCGTTTTATCGAAACTAATTGGATATCCTTTTGATAACAATTGCTCCACTTTATTCATACCACGTTCGAAAACGTCACCATACTCTAAATAAACAGCTAACATTTCATCAAATTGTGGTAATGTAATTGTGTTGTTACTCATTCTAAATCACTCTCTTTCTTCTTCAACGTCTAGCTAGGAGTCCACCAGTCACTAACGCCCAATTCCTCTGCTAAGTATTTCATTTCCACTTCTAAATCGTGAATTTCGTCAACTGAACCATAGCATGCGATAGTATGGTCGTACCAAATGTCGAAGTTACCATTGTAAGTTGCGTCCATGATTTTACGTACCATGTCAGCTGAACCATCGTACTTACTAAAGCTTTCCACTTCACTCATGATAAACTCAAAATCCTTCTGGTAAATTTGTCGCATATCAGCAGCACAGCGTTCTACATTTTTGGCTAATAATTGTTTACAGTCCCGGTGAACCATAACCATCTCGAAATTTCTAAATACACGTTCAATGTTGAGTCTCACCTTTCGACATAAGTCGTAAGTAGATTTTAAAACATCATCGTTGTGTACATCATCTTTTGTTAATGAAAATTTAATTGTAGCCACATTCTCTAATAATTGTTCAAGTGAACGATTGCCCCCACCAGAGTCATAGTGGTAATATCGTCTTAATTCACCTAATGCGTCGTCAACTAATGTGGTCGAATCTACACACTTAAATGTAAATGTTCCATCAACATCAATGTTGTCAACAAACTTGAATCCATATTCCGTTGCAATGCGTTCTAGCTCGTCACACGTAACATTCACCCACTTGTAGTAAGCGTCCTGTATCCATTCCCACTCATTATTTGGAGCAAACATTCGCTTAGTGGTTTCAAAATTCACTAAGATTGGTTTTCTAAACTCTAACCAAGTATCTACAGCATAATCTAACTCCCTATTCAGTTGCTCGAATTCAATTCTTACATCATCTAATAATATTGTCATATTCAACACTCCTTTACCTACTTATTCTTCGAACCGTGAACTAAACGACTCAATTCACCACGAACTTTTTCAACATCATGTAATGGTACTTGATTTTCTACGTGGTATCTATACCAATCGTCGAAATTACCATCTTTCAACTGCTTTCCATAATCATCCAACATGTAGTCAATATTGAAGTAATTTTTCCTTGCTGTGTTAAGCAACAACATTGCTTCATTATAAGCTTCTTCATAAACCCCACGCATGTAATTTGCACAGTCAGTCATTGAGCACAAAATCTCACTTGACAATTGAGCATGTACTTCTTCCAACCCACTACGCTCAATCATGTAAGTCATACTCTCAATTGCTTTTGGTAGTTTGTGTTCTACAACCCAACCGTCGGTATCGTCAAACATATAATCGAAAACTTCGTCTGTCAATCCATTTTCAAATGAAACACCATATGGTTCTAATCCAAGAGCAGATTTAGCAACTTCATTCATTACATCATCGAATGTTTCGCCATCTTTTTGTGCTGGCAGAATAATTTGACATTTACAATAAACGTCTCCCTTGATGTCCAACCAATATCCATTGCCTTCTACCAATTTTTGTAATCTCGACTTGAAATCGTGTTCCCACTCTTTGTATTTTGTAGTCATTGGTTCAAGTACGTTGTTTCCGAACATTGTGAATTCTTTATGAAATGAAAGTTCACGTCTAGAGCAAATGAATCATAACTCATTTGCTCGTTCGTTAAACGCATTCAAAAACTCTTTGTATAATTTATATGCTTCTTGTCTTGTAATCATATGTTTCACCTCGTTCGTGATTAATCTAGTCGTTCTCCATTTTTAAGTGCTTCAACATATCCTACGATGCTTAGAATTGAATTTTCACGACTATGAGTTCCACCATAATACCAGCGATTGAAGTCACCATCAGCTAGAAATTTATAGAGTAGTGCTACACTTTCTGAGTAACTAGCGTCATCTTTCAAGTCTTGTATTAAACGAATCGCTTCGTCGAATTTCCATCTATATGCTGGTTCTACATATCTAGCACAGTTGTCAGTCATATCACTCACAAATTCACTAATTTCCTTGACAGTATTCGCAATTACTTCATCCTGTAATCGATAATGCAACATGTCGATTGATTCTGTGATAGATTTATACAATTCGTCATAATCAGACCGATTGAATTTCGTATCTAAGATTTCTTCGAAATTAATCTTGTCTACATCTACACCTTTTGGTAAGTATGAGTTTAACTCTCCTCTAACACACCACACTCCCATTGTAGATATAAATTCATCCAAGCTCACACCTTGCGTTAACTCACGTAATTCAATTTGATAATAGTCATCCTCAATATTCGCCCACAATCTGTTTTTATCAGCAATGTTGAGTATACGATTTTTCATACGCCAAACCCATAGATGATAGTGACCGCGTATTTCCTCGTCAGTTGTATCTCCAAAAACGTGCCAAAGCTCGCTGAATGGTAATGGATGCTTCTCATCCAACCACTTACCAATACTTCCTTTTATGTGTTCATACGTAGCAATATAGTCGTTCCAAATTCCTAACACATCATCTTTAGTTCTCATTCTAAATCTCTCCTTTGCTTTTAATCAATCGTTTCAATACACGACTTGCTGTCGTAATATCATCCAATGACATCTCTCTATACACATAGTGATTGAAGAAAGCATCAAAATTATCTAAATCGATTTCTTCACTCCATAAAGTCAATGAGACTGAATGACCGATTATTCCTTGTAGTTCAGAAGCTAAACGCTGAACTCCAACGTAGTACTCCTCATACGCACTTCTCATGTAGTCACGACAATCGTCGAATGCGTTATCGCACAAATTCATGATTTCACTAACAACTTTTGTATACTCAGAAAGTCGATTCGACAAATCAACACTTAATTGCTTGTGAGCATTTCTAAGTTCTTTCTCAATATCAGACCATTCTTCTGGCGTAACATCCTCCCAAGATGTCTTGTGTGTTTTATAATCGAGCACATATTTCTTCAATGTGTCAAACTCATTCCCATATAGCTCTTTAGATGATTGATACTTATGGTCGCCTAGTTTCACTTTCATCAACTCATCAATACTGCTCATATCTACAGTAATCAGTAAATTGGAATCGTTTTTCACGTTAAAGTTAAAAGTTTTACCTACTTCTTGCATTTTTCCAAAATAACTTTTATACCACGTATCGTAAGCATCATGTAACATCGGTTCTTCACTATAAAATACCTTCTCGGTGCGACCGAATGGTGACATAATGACTTGAATTGTTCGTAGTCGACCTTCTTGTCGCTTGTAAGCATTTACAAACATCATCCAATCAGCTATCAAGCTATTTACAGCCATTGACCATTTTACGTCTTTTTCTCCGCTCATTTATAACACCTTCTTTGCTAAATCTAAATATTTAATCACTTCGTCTAATTCACGTTTATATTTCGTCGCATCATTGTACCAAATGTTGAAATCTTCCCAAATCATTTGACTTGATAGCGTAATTACGAAATCTTCCTTACCATTATCATATAACTCTCCGACAATACGACGTAACTCATCATGATATTTTTTATAGTGTGGTCTCATCGCTTTTTTACACTTTTCTTCCAATTTCGATTGCTCAGTCGTCGCAATCGCAACTGCGCTACGCAGTTTGAAAATGCGGTCATCCAAGTCTGATTGCATTTTATCAATTGCGAATTGTAACACTTTCGCAAATCCATTAAACTCAGTATCTCCAGTTTTCGTAGCATATATTTTTACTAAATTACTCCATTGATGAGAGAATACAATCTCACTCAATCTGAAATCATCACCAAATGTTGGAAAATACTCATGTCCCAATCCATCAATCAAGTCACCGTAAGAGTCCATCACATTGTCACCCGGAAACGATACTTTCCACACAAATCCTGCAATCGCATATTCGTTTCCAGTTTCAGCAACTTTTTTAGCAATTGACTTGTCTTGTCGGTCTCTCCAAGCATTATAAACTTCTTCCAATTCAAAACAGTACCAAGAATTATAGTATTTTTGGAAGTCTGCGTAAGTCGCTTTACGTGTTTGTCGTAAATCCTCAATGATTTTTAGTCTTTCTGTTAGTTCGTTCTTGAATTGCTCCGCTAACGGAAATGCTTCTTGTATATTATTGGTCATCAAAATCTCTCCAATCTGAATTGTTGTTACAATGATTATAACATAAAAAAGAGTTATCTACAAATCAGATGACTCTCAAATTTATATTTAATTTTCTTCCAATCTTGCGTAAATATAGTCTTCACAAGACTGTAAAGCGTTCTCACGTTTATCTTCAACGTATTCAAACAATTCTTGATATCGTAGAATTCGTTCGTCCACGACATCAATCAAATAGTCCATACATTTACTGATTAGATTTTCTACTATTACATAACTATTCTCGTCTAATTCATCCACCAATCCAAATTTGACAACAGACTCCTCAAATAACATGAAACGATGAAATACTCCAGACGTGTCAGTCGTCCTAGTGAAAAATCCATCCACATTCATCGCTCTTTTAATCCAATGTTCACGAAATGTATCTAAACCGTATTTTGTGTCATCAAACTCCACCTTATAGATTATGTTGCTTTCGTTCTTGAATCCTAAACTCTTTGCACGATTCACAATATCACGTGTGTATTCGACAAACCAATCGTTCCACAATTCACGTAATGATTCATTTCTCTTGTATTTCTCCGTCTCGACTTCAATTCCTTTATACGCACCATGTATCAAAAACTCAAGTTTATGTACAGTATTTTCCGAAAGATTAGCCTTGTTGTCGTACTCAGTCCATAGTTTAAATGCTTTTTGTCTAGCTTCTTTTATTGTTGACACTCCATTACATCCAGTCCTGAAATGATTCTTTTTGTGTTTCCTTCGTCTTATTATAAATGTACGAATCACAAGACCGAAGTGCACTCTCACGTTTTTCTTCGACATATTTCAATAGTTTAACATATCGTAAAAGTTTCTTAGATACAATGCTATCAAGATAATCAATACATTTATCGATTAAAGTTATCACTTTAGAATAACCATTCTCATCCAGTTCGTCCACAACTCCAAATTTAACTAGTGCGTCCTCAAACATCATGAAACGATGAAATGTTCCAGATGAACTTCTTGTGTTGATAAAAAATCTATCAACATCAATTGCTTCAAGAATCCAATAATCATAATATAAACCCGTCTCGCATTTAGCATCATCAAAATCCAACAAAGTAATTGGATATCTACCATTCTTAAATCCTAAACTTCTCGTATACTTAACGATTCCACCAAAATATTCATTATACCAATCATACCACAACTGACTGCACAAATCACTCGTTCGATAATTCCCCGTGTCAAACTTAATTCCTACGTAAGCCTTATGCATTGCGAGTTCAAGTGTAGACACTTTGTCTTCCAAATCATTCGCCTTGCGGTCATACTCAACCCAACGCTTGAATGCTTTTTGTCTAGCTTCTTTTATTGTTGACATTCAACTTCCTCCCTTAAACACCAATAGTCATAGTGGCGTCGAATCCTTCCATTTTGAATATTTCACGCATTCCTCTACTCTTATGCATACCAACCCACGACTCGTCATCAATCCCCATGACATCGTGAACACGAATCCAAGATGAACTTCCATTTACTGGAATTTCAATTACATCTCCTGTTAAAATTACTTGTAATAATAATTTATTTTTCACATAAATATCACCGACCATCTCTATTGGGTGCTCAAACCAATACGGTATCCATCTACCTATCATTTCTTCATAGTATCCAACCTTACCACTAATATCTTGTGCTGGAAACACAAACTTAACTCCTTTGAATCGAGTAGCGTGTACGTTATCATCAATTTCCACATCCGTACATTCACTTAATGGTAAAATGATTGGATGTTGAAGTTCTCCACTAACCAATGTTGCATTAATATTTAAATTCATGCTTTATTCCTCCGTTCCGTCAACCAAAAACTTTACCACATCGCAAGACTCATCGATAAACTGATAGTCAGTGTGGCGTCCGACCCTTCCATGTTGAACAACTCAAGAATTCCGTCATGCTTACGTTTAGCCTGTACCGTATCTCTGTCATAAAAATTTGAGACAACCTCACGTATTTCAATCCAAGCCGAGTTTCCGTCCACTGGTATCTCTGTTCCGCTAGATAGAATAAATTCCCGAAATAACAAGTCATTTGATACATAAGCGTCAATGATGACGTCCACTGGAGAGTCGAATTCAATTGGTATCCAACCTTCTATTTCATCATCATATCCAATTTTCCCATTAATATCTCGTGGATAAATAGAAACCTCAACTCCCTTGAAATAAGTGCGACGAGCACTTTCATCAATTTCCACGTTTGAACCCTCAGTTAATCGTAAGTTAATTGGTTTTTGAAACTTACTACTAAACAATTTTGAGTTGATATTTAAACCCATAATTTATTCCTCCTAATATTCACTCTCAGCGAGAGTAATGTTCTTCTTCAAATTATATACAATCACCAACAGTGGATGAATTGAGCGTTCTTTATCGACCATAAATTTATAGAAAGTGTCAAATCCCTCCACAAATAGCGTTTCATGTAGTTGTCGAATATATTCATTTTGTGGTTGAATCTCAACTAATTTTTGATATAATTCCACAGCGTTATCGTAATGGTATTGAACTAACGGTCTCATAAATTCCACACAGTCAGTCAACGCTTCCGTTTTGATTTTGTGTTCAATATTGTTCATCACTACATCAATATTCGACAGTTTATTCATCAAGTCGATTTCGATGTAGACTAGTCCATTTCGTAATGATTGTGCAATGTCATTCCAATCTTCCTCAGTCACTTCTCGTAGTCTTGACTTTCTCAAATAATGAAGTCCTAATTGCTCAAAATCAGCTGTATCGTCACCAATATCAGCAAACATCTGGTATCCTAATCTTCCCAAACCGCTGACATGGTACTTCGTATCATTGGTAGAAAGTGCTGCTGCCAATAGTACATGTTTACCGTTCACATCACGACCAATGTCAATACCAAATGGTTTCACATATTTTTCTAATTTGCCAATAAAACTAAACGCCCATTCTCTGAATGCCCCACTAAACTCTCCACCATCAAAATCGTAGAAAATTTCAGCAATTCGGTTCATTTCAACACTAAAGTCACGTTCTTTCAATCCAACTCGTCGACTCCACTCACGATAAGCGTGAACATAGTCTTGATACAGTTTATAAACTTCTTCTTTTGTTGTCATTTAAACATCTCCACTCTAATTTTACTCACCAAAAACTATTCGCTTACAGTCTTTAAATGTATCTTCGCTCTTTCCTAATAAATCCAATTGATGACATCTTACTATCAAGTCATCCAATTCCAACAAGACGTATTCTTGAATACCCACTCGACCATACTCAAGCTGCCAATATACTGTTTCCAACATATCTTTCGAAAAATGATTCACAAAGTCGTCGAATTCCAACGGTGAACCTAGTGTACCAAAATGAATCTCTTTGTCAATATACTCACCGCACTCATGTGCCAAAATGTTAAAATACTCACTAACTGGAACATGTGCTAAACTTGGAATCATGTATACATCCCAACAATTGTCAATGTTAACCGCTAGAGCAACCTCACTTACTGCTTGAATCTCACGTCGAATATCGTTTTCATAGTCTGTACACCAGTTCACAAATCTATGTCTATTTTCATCGAATGATTCGTATTTCTCCAGACGTGCTTTGAAATCATTAAACGGTCTATAAATTTCAAAATTAGACCGCTCTAATTTGACTGCTAACATCTCGATATCTTTCATGAAAGCAGAGTACACAGTCTTTAGTTTATCTCTGTTGATTTCCACCATTTCATCATCTCCATTCTATTGTCATTCACCGAATACTCTATTTCTACAATCTTCTTCATTACTCGCACTCAAATCGAAAGCATTTCGATTAGTAGTTGCGTTCTCCGAAAACATAATCACAACATGATTCCTTAGCTCTCGTTTCGATTACAGTATTTAATTTATTGCTAAACTCAACTAGAGCTACTAAGTCAGATGTCATCATTTCATCAATCTTAGCTTTTGCTACTACAAGTGTAGCATGCAACTCATCGTCAGTCAACTTATACGATTTTCTAAACCCACCAAAACTCAATGGTGAATCAACCGTACCAAAATTAAATGTCATTCCCAAGTTACAAAGCACTCGATGCATGTAAGAATTGAACAAATCGTCACTATAAAGTTTTTCATCTCTAAATAAAAGTAGTCTCCAGTAATCGTCATGTGTTTCCACCAAAAACGTAGTTTCTTCCCAAACTCTAGTGCGAATCACTCCTGTATAAAATAAAACCCACAATTCAAATCGCTTCTTTGAATCATCTCGCATCATATCTACATGTAATTCTTTACGAAGTTGTTTGAATGGTTTCATGATTTTCACATCCGAATTCAATCGTTCTTTAATGAACTCTTGTACTTTATGCACAAGTTCGTTGTATTCTTTTTCTAAAAATTCTACTGTTACCATCGTCTCTGTCTCCCTTCAAAAACTGATAATTTACATTTTTCGTATAAGTCATCGCTATTTAACTTTTCGTTCAGTCTTTCACAAAGTTCCCTTGCGACTCCACGTCGATTATCTTGGATATATTTAATTCGTGCAAGTCCATCGTCGTAAACAGCAAGTAAATCGTCTAACTCCAATCGTTTTCTTGATTCTACAAAATCATGGTACGTCATGTACTTTTCAAATTGTGTTGGTTCAAATCTCGTACCAAAGTCAAAGTTACCATTCATTTCAAACAATCGATGAATCAAGCTACTGAAATCATCTTGTGTCCACTGGTCAAAGCGTTTTAATATCAATACTGACCAGCGATTACCTAAATCTCGTGCTTCAAATCCACTTTTCTCAATTTCATACTCTACATCATAAACCACATTTTCAACAAATGTGAAAAATCGTTGTTCATAATCATAATAATCATTTTCAATATCTAATCCCAGCTTCTGTGCCCATTCTTTGAATGGTTTATATACAACATAGTGAGCACCCCAAACCTCGTGAAAAAACTCTGCTGCTTCTTTCATGAACTCGTTGTATTTTTCTTTTACTAACTCATATTCTTTTCTTAAATTTTCCTCTTTTAGCATACTCAATCCCCCACTTTCAATACATTTTTCTTACAGTCCTCTAATAACCTACGAGCGTCTAACTGTTCTCGTAGTCCCTCACAAAGTTTCTTCACCATTGGAATCCTATCATGTCGAATCAACTTGATTCGCTCCAATCCCTTTTTGAACACCTTAATTGCTTCGATTTCGTCGTAAACTTCTTTCACGTAGTCATCAAAGTCATATACATCATAATAACCACAATCATTATATCGTAGCTCACCGTCTGTCAAGATGTCTACCAACGTTTCAATACTCAAGTCGTAACTATATGGTAAATCTATTACATTAAATGGTAAAACGTACCAACCATCCACTGTGTCGCTCCAATACAATCTACGTGACCGCACTACTTCATAAAATCCAAGTGTGAGCTTATTCTTCCAACTCATGAATCGCATTTGTTTCTCGAAACTAGCTGTCTCCAACTCCAACATCCACTCAAACGCTCTGAATGATACTAGAATGTAGTTATCTAAATTCTTTAGTTCTTTGTAAAGTTTCTCCACCTCAGTCATGAATTTGTTATAAAGTTTTTCCGCTTTTTTATATTCCATTTATTACTCTCCTATCTTAAAATGAAATTCCCATAGTCGTACTTCACTGACTCGTAACTCATCTGTTAATCCTCCAAGTAAAACTCTCTTTCAGCTTGTTTCATTCGCAATTCTAATTCTTTTGCGTCTTCTCGCAATTGTTCGCAAAAAGCTTTCATAACACCAAGTTTAGTCTCTCGAATAAGTTGCACATTTTGCCACCCACGATAAAATACTTGAATAATCTCCAGATACGTAAGTTCACCTTTTTCATAATAATCGTGAACATCTGGTAAGTTATCAATATCATCAAATAAATCACCATGTGATTGTTGAGTTAAAACGTATACCAATGTACTGAATCTATTATCATAATTACAATTTAATAAACTTGTACCAAATGGTAAAATTTCAAAACAATGGGGTGTGTCAATTACAGATAGCTCACTAGCTTTCAACGAATCGTACACCTTATGTCGAAATTCAGTATTCCATTGCTCAAATTGTCTATTTAAGCTTTCACCCTTCAAGCTTTTAAGCCTACGACTCCATAATAGAAATTCTCTATATTTTTTATACACGGTATTATGCGTTGCTTGTAATTCTTTGTATAACTCAAGAGCTACTTCAATGAAATCATCATAATCTCGCTCTGCTTCCATCGCAGTTTCGTAGTAATCGTCAATATAATCATCCATGCTGTAAGCCATCATTTCCACCCAAATCTTTCGTCCGTCTCAACGTCAATAATCTCGCTGTCCACATCTAATTCATAACTGTCTTCCAAATACTCTTGTTCATCATATTCAAGTAGTGGCAAATCGAGTCGTTGGTGACGTAAATCATCTAAAAGTTGTTCGATAGATTCACTCTCAACTTCAACTCGACCCCACACTGCGTAACTTACTGGTACTAAAAATTTTTTCATAAAAATCGCTCCATTTCTATATAATTGTCTTACAAAAGTATTATAACATGAATCTCGATTTGAGTAAATACTTGCGAAAGTCGAGCAAATGCGAGTTTTCAAATTTTATATAAATTTTTTATTATACCACATTTCCAACATCCGTGTCAATACCATTTGTTAACCTTAAACTCCAAACATGGTTAACAATAAGAAATCCATCTCCGTAAAAATTCCGAAACGTACATGTAAACTTGATGTTTATATTGTCCATTTTTCGTGAAATATGGTTGTAACGTCGTTGTAATAAATTGTAACACGTTTGCAACAATTCTCATCATTTTCTAATGCTTTTAAGCGTTTTTTAATGAATCTGTACGTATCTCGAAAAAGCTGTGTTTATACGTACAGGAGATGCGTACAGCTTTTTTATTGTTAAATCAACGTTTTCAATTTTGCTGTACGTATGTCCAAAAAAGATGCGTACAGCTTTTTTGTTGATTTACCAACGTTTCTAGACAACTGTACGTATCTTTTATAAAAAAATACTAAAAGTTTTCTGAGAATGATAATACAAGTATAATATATTACAAAATATAAGAGAGTATAGAACTCGAAAAAAAAGTTTTGGTACTTTTTTGCAAAAGATGCGCACAGCTGCTCAGAAATCCCATCAAATCAACAAAAAAGCTGTACGCATCTCTGTGCACATCAAAAATCGATACGTACAGCTAAATCAGAAATCGCATTAAATCAACAAAAAAGCTGTACGCATCTTTTTTAGCACTTACGTACACATGCACACACACGTACAGCTCTAAAATTGTAGTTTCTTAAACATTTCTTAAACATTTTAAACATTTCTTAAACATTTCAGACTCTAAACTTGTTTCTTCTATATAAATAGCAAAATCACTTTCACACCACAAGCTCATAGTGAGTTATACAAGCATTTGTTTACACGGTGACATGTAATCATATGCTACAACACCAAAACCACTCCAGTGCGTCTTAAATCGCAAATCACAGCGTCGTATTTCATCTTCTGTTTTAACAAGAAGCGAAATCGCTTCTAGAATGCTCTCAGAAGCTCATAGACGACGTCTAAGACGTTTTACGTACTTCTTAGAGACAATATACGTCTACTACTCAAAATCGCTGAAACACGTCTTAAAACGTAAATGAGAGTACCTCACTTTTTCACGTTCAAGTCTACACACCATACCACTACATGTGGTATAATAAAGTTATGGAATTTACAGATTATAGAACACACACGTATCTTATCGACATGAGTGATGAGTTGTATGAGATGTGCTTAGCAAGTAAGTCGTTATACAATCAAGCGTTGTATTTACTACGACAACATTTCTTTGAAACCGATAGGACACTCAGTGTCTCAGCACTAGATAAACTCGTGAAAGAGACGAATGAGTATCACTATCGAAAATTATACGTACAATCTGCTCAAGCAACGATTATCAACTGTCGTATGAATGTCGTGAGATATTTTAAAGCTACAAAAGTATTTTATGAAAATTGGGACGCTTCGCAGAAGTTACCGAAATTTCCAATGTATTTGGATAAACAAGATTTATACGATGTAATCTTGACAAACCAACTGATTAAGTTAGTGGACGGTCACGTATATTTCTCCAAACGTTTGGGATTAGAACCGTTAAAGTTAAAACAAGTTGATGGTAAACTACTAGAAGTGCGATTGAAACCAATATTTTATCAAGAACACGACACACGTAAGCGGATGGTCGAAGCTCAAGTTGTGTTTGAAAAAACACTTGACGTGGATGACTTGAATAGTAAACATGTCGCTGGTATCGATTTAGGTTTACATAATATTGTCACATTGGTTTCTACAAATGCAGCTCCAATTCTTATTTCTGGTGACAAAATGATTCGTTATCAACATCAATTTAATCGTAAACTCTCTCGTATCCATGAAACTGGGGGTGCACAGTCCGTACGAGCACAGAAGTTGTATTACAAGCGTAAGCAATTTATGAATACAGAGTTACATAAGATAACGAAAACAATCATTAATTATTGTGTGGATAACGATATCTCCACACTTGTCATTGGACGAAATAAAACATTAAAAGAAGATACGTACCATCGTATTTTCAAACAATTACCAGTTCATCGTATTGTAGAGATATTAGAATACAAGACGAAAGAATATGGAATTACACTTCATGTCACCGAGGAGTCACATACGAGCGGAACATCATTCTTAGATGATGAGTTACCCACACCGACATATTATAATAAAAGTCGACGAAAACACCGTGGATGCTTCATTTCAAATGATGGTATTCGGATAAACGCTGACGTGAATGCTGCGTTTCAGATTATTCGGAAAGTATTTCCAGATATTCAGTTCGATTTACAAACAAAATTTCGGAGTTTAAATCCAAAGCTATTGAAAATTTAGTCTCATTTTTGGTATAATAGATATATTATAGAAAATAAATGAGGTGAACGATTATGGGTATAAATAGACTTAAAACAAAAGCGAAAGACCCAACTGATTGCTTATTCGGTGTCCAGTTAGATGGAACACCATTTCATTTTCCAATATCAGCTGGACCGCATTGGTTAGTATGTGGACAGTCTGGTTCTGGTAAATCAGTAATGCTCAATGGTATGTTGATATCGATGATTTATCATTCAACGCCAGAGGAATTGAATATTATTTGGGTAAATTAGTTATTTACAAGCAGAAGCTTCGACGAACTGAAAAGCCCCACGTATCGAAAGGTGCGTGTCATTACAAGAGTTAAACCGAAGAATATGACCTAAAAGTCTTGACACCACAACGTAGTCGGAAACGACAAGCGTGATGGTCACGAAAGTAGAAAAAACGTCAAGAATGTTGATACGGATTAGTAGTGTACACCAATATGAATGTCCGTAAAGCTGAAATAAAATCCACTCAGTGCTGATTGATTAAAATAGTGAACTTTCAGAAACGGTGACGCTAAGTCAACAATGTACAATTGTACATACAAGGGTCTGTTTCGGTAGTAAATTTCTAAGGATTGAATTTAATCTATGAGATAGCTCCAACGACTATCCGTTGAAGACGGAGTACATCACAAGCGAACGGTGATGGAAAAATACTTGGGTTTTCAAAATCATTATGGTGTTTTGGTTTTGAAGATTTAACACATAGTCTACGCACGACCCGTAATGGGAGTGACCTAGAATGAACTAGGCTGTTGAAAGTTGCGATTTAACAGAAATTGTCGAAAATTGAATATTTTAGAGCGGTAGACCCGAAGAAGGTTGAAGCTACTGCTTATATTGGACTACCATATTGTCCATTAGACCCAATTACAGAAATGGATGATGCTTACGCATGTCTTCTATATTATACAGAACTCATGGATGAACGCTATCGTCGTTTCGCAAAAACTGGAGTGAAAAACTTACCAGAGTTCAATGATTGGGTCGAAGCGAATCCAGAGAAAGCAAGTGCACTTGGGTATGAAAAAGAACCATATATTGTATTTGTAATCGATGAGTTTGCAGATATGAAAGACACAGTTGGTTCTGACGTAGAGTTACCAATCAAACGTCTCGGTCAAAAAGCTCGTGCTGCTGGTATTCACTTAGTGATTGCAACACAACGTCCATCGGTAGATGTTATTTCATCTATTATCACAGCAAACGTACCATCTCGTGTGGGTATGCGTACAACAAATGCTGCGAACTCAAATATCATCATCCAACAAGACGGATGTGAAAAATTGACGATTGGACAAGCTTACATTAAAACAAATGACGGTATGACTCGTGTCACTGGACCGTATATCAGTAATGGAGAAATTGATGCTATTTTCAGAACATTGCGTGAGAAATATGAAAGACCAGAACCAGCTGACTATAAGAGTTATCTTGTAGAAAACGGGATTATGGACTGGGACACCGAAGATGGAAACATGGATAAACCACCAATGGAACGCAAATTGAAGAAGAAACGTTCTCGTGGAGGTTTTGGATTCTAGTAAAACAGATAGGAATGAAAAGAAATGAGAATTAAAAACTGGATAAAAAAGCACGGACGTAATACATTTAGTTTGCTATTAGGACTGTTCGCAGTCGTATGTTTAGCAATACCATACGTTCAAACATTTATCATTTCAAATAATCAAGTTGTTGCGATTGAGAAATTCAATACGTTGACAGTGGATGACATTCGTAAAAACGTAGAAGAAACACAAGAAGACGTTACATTCGACTATAGTCAAGTTCGAAGCTTGACACCAGAAGATGTAACCAAACAAGCTCTTAGTGGAATTAAAGCATATCATCTGGGATTAATCTCAATCCCAGATTTGGACATGCTACTCCCAATTTATAAGGGTATTAGTAACGAAATCTTGTTCTATGGAGCTGGAACTTTAAAACCAGAACAACGAATGGGTGAGAATAACTACGTACTTGCAAGTCACAACTATGAGTACGAACCGAAATTATTATTCACACCACTACTCCGCTCACAAGTTGGCATGAAAGTATACTTGACTGACAAGGACAAAGTATATATCTATCAAATCAGCGAGATTAAGAAAGTAAATCCAGAAGATGTATGGGTGACGGACGACCGTGGAAAAAACGAATTAACACTAATTACGTGTGATGACATTTATGGAACACATCGTTTTATCTACAGTTGTGATTTAGTAGAAATTAAGACCGTCGATGAAGTCGGTCCAGACGAAATGACTCGCTTGTTTAATCACACGATTAGTAATATCGAAGCGAGAGGAGTTCTCTAATGAGACGTAAGTTATTTCCGAGCATCGGAATTGCGACGACGTTAATCGCTGTCGCACAACCGATAGTTAGTGCGGATACTATAGATATAAATATCAAATCAAAAGCGGAATATAATCCGAAACAACCAGCGACGTGGCGACAACTAGATACGCCATTCTCGAATCAGTACTACACGCCAAGTCGTGAACAAGGTGCTACATTTGGAATGGCGGGATGTGGTGCGTTCGCAATCGCTGCATTGTGGCAAAAGACTGGTTATCGTGATGTGACACCAGTAGATGTTGCGAATTGGTTAAACACGACTGCTCGTGACTATAACAAAGCAGTGTCGTCTGATGAAAAACACACTGGTCTAATGAAACCATTCGTGACGAATACACCAATAGCTGGGATTACCACATATTATCCAGCATACTTAGGTGACTACATGGACATTGACGGTCCAGCTGATAAAGGTGTACGTTATTTGAGTACTGGTGGTGACGGAGTTGCTTTTGGTTATAAAATCAATGACAATGTGCATGTGTGGAAGAAATCACTAGCTGAGAAATATCCAACATTATATCAGCAAGACGCTGATGAGTATATCAGAGCAGAGTTTGCGAAGGGTCGATTCGTTATGATTGTAATGACGACAAGAGACGGAGACCACATGGCTATTGTGGATGATGTGTTACCAGATGGTACGATTGTGATGGTGGATTCTGGTGGTGGATATAAATACTGGGAAGGCATGAAGACGAAATGGAAAGCAGTTGCGACTTCTGTATTTTCATACCAAGCGAAAGGACTAGACGTCCAAGAAGCACCAGTATTTTGGAAAGGTGAGACTTATACAAAAGCAAAAGCTGCTGTAAAACGTAACACAACTTCCAATCAAGCATTGAGTGAACATGTAGACTTAACGAACACGAAAGAAGTCGACACTATAGTCAACGCTGGTAAACCAGACACGACAATGAAGAATGGTAAAATCTCAACTGGTGAGACACGAGAAGTAAAATTCGGAGCTTCTGTTGTACCATTTAAGACAGAGTATATCATGGATAAAACACTTGAACCGGGTGTAGAGAAGCAAATTAAAGCTGGAGTGAATGGTCGTGTAAACAAGAAACATAACTATGAAATTAAAGCTCAAAATCGTGTGGTGAAATACGGTCCGGCAAAAGTGGCGGTTACGGTCGAGCGTAGAGCTAGTTTGGACTTAAAACCGGGTCAAGAGAAAGTCATCAGTAACGGTTCGATTGGTTATAAAGACCATGATGGTAAGATTGTAGAACCAATGAAACCACGTATTGTAGAATATGGAGCTAAAGAAGTTGCTTATAAAGTGGTAAGTAAAGAGACTGACGGAATTACAAGTGAAAAAGTGATTCAGAAAGGTAAAGTTGGTCGTGTAGATGAGCATGGTAAGGTGTTAGTTGCTCCGGTCGAGGAGATTGTTGCGATTCCAAAAGCTGTTGTAAAACCAACTGAGACCGCAACGACCACAGAAAGTACTACGACTACTGAAAGTACTACAACAACAACAAGTACTACTACTACTGAAAGTACAACAACAGAAAGTACAACAACAGAAAGTACAACAACAGAAAGCACAACAACTGAGAGTACAACAGTTGAAACAACGGTCGAACCAACGACTACGTCGGAAACTACAACCGTTGCGACTAAAGTGGAACAAGAAGTTGTGTATGAAGTTGACTTTAACTTAGAAGTTGGAGAGCAACGAGTGAAATCTGAGTCTCCAGAGAAGAAAGTAATCGCATACGGTCCAGAACGTATTTATAAAGATGTGATTCGTAGAGCGAATAATGACTTGACACCAGATACTGAGAAAGTTGTTGAAAATGGAAAAGATGGTTATAAAAACCAAAATGGTGAGATTGTTGAAGATAAAACAGATTTGATTATCGAGATTGCACCGCATACGACACCATATGCAACGGAAGTTCAGTATACAACGGATTTAGCTCCGGGTGAGACAATGGTTGCAAAACAGGGTGTGCTTGGTCTGACATCATATGATGGAATAGTTCTAAGTGAACCACAAAATGAGATTATTTTACGTGGTGTTGAAAAAGACGCTGATGTACCGACTGTGAAGGTGAAAGACGTCGCTGACACAAATAGAAACGAAGAACTTGAAAAAGATAAACAAGACGCACTTGCGACACCATTCGAAGAACCGGCTCGCAAGACTGGTGAAGTGAAAACATTACCAGCTACGAACGTAGATGGTACAACAGTAGTACTATTAGGTGCTGTAGCTTCAACTTCAGCGATTGGTGCAGCAATTGGATTGAATAAGAAAAAGAAAGTTGGTGACAACTAATGATACACTGGATTGGGAAAACAAATGGGGGTATTACCATTTATGAAACGGAAGTACATGACTCTATTGAGTTACTAGATGAATTGATGATGGAAGGAATCATCCAACCATACTGGGAAATGGGGTCGCAACTAGCTTATTTCTTAGCACAAGAAAATCAAGAGTTTAAAGAAATGTACGAAACTTTACCAGCAAACGAATTAAAGAAATTTAATTTGAAAAAGCTATTACAAAACATGAGTGAGGATTCTATACTTGGTCTTATTAAGAAATGTGACGACCAAGCATACGAACAGGTAGTTACATTCAGATAGAAAGGTGGTGACGGACACGTGATACTCAGTAAACAAGTAAGGCTTTATCCAAATAAAACCATGAGACGTATATTGGACTCTTTGTGTGATTATCGACGTTATCGTTGGAACAAAGCAATTGCATGTTGGATTGAGCAGTATGAAGCACGTTCAATTGGACTTCCACAATCAGTGATTGATAAACTGAGAAACAAAGAGGAATTGACAATTGAGGAAAAGGAACTATTGACTCAGTATCCAAGTCCGTCTCACTATAGCGTACGTGATGAATTAGTTGCACAAAAAGAAGATTGGCAATACGCATTTTCATCTAGAGTAATGCAACAAGCTATCAAGGATGTTGCGATAGGTTGGAAGACGTTCTTCAATAATCGAGACACAGCTGGTAGACCAACTTTTAAGACACGAAGAGAGTCAAGGCAAGGATTCAAAACTGACTACGCTCGTATCATCAATGGGCGATTACTTCTTGATAAACCACATGGTTATCGAGGAGAATGGAATGCCATTCGATTTAAAGGATTAAATATCCCAGATGGTAAGTTGACACTATGTTCAGTAATACGTTCAAAAGGTAGATATACTGCTACTTTCACGATAGATGTTGAACCAACTATATTACCAAAAACAGGTAAAAAGACTGCTGTGGACGCAAATGTAGACCACTTTGACACAACGGAGGGTCGAATAACTTTAAAACCAGATGTGTTAAACCCACTCTACGATAAAGTTCGTCATTATCAACGAATTCTTGCTAGGAAACGATGTAACAATTCAAAAGCAATTCACTCAA
>ERZ773018.405-NODE-405-length-26530-cov-20.689141_pt1 | contig 26530 bp, 25 predicted proteins | sample MGYA00580840_ERZ773018 | MGnify/ENA primary metagenome ERZ773018 (study PRJEB29015, sample SAMEA2738125) | human oral metagenome | biome: human oral; feature: human-associated habitat; material: saliva | place: China | collected 2256 ... | reverse complement strand
AATTATCGTGTGGGTGCAAAAAATCCCTCCATAGGATATGATTGATTTGCAGTCTTAATATATCACTCTCTTTAAATTTTAATCAAGCATAAAGTGCAATTGTAACTCGCCACACTAAAAAATTCATTTCATGCACCTTGCAATGAATTAGAAGATTATTTATACTTAAAGCCAATTAGGTATGACTTCTAATGGAATTAGGGCATCGGCTTTTTCTCTGCCTAAAAATGAAAGGAAAAATTATATGCTAATAAGGTGTATAGCAGTAGGCGCAGGTGGATTCATTGGTTCAATCACAAGGTATTTATTGTCTAAAGTAGAGCTGCAAAAAAGCGGGGATTATCCTCTAAACACACTTTTAGTTAATGTTCTTGGTGCTGTATTGATAGGTGTTATAATTGCTGAGACGCAGAAAAACGGGATGAGTGAAAACAAATTGTTGTTTCTGAAATTCGGTCTTTGCGGCGGGCTTACAACATTTTCGACATTTTCTGTTGAAATGTATGGTTATCTTGAAAAAGGGAATGTAGTAATCGCAATTGGTTATGCTGTTGTTTCTGTAGCATTAAGCATCATAGGATTAATGCTTGGAATGAAAATGGTCTAAAATCCAAATTGCACCCGCTACCATATCAGAGGGTGCATTGTTTCAATCATTAGGTTTTACTACATAGGCGATACGCAGAACGGCATTGATATCGAACATATTGGTAAGACCTGTATCTCTAACGGCAAGGATCTGCTCTCTGACTTTAGAGTCCATTAGTCGCACCTCCTGCATAAGTCCTCGCCATAGGCTACGGAAAGTCCGGAGCCGTTGTCCCAGCGAACCATAATGGAGCCGATATCATCCACTCCTATAACAGTGCCTTTTATTCCAATGGGTGGCGCCTGCGTATCGTCCATGCGGACAAGCTCCACACGACATCCGGCAGAATAGGCGGTCTTGATTCGTTCCACCGTTTCTTTGCTTGGAAAATTCATTCTGACGCCTCCTCACCATTTAGGATGGCTCTGATTTCCTCTCTATATATGGTTCAAATGCATATTATCTGCTTAAGAAATGGAGCCATCTTCTAACAAAAGACAGTGTATACCTTGATAATGACAAGGTATACAATTCACGTTTCAAATGCAAGCTTAACAGAAGAGATTTAAGAGAAATGATATTCAAAACTTTTCCTGAATTATCTAAAGCATATAGCCTTAAGGAGCTTTATCGAAATATGAATAAAGACTGCTCATATGATGAAGCTATTAATGTTTATGATGATATGCTTAAAGCCTTTAAAACATCCGGAATTAGGCAGTTTAAGGAGTTTACAGAGATACTCATTAACTGGAGAGAGGAAATCCTAAACTCATATCTTAGACCCTATGATGACAGAAAACTATCTAACTCATTCACTGAAAATGTTAACGGAAAACTGCGTACTTATCTGGCAGTATCTAGAGGAATTAGTAATTTTACACGCTTTAGAAAGAGAGTTATCTATTCGCTTTCACGAGATGTTCAATATGCACTAAACGATAGCCTGCACAGTGATAGTGTTCCTAAAAGAAAAAGAGGTACATACAAGAAAATTAGAGAGTAAGCATTCAAAAAGCACTTCAGGCATTTGAGCTTGAAGTGCTCTTGATTTCATTGGTACCCACACGATAATTTAGAGTTTATTAAAAACCTCACCCACACGATAATTTAAAGTACCATTTAAATTACCGAAATTAGTTTAGGGATTAATGCATTTCACTTGTAAAGTACGGTATAACAAAATGAATTTCTTTCATCTTGGATTTGCTAATACATATCAGTATCCGAGTTAGTATTTTTGATAATATCTATCCAGCTAATTAGTTGTTCCACTGGTATTGTCATTCTCGCAGTAACTTTATCTTTATTTACATCTTCCAGAAACAACATCATTTTATTATCACTTTCGTAAAAATAAAACCTCCCATGTGCAAAACTATTTCTAATATGTCTAAAGATACTCATAAAAATATTGTTGCATATATCAACAACTCCTATTTTTATTTTATTATCAAAAGAAGCCTTATCGTGTAACTTTAATACTTCTATAGCATATTTCGAATCTGCTTCACTATTGAATTTTTTTACACAATCTTCAAATTTAGTATTATTATATTCGATGATTGCGTTCACTAACTTGAGTTTTAAGCTATCATTTTTCCACCATACACTTTTCCATAACTTTTTTATGTCGAAATACTTTGCAGTCATAGGTTTCCCATTTTTTACAGACGGGCATTCTATTATGTAAAATTCGAGTATCTTTAAATAATCGTCTGAATCTATTTTTAGTTTACTGGTATTAAATTCAGAATCTGAAAATGGTTCTGTATACCCAGACAAATCTTTTGGAAACCGACTTCGTTGTAAGATAAGTTTCCCATCTTTAATCTTTATATAGTATCTATTTTGACATTCTTTTTCATTATTTTCATAGTAAACTTTAACAAGAAATATTCCATTTTTATTTTCAACAAAAAATTTTTTCCCTGATATTTCTGTTTTACCAATTTTCCCATTTTCGTCAACTTTGAAAACTTTACATTCACTTGAATTTAATTCTAAATCATTTTTGACTGAAAGATTTTGTTTTTCTTTATATACAACAAATTTACTATTTCTACTATAATCCATTATTTACTCCAACATACTACTATTTGATGAAATAAAATCTTATATCAATTATATAAATAATTTGTATCATATTTTCAGAAATATGGGTTTCAAACTATTTGATTTCTATCAAATCGAGACTCAATACACTCAGCGATTTCTTTTTTAACCTTATCATGATTTCCAGTATAGTTATACATTAGATACCTTGTATCAATTACAATTCCTTGTATCTTTTCATAGAAGACTTCATTATGTCTCCAATCACCTGTTGCTTCACCTATATTTCCTACTACTGTTGTTAGATTAAAAGGATTTTGTTCCATATTATATGGCATTATAAATGCGTTAAACAGTGACTTTGTATTAATACCTTTATGTTTTTCTAGATACTCCCCGTATGTTATTTGCTTATTAATAGATGAACCATTAGGCAAATGATCTGGCACACCGGTCCACCCATACTTATAGCATTTTGCATCTAATATATAATATTTGTCATTATATATCATAATAGTATCAGGCATTAATGGTCTTTTTTCTTTGTATTTGCCATAATCAAGTTTCCATCTAGAGCGAGGAAAATATTCATCCTTATTCTTTTCTCCAAATGCTCTATCTACAAGTTTTTCCCACACATAATCGAAATTATCTGTACCAAAATAAAAATCTTTATCTGAATTACCTTCACCAATATACTTAAGCATATCCTTCATACTACGAAATAGGTTTTTCTTCTTATCATCATTTGTAGTTGCCAACTTATTCTGCACAATTCGGATAGATGTTTTTATATCAGGATATATTCCTGGTTTTTCTGGCATATACGAAACATATAACCACCCCAATTTTTTGAATGCCTCATATACACAAAATTTATTTATTTGCGTTATTTCCTTATTATCATTCGGGGTTCTAGAACTGACTTCAAAATTTGTGAAAATGAAAGAACTCACCCCATTATTACTTTGAATAAGTGGTATATGTTTTCTTATAGTACGAGGCCAGTTTTGTTTTCCTGATTCGGCGGTTATATATACTTGTTCTTTTTCAACATAATACGTTCCACCTACTGAAAAATAATATTCAATAATACTTCTATATGCATTTATAGGAAAATCAACCGTTTGAACTTGCTTAAACTTGTTTATAGCTAATAGTCGCTCATCTTTCGTTGTGAATTCAGATAAGACTTGTATTAAATGCCTAATATCCATTCTGATTTCACTATCATTTTTAGGCAGTTCATATCCAATTGGGAAATAAATTTTAGCGCCTTCTGAGTCAGCTTTAATTCCAACAAAACGATCCCCGTCTTCATTTGTATTAATATGGCACTGATTTTTGATATCAAATTCATTTATTGCATTTGAAGTTGATTCTAAATCCATATTTATTCACCACCCTAAGATAGATTACTGCATAAAAGCATCTCTTACATTATCCTTAAATATCTTGAACCTTTCTGGTCCTTGTGCATACATGAATGCATGAATAACTTCTTCAAGACTATGATATTCTGTAACTTCAAAAATCATTTCTCTATTGAATTTAAATGCATCATCCCAAAGATACTTTATTACTTTTTCCGGGAACTTTCTGTTTTGCTTTATAGATTCACAAATAGCATACAACGAGCTTTTCTCTTCACCCGTAATTGTACCATTACTTTCTTTATAGCAAAGGCTATCATAAAATTTCAAATCACCCATTTCATTATTAAACTCAAGATCTTCAGCATTTACAAAATATGCACCAAGTCTCTTATCTTCAGCTGATGTCATTCGTGCACCATTACCAATGATTATCCTATTGATTTCATTACAGAAATTTTTCCATGTCACATTCGTATCTAATATTTTTGCGTTAGCAAACTTACTATCTACATTTGCAAAATCATTCTTAACTAGACGCATGTTCCATCTTCTTTGGAAAGCTGTATCAAGTGTAAAGACATTCTGATCTGATGTATTCATAGAACCTATAATCGACAAATTTGATGGAATTCTTACCTTATGCGTTTTATCCCCATATACAATTTGTGCAATGTTTGGATTGCTAATACCGTACTTACTAGTACCAATAGGGAATCTATCATTTGGTTCATCTAGTTTAGTCTTACGATCAAGCAATTGGAATACTTCTCCGAATATAGCTGGCGCATTACCTCTGTTGATTTCTTCAATTATTAAGATATATTCTGATTTCGGATTCTTATATGCATCACGTAAGATTTCAGTGAATGGGCCTGGGGTAAACTCATACCTTACTTGTCCATCATCTGATACCACTGGAAGAATTTGTCCAATAAATTCAGAGTAAGTGTAGTCTGGATGGAAAACAAGTCTTTCTACAATGCTATTTTCTTTGCAGTACTCGTGTTCAATTGTCCAACTTTTACCGGAGCCAGGAACTCCGTAAAGAAGGATATTTTCACCTGTTGAAATCCTACCTAATTCAAAATCATCATTTTCATAAAGTCTAGTATCAGTAAAAATACCGTTCAAACATGTGCTAAGTAATTGCTCACATATTTTTTTAAACGTCATTAACTCTATTTTAACGATTTCAGAATTATATAACGCCCTTTCAACTTCAGAATCTATAAAAACACCTTCATCTATTTCATATTTTTTTATTAAACATATCTGGTTATTGTTATCAATTTTATCAACTTCAAATATGTACTTTACTTGGTTAATAGGCTCTCGTACGAATCCCAGTATTTTGTCTCCTCTTCTTAAATCTGCAAATACAGTATTTGTAGTTTGTGTTGTTAACCCAAACTTAATAGGAGTTCCGGAATCTAAAATTGAAAATGATTTAACTAATGAATTTATTGCCAGAATATAGTAATTATTCATATTAATCCTCCATATCAAAAATATATTTTCTCCAAGTACAAATATTATTTATATAAGCCCGATTCTGGTTATTATCAAATTGAATCTCAACCATATCTTTGCTTTTAAATTGATTTGCAAGACTAACGCCATCCACTTTTATATCATATATATCTGTTTTGCGTGGAGAATCTGCTCTTTTCTTTACAGCATTAATATATTCTATTGTCATTTTTTTTATTTCACCTTCGTAATATACATTGCTATCAGTTGCTATAACATCTATCATTTCTTCATTTAGTATTTCAAATCCATCTTTACATTTTTGAATCATTAATATATCTTTACGTTTATTGAAATTAATAGAATATCTTGATTTACCATTTTCTTCAATATATCTTTCTAGAATGATTTCATCACCAGCACTCATTTTATAATCTCGATAAAAATCACCCAAACCTACAATTCTTTTTTCTCTCCCTATCGTGCATCTTATCTGATATTTTTTTCCATTTTTTTTATATATAAAGTTTTTGACTTCTTCCTCTTTTTCAAGGAAATCATTAATGTTTAATTCTTTAGGTATGTGAACATAACACTCATGAGTGCCACCTTTACCAAGCTCAGTGTTATTTAATTTTTTTATAATTTGAACTATTTTCACGTGTCATTCACCCTTCTAAATTATAGATAATTTTTTATGCATTCAGCTATACCTCTAGCCATTATTGGAGGCACGGCGTTTCCAATCTGCATATAAGTCTTTAAATATGCACCTAAAAACAAATAATCATCTGGGAACGACTGTATCCTTGCCGCTTCTCTAGGTGTCAGACTCCTTACTTGTGTCGGATGAATATGGGAATGACAATCCATTCTCATATGTGCTGTAATTGTTCTACAAGGTTTATCTTCGACAAGTTTGTAATATTTATCCTTAAAACAATGATTTCTATGTGCATATGGCATTATGTCTTTTATTTTTTCATCAGTAGCATCATCTCCCGAGTTTAGCCTTTTATAAATTTCATAATTAATATCATTTACATATCTGGCTTTGTGGTTGTATAAAAAAGGTACGATACGGCCTTGATTTATAATGTTCAAATACATATTATTATTTTTTGCATAATTATTAACATCTATCTTTTTCCCAGTTAAATCACTATCTACATCATTCATATTCTTGATACGCGGAGCATCTAATTTTTTTATATCCAACAGAGCATCTTTTAGATTGTAAACTTTATTATGTTTGCAATTATTCTCTATTCTATTGAAAATCAATGTTGGATTTATGCCTTTACTCTTAGCTATATCACTTCGTATCGCTATATATATCAATCTTTCTCTGCTTTGTGCAACCGAAAAATTTTGCGAATTTAAAATACGATATGATACAACATACGAATAACCATTTTCTGTTCTAAGTTTACCAAAATCCTCTACAACCTGATTCGCAACCTTTAGCATTCCTTTAACATTTTCCATGACAACAAATTTAGGATTAATTTTCTCAACAGCCTTTACAAAGTATTTATATAATTTGTTTCTTGGATCATCGATTATTCTTTGCCTATTAGCTTCACTAAATCCTTGGCATGGAGGCCCACCTACCACTATATCAATATCTTGATTAACTAACTGTTCTATATTATCTACTATATTTTTTATGTCACCTTTAATTAACTTGTTTGAAGGTAGTTCTGGATGGTTATATTTATATGTTTCTATACATACGTCCTCAATATCATTTGCAAGCTTCACATTAAATCCTTGCTGTAAGAAGCCAAGACTTAGACCTCCTGCACCACAGAAAAAATCTATTAATGTATACTTATTTTTCTTTGTTGCTGCTTCTTGTATCTCTTTTCTTTTTTTATTTGATAATTTATCTAATAGATTTCCTATTTCTGTTTTGTATTCGACTGCAAAGTTTACAGCTTTTATGAATTGTAAGTAAGTTTTTTCCCCCAACAATTCTTTTAGACAATCTAAATCTCTATCCTCCTTTATTACTCCTATGGAAATTAATTCATCAATTTTAGGATTATAATTATCTATTTTGTTCTTTATTCCATTGAGTTCACAGAAAACCTCAACGTGACGAATATAAATATTAATTTTCTCCTTGAAAAAGCCCTTATCTTTTCTTTCAATTAACTCAGTTACTGAATTAAATATCATTTGACTTTACCCCCCAAACATTTAAGTTTTGCCTTGATGCATTTTGCAATAGCCTCCGCAAGTAATGGCGGGACGGCATTCCCAATTTGCTTAAATTGCTCAGTTCTTGGCCCTTCAAAAACAAAATTATCAGGGAAGGATTGTATTCTGGCAGCCTCTCTAACCGAAAAAGTTCTGCCTTGCTTATAATCTGGATGAATGAACTGATTACCGTCTTTATATAAATGCGCTATAATAGTTTTTGATGGTAAATCCCACCATTGTACCGCATAACTATTGCCAAAAACTCTTTGCTTTTCATGCCTTAAATCCGGTCTTTTCTCTAGCATCTCTTTAAAAGTCCATTTATTTTTACTCATCGCAATGTAACGTTTAATATCTTTTTCATTATGATTTCTTGCAACATGATCTCGTAAAATTGTATCATTTCTTTTACAAATTTTTTTAAGAAATTCATTATTCATTTTCGATTTAAAATTTACAATGTGTTCTCCACCACCTGGTTTGATTGGGGGTAGTTCTTCAATTGCATCCCTTACAGTCACATATTTTTTCAACCCTTGAGCTTCTTTATCAGACATATCTGGATCGTAATGTGTTTTTTTTATACTTTCGTATATTTCATCTGGATTGATTTCTATATCTTTTCTTACGCCAATAATTATTACCCTTTTTCTTATTTGTGGTACTCCAAAGTTTGCGGAGTTCAAAACTATCATTTTAGGATCAAATTCAACCTTATAATTCTCACTTAGAGCATCTAAAATTATATTTATGATTTTTTCCCCTTTTATTTTTGCCGTCAATATACCCGTTACATTCTCAAAAACAAAAAATTTTGGTAGATAATGATTTAAAACTTTAACATAGCTTTCAAAAAGGAAGTTTCTAGGGTCATCCTGCATTGCGTTATCATCCTTCGCTCTGCCCAAACTTGAATATGCCTGACATGGTGGTCCACCTATGATAATATCAACTTCATTATTTTTAACTATGTTATCAATTCTATCTATGATAGTATCATCTGTTATATCCATCTCTAAGACAGCATCTTCATTATTATAACCATAGTGTTTCATTCTTGTCTTAAGGGTTTTACATGCAGTTGGATTTACTTCTACATGCGCTAATGCATTGTAACCCATTCTGTAAAAACCTTCACTTAAACCGCCACAACCTGCAAATAGATCTATAAAATTAAATTTATTCATATTCAGAAATCTCCTAATTCAGCACTTTTCCCGCTATTAATCCATTCGTCAATTTCTGATTTCTTGAATTTATAAAACTTACCTATTTTATGAGTTGGTATGCTTGAACCTTTTTTAATCCACTCTCTTACAGTTGTCGCCTTAACCCCTAGATGGTCTGCAACTTCATCCGTGCTTATCCATTTTTCATCAAAATTTTTAATCATCTAATCTCCTCTCATAATGTTTAATATTATACGTTATTATATCATATTTCGTATATGTTTATATCACTGTAGTTGATTTTATCAATACTTTAAAATAGATTTATTTACGATTTATATTTAATATATAAATAAAACAAACTACTCTATAAAACCTGAATAAAAATAAAGTGTATTATCATAATAAAATACACTTTAGGAATATACATATTCCTAAAGTGTATAAAATCACAAAATATAACTACCTTACAAGTTATTATACTTTAGTTCTATTATCAAAAATAAATTTTTTCTATTTTCCATTTTTTTGATTCTAGCTCCACAAAATCCCCTACTTTGCACCCCTCAAATATTTTTAAATTCTTTGGAAGTTTTCCAGACACTAAATCGTATTTGAAATTTTTCATTTCTGTTTCATTTTTTATTACAATCTTACATCCTAAGACTATATCTGCAGCTTCATTCTCATTGTCGATATATTCATCTGTTACATCATATTTATCTTCTATTGAATAATCAAAGTCAAATGACGGTTTGCCACTATTTATTATTGATTCAACCGCACCATAAAAAATATTCCTTATTTCGTCTTTTGGCAAACAGTCTATGACAACTGTACCTCCAACAGCATTCAAATATGACATCGCTGGTCTTATATGTTTTTTTACAGATAAGTTTGTATTTTCTTTTTTAAATATATTCAATGCATCAATAATGCCTAACCTAACATTTGGATTCGATGAAAAAGTGAAATTATAAAATAGCTCATTGATTTTTGAATTTATATCATTACTTCCAATTATATCAAGATTTTTGAAGCAATTATGCTCTGGACTGTATGTATTATGTCCTACCCACCAACATTTAGCCAATGTGTTTCTGTAAAAACCACTTCTACCTGAACTATTATAATAAAATCTGGTTTTAATTTCTCCTACTTCCTTTTCAGAACTTTTAGGACTCTTTCTAGAATTATATCCCCATCGGCTTCTCATATAATCATAAAATACTGTATGTGTAAGTCCTGCCCACAATCTTTCATCACTTGCTTGTGATTCACTCAAAAACTTAAGCTTACTATAAATGATTTTACAATTTTCAAGATCTATCTCTCCAGGTTTCAATCCCGAACGTAAGTCAGCTAGTGTGAAATTATCAACTTCTCCAATTTCAATAAATGGATCTTCTCCATATGCTTCGTACATCCATTTATTGGAATTTTCCGTATAATAACAACTATATAAATTAGTTAAATTTGCTTTTAACATTGTTACTGCAGCTTGCTTCATCATATATAATTTCATATTGCGTCCTCCTCAAACTCATTAAGTAACAATGGTATTTTGTTTAATGCATTACTTATAGGTAGTTCCATTATTTCTTGCGCTAATTTATACGAAGATTTATCAATACTCAAGACCTCATCTAAAAAATTTATACTTCTTTTTGCGTATGCTTTTTCTAATGCCATAAACCATTCTCTATTTTTATACATTTCTATTCCTTCGTCTTGTTTGAGTTCTTCAAAAACGTAAACTAGTGCGGGTAGAATTATCGTTGCATTAAGAATAGGTTGCAATTCACTTTTTGTAGCACATGATGCATATATTTTGTAATCACTATCTCCAAGTCCGATTTTTATAGTGCTTGCATCTAAAATAATTTCCGATGGGACGTTATCATTAAGCAATTTATAGATTGAAAATATAGAGTTAGTGTTTACAAATTCATCAAATTTTTTTGTTATGTTCAAGCTTGATAGATTATCATACGCAATCATAGTTCCTTGTGATAAATCAAATTTCATTCCGTCAAAATCAGGGACCCAGTCAGTACAGCATAAATTTTTAATATTCTTCTTTAATATTATAAAAGCAACTAAATCAAGTACCCCATTAATTCTGCTTATAGGTATGACATGCTCTATATGCTTAGAAAAAGAATGTACAACTTCTCTGTATGCTGTATTTGTACATTCTAAATGTATTACATATTCTGCCATCCCATCACCAATAAGCGTTTCAACTTCTTTACAATTCATCGAAATATCAAAAGATAGCCTTAAACTATTGATTCCTTCCATTTTTTGATTATAGTCTGCACTAAACATTGATGTTTTATAGTCTTTTCTTTCATTTGTAAGAACTGGATACGCAAATAATCTATTAGTAATGTTCATATACATTCACCTCCATTGCGTAGTCTCTAGAATCTACAAGCTCAACTATTATATTAATAATACTAGAAGATGTCATATCAAAAGCCTCAATATAACTTCCTTTCGTTTCAATAGCTCTGCATCCATGTAAACATTTTACTTTTTCTACCATAATCTTATTCGATTTTCCATTTTCTCCAACCGCTACAAGCTCGATTTTTCCATATTCAACATTGTGAGGAATCTTAATATTAACTGAATATACTCTACTTTTTCTTTTTATAATTCGTACATAAGTTAATGGGCAGGCTGTTCCACGCCCCTTTTTTTCTAATACAATATCTTTCCCATCTATGTCAGCTATACCTATATGTTTGTCACGTGTTTTTCTCTTTCTTGAACCCTTTAATAGCCTTATACCCGGTTCTCCTATAGGCCCCAAACTTCCTGTAGTCTTTTCATATTCATCTGTATCATAATCTCCGTTTCCATAGATAAATCCCTTTGAAATAGCTTTTATAGGACGCTCTATTATATCAATATTATCGTGACAATCATTTAAAGTTTCACATTTATCGTTTGGGCCTCCTATATCACCTGCGTCACACTCATGTTGAAGTGCTTCACTAAGTCCTTTAACATTTATTTCAGTATTACTATCATACTCGACAAGTCTAGCAACTGTAGTTTTTATCCATTCTTTAATTTCATCATAATATTTTTTTGCCTCTTTAGGATTTTTATGACGCCCCGGCTCCCATTTATCATGTGCAACGGACTCCATGCTTCTAAAATATTTATTAAGTAATTCACCTTCCAATTCTAAAATACCTGTAAAATTGACAAATTTCGATATCCCCCCTAAACGAAATAGCTTCATTCCTGCTTTTCTAACTACTAATATTTTCCTATCTAATTTTTCATTGTCACTAACGAGAATTTTAAGATTTAGGGTTCCCATCCCGTGAAATTCAGTATTAAATTCCTTTACATCAGTTATTCTGCTCAAACACAAATAATTTCCGTAGACATCTTTCATTTTAGATCCATATAATTTGTACATTCTATTTGTATATGCCTCTAATGTGTGTGAATTTATCTCTGATTCTTGTACTTTTACGCTTAACTGTTTATTATATATAGACACTAAAAAATTATCTAATGCTGAAATTATAATTTCATCTTTCCAGTTTTCATCAGATTTAAATCCATAAATAAAAACATCTGTACCAATTTTATCTCTTTTATTTAATGACTCTATCTCTTTTATGTATTTAATTGGATTATTTCCATTTGGGTCTCCAAAATATCCTATACCACTAGTTAAGTATCTACCTTCTTTATACGAAACCAGCCTCGAAACTCCTTGTGATGCGATTTCTCCTTTTTGATTGTGTGTTCTATAAAAAACTGCCCTATAATAAGAATTACTAAATGGAGCACTTTTCCCAATTCCGAATGCACCTGCTTTATCACCATCTTTACTTGCACCACCATCTATTTTAATCAGAGCATTCCATCCGTCAAAACTAAAATCATCTGAACTATTGCATGTATATGGATCACATAATCCTATTGTATTATAATCACTAATCCTTAGCACAAATGACTTACTTTTGTTTAATTTATCTATTGTCTCATTTAGAAATGATTTTGTTTTTTCACTTTTTGATTTATGCCAAAAGTCACGGCATTTTTCTAAAATACCTCTGTATTGGTTAATACCTGGCAATTTATTAGTTTCAATGTGGTATCGTTCAAATTCAACAATTACATTAGACGTTTCATTCGTAGCTGCATCTAATGAATTTTGACAATTTTCTCTGACTAGCGAATTCAACTCTGTCCCATTAAAGTTCTCGATTCCGGCATCTGCTATACCTTTTATTTGTCCATTTTGATTTATTGGAAAATTCCACTCTGCCATATTTTACCTCTCATTTTATAGAATATTATTTATGTAGATTTTATAAACAAAAATATTATATCAAACAGATAAACAATAAAATTCAGTCTTTTAAATTATACTTCATTATTTTAAATTTTGCATTATTTTTAAATCTTTCATGCATTAGATTAATGATGATCAACTATATTTTCTTAGGATAAATATAGTCAAATAACTACAACAATTATCTAAAATATTCAAATAATAGGAGTCCCCATGTGGTCACTAGATGTCTGCATTGGCTATGCTAGAAAACCCAAGCTTTGCACTGCAAAATAAATACCTTTCACAAAGACATTATTCAATGAGCTGTGGGCTGGGAATTTACCCCAGACCCCTTTTGATGTTCCTAAGGCTTTGACAAGGAATCCATTGTACTTACCTTATTCGAAAAAATGACTACTACATTGACACAAAGATTCTCATAAAGCATTCTGTTCTGTTAAAACACCTATGGAGTACTACAAGAGGGATATGGCGAAGAGCGGTTTTTCAAGGCATTTAAGACTATTATAGCTGATAACGGAACCGAGTTTGAAAGTTTAAAAAGCTTTTAAGTATGGGCGTTCATATCTACTTTGCTCATCCGTATTCATCTTAGGAAAGAGCACCGAACGAGCGTCACAACAGACTATTCCGCAGATATGTCCTAAAAGGAATGTCCATCGAGAATTATACCGATGACCATATTCTGTGGTTTGCTGATGAAATGAATGATATGCCAAGACGGTAGCTCGACTATTCAACGCCGGAAGAACTCTTTGAAGAGTTTTGGGATCAGGTGTATTCAGTTATCAAAGTACAGTAGCTTAATTTATTACTTCTAGTGTTCAACTTGGAATTTCAATTTGCGAAATTTTTATTATATATATAAATCATGCTTTCAATAGATTTCCTTATCTCTTCAATAGTCGGTTTTTGACGTTTTTGGCCTGATGGTAAATTGCTGTCATCCCCAGGGTGATCAATGTAATTTCTAATATAAGTACTCATGGATTTATCTACATATCCGTTATGTTGATTAACATGATTATCATCAATAGAATTTTGAGGAGCCTCTTGAATTAGCCATCCATCAAGAGATGTTATACTTCTTCCTACAGTGCGATTACCATTATCATATGTTTCATTGTTATCTACTGCTTTTTGGTGTAATCTATTAAAAAGTTCAATATGAAATTCAACACTAGGTACATCAAATGCAAAATAATTTATTTCACCCCAGGAGGGAGAATAGTCCCCCAATATATTCAACATTTTTCCTTGCAAAAATTTACTACACTTTCCATCTTTAGAAAAGATGGATAATTGGTGTTTGTTCTTATCAAAAAGCTTCAACAAATATGGTGAATGAGTAGTTATAAAAATTTGAGATTTCTTAGACAATTCATTAAATGCTTCCATCAACTTATTTTGGGCCTGAGGATGTAAAAAAGTTTCTGGTTCATCAATAAAAAAAATAATTGGTTTCTCTATTGACCCTTCAGATTTATTAGTTATCTCTGCATACAATTGAATCAAACTTAAAGCTAACGCTCTCTGCATACCTGTTCCCTTTTGGGAAACGGGTGTAGATATTCCATTATCAGACAAAATAACATCACCAGTTTTAAAAAAATTATCTATTTCTGGCAAACCAAAATTAAATTTTACCTCTGCTTCTCCATATTGTTCGTTTAGAATTTTTGTAATGGAACTCTCTAAGCTTTTCAAAATGCCAAGTAATCCACTATCTCCAAATGCTTTTGTATGTGCATCCTTGAATTCACCCCACACAGTTTTCTTTCCATTATCATCAATTTCTTTTTGAAAATCTTTTGTTATATCATTTATTATTTTACCTATAACCTTAGTCTTGCCAAAGTCTTGATATTCTTCATTCTTTAGATCAGAATACACAAACTGTGCATCAAACAGAGTTGTTATGGCTTTATCTATGCCTGTTGGATATTCATACTTTTTTATTCCAGATTCTTTAGAATTAGGATTGTAAATTCTAATATTTTTTATTTCTAAGTTAATAAGTTTCTTTCCTTGTGTAATAGAAGTGTTTGTAGAACTCCTTAAAATTTTCAAACTAAAAGTTCCATCCTGATTATCTATAATATAGTCCTGATATTTATTTAGATTTAAATTTTCATCATTAACTATATCTTTAATATCGTCTCCCCTGAGTTCTATTTCTACACTAACATCTTCGTTCTCCTTTCCTTTTGTGATAAACTCTTCTTTGTTTTTCCCAGTTTGTATAAATTCAATTGCCTTGAAAATCGTTGTCTTACCGCAGTTATTATTTCCAACAAAAAAATTAACTCCATCTGATAATTCTAGTTCATGTTCACCAGCAAAACTTTTAAAATTATTTAATTTTATATTTTTTATATACATATCTTTAATCCTCCCAAATAAAAGCATTTCTCGTATAACTTAATATGCATATGTATTGATTATGTCAAACTAAAATGAAAAAATTTAATCTTTGTAGATCATACATTGAAGTTCTATTTTATTATAAGTAATAATTAAACAACATTTCAATTCGAATACCATTTTAAAGTCTTAATTTTGCTAATTAAATCTTTCCATGAGTTTTCATCCCATTTTATTTTACCTTCGTTAATTATTTCCCCAATATCTACTGTATAACAAATTTTATCAAATCCAATAAACATCCATTTAAGTCCATTAGTATATATAACCTTACCAAAAGATTTTAAATGTCCTTCAACTTGCTCGTCATCTGTTTTTATAGGTACGTTATATCTTTTAATTTCAATACAACCAAGTATTTTGGAATTTATTTTTATAGCTCTCTCTAGCACAATAAAATCTGGAAATCCACTTTCGCCATAATATTTATCTGACTCTTCAGTTTTTCTTCTTGCTGACACATCTCTCACTGATATTCTTTTGCATTTCTTTCTAGTATAATCTACTTCTCTAAAGAGGTTTGCTACTAGCGAATATAATTCGATTTCAACACCACAATTTTGAGTAATAGCAAGCTCAATTTCATCTTGATATTCTTTAAAATCCAAATTCATCAATATTTTTACCTCATAATAACTACGCTCTAGTTTTCAAATATAAATAAAAAAAATTTAATAATGAGGAGCTTCTATCTTTTAAGCATAAACAAAATACATACAATCTCAGCTATAATACAAAACCCGAACCACACACCTCTATATTCATGTGTTGCTCGGGTTTAATAGCTTGTCCTGAAATCACAAAGCAAGCCATTCCCCGAAACATAATTCTCCCACTCGCAGTAGCTCAGGGACTCAAGCTTCGCGCCTTGCGCTCGCTTTCGTCTCCTGACCCTTGCTGAGGGGCTACCAGCAGCTCGACCACCGCACTGCAGAGCAGCGCTCGGGCTCGCTGGGTAGGCGTAGCCTCGCTCCCATCATGAGCGAGGCTACTCCCACTCAATTGTTCCTGTTGGTTTTGGGGTGAAGTCATAGAGGACGCGGTTTACGCCTTTGACTTCGCTTGTGATTCTTTCTACGATATGCTGCATCAGTTCGAATGGGATATTCTCTACTGTTGCTGTCATTGCATCTACTGTGTTTACGGCTCTGATGATTACTGGCCACTCAAAGCTTCTTGATCCTTCTTTGATGCCTGTGGATTTGAAGTCTGGCACGACTGTGAAGTACTGCCACACTTTGCCTTCGAGTCCGTTCTTTGCGAATTCTTCTCTGAGGATGGCGTCGGATTCTCTTACGGCTTCGAGTCTATCTCTTGTGATTGCTCCTGTGCAGCGTACGCCGAGGCCTGGCCCTGGGAATGGCTGTCTATCTACCATGGCTGATGGGAGGCCGAGTGCTCTTCCGACTACTCTTACTTCGTCTTTGAAGAGGAGTTTGATTGGCTCTACGAGTTCAAACTGAAGGTCTTCTGGGAGTCCGCCTACGTTATGGTGGGCTTTGACGTTTCCGCTTTCGAGGATGTCTGGATAGATTGTGCCCTGTGCTAGGAAGTCGATTCCGGAGAGTTTGCGTGCTTCTTCTTCGAATACGCGGATGAACTCGCCTCCGATGATTTTTCTCTTTTCTTCTGGCTCTTCTACGCCTGCGAGTTTATCTAGGAATCTGTCTGTTGCGTCTACGTATACGAGGTTTGCATCCATTTCATCGCGGAACACCTGCACTACCTGTTCTGGCTCTCCTTTTCTGAGGAGTCCGTGATTTACGTGTACGCACACTAGCTGCTTTCCTACTGCTTTGATGAGGAGTGCTGCTACTACTGATGAGTCTACCCCGCCTGAGAGTGCGAGGAGCACTTTTCTGTCTCCGATCTGCTCACGTAGGGCTTTTAGCTGCTCTTCTATGAAGGCTTCTGCTAGTGCCGTGCTTGTGATTCTCTCCATGTTTTCTGGTCTCTTATTGCTATCCATTTATTCCTCCTAATAAGCTTTATTTTTGCTTTTTGTTTCCTGTTTTATTCCTTAGTGTTTCAATATATAATATCTTGTAAATATTATAACATTTATTTAATTATTTTCGCTATATTTTTTTGACAATCATAAGCACCAGCTTTGTGGTGCTTATTTCTTCATTTCTATCGTTCGATGACCACTGCTAAATCAATGCAACAAAAAAGGAGCTCGCTTTTGCGAAACTCCTCCTTTGATATATGTGATTTGTCATCCTGTATGCTTTAGCCGAAGAATAGCTCCATGTCTTCTTCTACTGATCCGATTCCTGCGATTCCGAAGTTGTCTACGAGAACCTTTGTCACGTTTGGTGATAGGAATGCTGGTAGTGTTGGGCCAACGTGGATATTCTTTACGCCTAGGTATAGAAGCGCTAGAAGTACGATTACTGCCTTCTGCTCATACCATGCGATGTTGTATATGATTGGAAGATCGTTGATGTCGTCTAGTCCGAATACTTCCTTTAGTTTTAGTGCGATTAGTGCTAGTGAGTATGAGTCGTTGCACTGTCCTGCGTCTAGTACTCTTGGAATTCCACCGATATCTCCTAGGTTTAGCTTGTTGTACTTATACTTTGCACATCCTGCTGTTAGGATTACTGTGTCTGGTGCTAGTGCCTTTGCGAATTCTGTGTAGTAGTCTCTTGACTTCATTCTTCCGTCGCATCCGCCCATTACTACGAACTTCTTGATTGCGCCGCTCTTTACTGCGTCAACTACCTTGTCTGCTAGTGCAAATACCTGCTCGTGTGCGAATCCGCCGACAATGCTTCCTGACTCGATTTCTGTTGGAGGTGGGCACTGCTTTGCCTGCTCGATGATTGCGCTGAAGTCCTTTGTTTCGCCGTACTTACCATCGATGTGCTTACATCCTGGGAAGCCTGCTGCTCCTGTTGTCCATAGTCTATCCTTGTAGCTGTCCTTAGGTGGCACGATGCAGTTTGTTGTCATTAGGATAGGTCCGTTGAAGCTCTCGAACTCTTCCTTCTGCTTCCACCAAGCGTTACCGTAGTTACCTGCTAGGTTGTCGTACTTCTTGAATGCTGGGTAGTAGTTTGCTGGTAGCATCTCTGAGTGTGTGTAAACGTCTACGCCTGTTCCCTTTGTCTGCTCTAGTAGCATCTCTAGGTCGCGTAGGTCGTGTCCTGAAATCAAGATAGCTGGGTTCTTTCTAACGCCAATCTGTACTTCTGTGATTTCTGGGTTTCCGTATGCTCCTGTGTTTGCTCTGTCTAGTAGTGCCATGCCTGAAACACCATACTTACCTGTCTCTAGTGTTAGAGCAACTAGATCGTCTGCTGAAAGTGTGTCGTCTAGTGTCTTTGCTAGTGCTTCCTGTATGAATGCATCTACCTCTGGATCTGAATCAAGCAGTGCGTTTGCGTGCTTGCTGTATGCTGCAAGACCCTTTAGTCCATATGTGATAAGCTCTCTTAGTGAACGAACGTCCTCGTTTTCTGTTGCAAGTACACCAACCTCAGCTGCTGTTGCCATGATTGCATACTGAGCTCTATCCTCTGTGTACCACTTTGCTGCGTGTGGAAGTACTGAAGCGTCGTCTAGCTGTGCAAGTAGCTCCTGCTTTGTCTTTAGAGTCAAAGCGATTCTATCCTCGATGTACTTATCATCAAAGTTAGCGTTTGTGATTGTTACAAATAGGTTGAATGTAACTAGCTGATCTACTTCTGCTGCAATCTTCTTGCCTTCCTTACGAAGTGCTGTTGTTACTGCTGAAAGTCCCTTTGTTGCATATATTAGTACGTCCTGAAGCCCTGAAACCTCTGCAGTCTTTCCACAGACACCCTGAACTGTACAGCCCTTACCACCGGCTGTCTCCTGACACTGATAACAAAACATCTTGTTTTCCATTTTTTTCTCCTCTTTTCTATATCTCAAAAGATTTATAAACGATTTCCTTATGTGCCCATTATATGTGCTCCTACATCAAAACTCGGTAACATATGTTACGGTTTGAAAAAAACATATATTTTTATCAAAAATTTTTTCGTGTCTTTTCAATTTGAAAATGAATTTCATATTGACGGTCTTACCGCATGGGTATAAAATGAAAATGGTTTTCAATTTAAGGAGATTTGCATATGAAAGCGAAAGGACAATACAATACGAATCAGCGCAAGGAGCTTCAGAGTTATCTTGAGACAATCGCTGGCGAGCACACCACGGTTGCCGAAATCTGCGGGCACTTTAGCACGCTTGGCAAAAGCATTGGAACCTCTACTGTCTACCGTCAGCTTGAGAGAATGGTTGACGAGGGTCTTGTCGAAAAGTACATAGTTGACGCATCTAGCCCTGCCTGCTTTGTCTATGTAGGCGAGCACATGCATGCTCATAGCAGACGCCACTATCACTGCAAGTGTGAGAAGTGTGGCGAGCTTTTCCACATCACCTGTGACGCACTTGATTCCTTGGAGGAGCACCTTCTTGCGGATCATGACTTTGCTTTTGATAACATGCGTACCGTATTCTATGGTATCTGCGGGAATTGCCGTAACTAATCAGTGCTAAAACTTAATTGATCAAGCCTTGATTGCACGCTTTGATGTGCAATTTATTACGTTTTACTGTTATTTTTGATGGAGGAAATAATGAAAAAAATTATCACTTTAATGCTTGTCGCAGTACTCGCTGTTTGCTCGCTTAGTGGCTGTGGCACTTCCAAATCCGGCGAAGATACAAAAGATAAGAAGATCAAGATTGTTACTACAATCTTCCCAGAGTACGACTGGGTTATGCAGATTCTAGGAGACAAGGCTGACAAGGCTGATGTGACTATGCTTTTAGACAAGGGCGTTGACCTTCACAGCTACCAGCCATCTACTGCTGATATCGCAAAGATTTCAGAGGCTGATGTTTTCATCTATGTTGGCGGCGAGTCCGACGAATGGGTTGAAGATGTTCTTAAGGAAGCTAAGAATAAGAAACTTAAGGTTATCAACCTCATGGACGTAATGGGCGATAAGGCTAAGGAAGAAGAGGTTAAGGAAGGCATGCAGGAAGAGGAAGAAGAGCATGCTGAGGAAGCTAAGGACGGCAAGGAAGAGGAAGAAGTCGAGTACGATGAGCACGTTTGGCTATCCCTCAAGAATGCAAAGATTTTCACTAAGAAGATTGCTGATGTTCTATCCGAGGTTGATAAGGACGACGCTAAGACCTACCAGGCTAACTACGAAAGCTATGCTAAGAAGCTAGACGATCTAGATAAGAAGTACGCTGATGCTGTTGCTTCTGCAAAGAACAAGACTTTGGTATTCGGTGACCGCTTCCCATTCAGATATCTCGTAAACGACTACGGTCTAGATTACTACGCTGCCTTTGTTGGCTGCTCAGCTGAGTCAGAGGCAAGCTTTGAGACTGTCACCTTCCTAGCTAAGAAGATCGACGAGCTCGGACTAAGCAATGTCCTTACTATAGAAGGTAAGAATCACAAGATTGCTAATACAGTTGTAGATAACACTAAAAATAAAGATCAAAAGGTACTAACAATGGACTCAATGCAGTCCACTACATCAAAGGATGTCAAAGATGGCGCTACCTACCTCGGCATCATGGAAAAGAATCTCGAGGTCCTAAAAGAGGCGCTAAAATAGGCATCTATAGGAGGAAAAATGGCTCAAATCATCTGTCAAAATCTATCGGTTGGATATGATTCCAAGATAATATTAAAAAATCTAAGCTTCGAGGTGAACAAAGGCGACTACCTTTGCATTGTCGGAGAAAACGGCTCTGGAAAGACTACGCTCATCAAGAGCATCCTAGGGCTTATTCCGACTATATCAGGAAAGCTTGAGACAGGTGATGGGCTGAAATCTAACGAAATCGGCTACCTGCCGCAGCAAACTGTCGTTCAGCGCGACTTTCCTGCTTCTGTTAAGGAGATTGTTCTCTCTGGCTGTCAGGGGCGCACGGGACTTCGTCCATTCTACTCTAAATCCGATAAGCTTTTAGCCGAGGAAAACATGAGGAAGATGGAGATAACTGATCTATCAAAGCGCTGCTACCGCGAGCTTTCGGGCGGACAGCAGCAGCGCGTTTTGCTCGCTAGAGCTCTTTGCGCTACGCAAAAGCTCCTGCTCCTAGATGAGCCTGTTTCCGGCCTTGATCCTAGGGTTACTACGGGCATGTATCAAACCATTAAGTCTTTGAACGAGGAAGGAATCAGCATTATTATGATTTCTCACGATGTGAACGCTGCGGTGAAGTACGCAAGCCATATTCTCCACATCGGACACACTATATTTTACGGAACTACCGAGGAATATATTAACAGTCCTATTGGACAAATATTCCTAGAAAGAGAGGGGCAATCTAATGACTAGCCTTTTTAACGACTTCATGCATTATTTAGAATATCCCTTTGTCAGATATGCGATTATTGTCGGAATCCTGATTGCCCTCTGCTCTTCCCTACTAGGTGTAACCCTGGTGCTTAAGCGCTTTTCCTACATAGGAGATGGGCTTTCACATGTTGCCTTTGGCGCCATGGCTATCGCTGGAGTGCTCAAGGTAACAAATCAGACTTTGATAATACTTCCAATCACTGTAATATCGGCAATTTTGATTCTCAGGGCTGGACAGAACACAAAGATCAAAGGCGATGCTACCATCGCGATGATTTCCGTCGGCTCCCTAGCCTTTGGTTATCTGCTTTTGAACATCTTTTCGACTTCGTCGAATCTCTCGGGTGATGTTTGCGTTACTCTCTTTGGTTCGACTTCAATTTTGACACTCAAGAGCAGCGATGTTCTGCTATGCGTGGTGCTTTCCATCATAGTTGTAGCGATTTTCATCTTCTTATATAACAAAATCTTTGCAGTTACCTTTGATGAGAACTTTGCGATGTCTGCTGGCACAAATGTCAAGCTTTACAATTTCTTGATTGCTGTTATGATTGCTGTTATAATTGTTCTAGCTATGAACCTAGTTGGTTCTCTGCTAATTTCGGCGCTCGTAATTTTCCCTGCGCTCTCGAGCATGAGGGTATATAACAGCTTCAAGTCTGTTACCATCTGCTCTGCCATCCTATCAGTCGTATGTGCAGTCCTTGGTATGGCTATTTCCATCCTCGGAAATACTCCAGTGGGCTCAACCATAGTCGCGGTTGATGCGTTCTTCTTTGGCGTATTCACTTTGATAGGTAGGATTTCGGCAAGGAGGGCTTAGCGCGGTAGATTACAGCCAAGACTAGCTAGGCTAGCAAAATATAGAGAAAAGAGGCAAGGATATGAAGAAGATTTTAGCATGCATCATCTGCCTCACCCTCGCATTTGGCGTGACTGCGTGTGGAAAGGCAAGCGATAAGGATTCTAACGGAGATACCAAGATTATCTCCGATGCTAAGAACAAGCAGGAGAATTCTAAGAGTGATACTAAGAAAGAAGTAAGTAAGAAAGAGGTCGCTGATGATGCCGGAAAAGGCAAATCTAGCAAGACCAAGTCTAAGACCAAGGGCAATAAGATAGATGTTGACCTAAATAATTTGAACGCTAATGTCGTCTACTCTCAGGTATATCTTATGATGACAGAGCCTGATAAGTTCATCGGTAAGCGCATCAGAATGTCTGGTCAGTTCAATGTCTACGCCGCTCAGGAGGGAAACCCAAGTGGTGTTACTGAGTACTATGCGATTATAATTGCAGATGCTCAGGCATGTTGCCAGCAAGGTATAGAGTTCGTATGGCCTGGTCATACCTATCCAGAAGGCTTCCCTGAGGTAAAATCAAATGCCTCTGTGACAGGCATATTTGAGGTTTACGAGGAGAACGGTAAGAAGTACTGTCGTCTAGTTGCTGATACTGTTGAGCCGCTCTAAGGGGCAATTTGAGGCTCACATATAAATCAATACATTTTGATAAAAAAACACCTATGAGGCGCATCGCTGTGATGCTACTTCATAGGTGTTTTGTATTGCTATTTTTTCTCGAGCAAGTCTGTCATGTTGCGAAGGCTTATCGCAAGTGTTGACGAGTTGTGAAGCAGGGCTGTTGTTGTCGGTGTGAACATACCGAACATTCCCATTCCGATTAGGAAGGAATTGAAGCCCAAAATCTGACGATAACTTAGCTTGATTCTCTTCATAAGCTTCATGCTTATCTCTCTGAGTATTACTAGCTCGTCGAGCTCGTCGCTTCCAATCATGATGTCAGCAACCTCTCTTGCGATTGCTGCACCGCTGTTGATTGCGATACCTGCATCCGCCTCTGAAAGCGCTGGCGAGTCGTTAACTCCGTCTCCTACCATGATTACCTTGTGACCTTTGCTTCGCTCTTCTTTGATGAACTTAGCCTTGTCTTCTGGAAGTACTTCTGAATAGTAGCTATCCACTCCGACCTTTGCCGCGATAACTCTTGCTGTTCTCTCGTTGTCACCAGTCATCATAACTGCATTCTTGATTCCGAGAGCCTTAAGCTGCTTGATTGCCTTTGCTACGCCAGGCTTGATAGGATCGTCTATCAAAATTACCGCTACGAGCTTCTTATCTATAGCTAGGTATAGATGTGAGTACTCGTTTGGTAGGTCTTCAAAGGCCTGTTTCCTATCTTCATCTATTGTACAACCCTCATCATCAAAAATGAAGTGATGGCTTCCGATGCAAACCTTCTGTCCATCAAGCGTTGTTGCAATTCCGTGAGCTACGATGTACTCTACCTTGCTGTGCTTCTCCTCGTGGTCAAGGTTTCTAACCATGGCTTCCTTTACGACAGCGTTTGCTATCGAGTGTGGATAGTGCTCCTCTAGGCAAGCTGCGATACGCAGGCACTCGTCTTCGTTTAATTCACCAAAAGGCACAACCTTGTGAACTTTTGGAACTGCCTCTGTAAGCGTTCCTGTCTTATCAAAGACAATTGTATCTGCCTCAGCTACTGCCTCTAGGAACTTTCCGCCCTTGACAGTCATGCGGTACTCGCCCGCCTCTCTCATCGCTGAAAGAACTGCGATAGGAATTGAAAGCTTAAGTGCACAGCAGAAGTCTACCATCAAAATCGATGTCGCTCTTGTTATATCTCTTGTAATGAGATACTGAAGTGCTGTCGCACCGAATGTGTATGGAACAAGTCTATCTGCAAGCTTTGATGCCTTATCTTCTGTCGAAGACTTTAGCTTCTCAGAATCCTCAATCATGGTGATGATTCTGTCGTACTTGCTGTTTCCGAGCGAGCCCTCTGCCTCGATGACAATCTCGCCCTCTTCGACTACAGTTCCTGCATATACAAGGCTTCCCTCGTACTTACGCACTGGCATTGACTCTCCAGTCATAGAAGCTTGGCTTACGTGAGCCTCACCGCTGATGACCTTACCGTCTACTGCTATGACATTTCCGGTTCTTACGATTACTATGTCACCGGCATTGATTGTATTTGCATCTACGAGAATCTCTGTTCCATCCTCAGCCCTTGTCCATACCTTCTCGACATTGAGAGCCATGGCCTTAGCTAGGTCGCTGATTGACTTGCGATGCGTCCAATCTTCCATTATCTCACCGACTCCAAGCATGAACATTATGCTTCCTGCGGTTGAGAAATCTCCTCTGAGCATTGAGACTGTGATGCTTGTCGCGTCAAGCACAGATACCTCAAGTTTTCCATGCACCAGTGACTTTACGCCCTTGATAATAAACGGAATTGCTTTGATAACTGTTATTCCAGCTGCTAATGGCATCGGTATAAATAGCTTAGTAAAAACACGTCTGCCTACGTGTAGGCAGAGCTTGTTTTCGAATTCGTATTGTAGCTGTCTGTCAGCTATTGTCGTGAGAAGTTCCTGGTTGGATTCATAATCAAAATTAGATAAAGCATCTATGATGTCATCTCTAACATTTCCTGAAAACTCTATAATCGCAACCTTAGTTCTCTCATGTACCTTAACGCTCTTTACACCGGAAAGCCTGCTGAGGTAGTTATCTAGGATATCCGCTTCTTCAAAGGTCATGCGATACTGCACTAGCTGCACACGCATCCTGCCCTTGCTCTCGTGTAATATTCTACACCTCATCCAAATGCCTCCTATATGAAAACTGAAGCACTCTTATGCTTCAGCTCCCTCTGCCTTCTCTTCTGCAGCTCTAAGAACTTCCTTAGCGTCCTCAATCATCTTAGCTTCTGCTTCCTGGCAACGCTTCTCGTTGATTTCGTCAGCATCTGCACTGATGTCCTGGCAGTTCTCTCTGATGTTTGTTACAGTCTTCATAACTTCGTCTACTCCGCGCTTTACAGCTGCTGTAGCGTGTGTGTATACCTTCTTAGCGTCTGCAGAAGCAAGTACCTTAAGTCCTGCTGTACCTACCAAAACTCCGCAGCCCAATGTTCTTAGTGTCTTCCATACGTTCATTTTTCTAATCTCCTTTTCTTAAAACTTATAAATTAGGAATATAAATTTTACAAAACATATTCCCCTCAAAACTATCATTTAAAGCCATTTTAATAGTCAATGACTATGTTAGTCAAGTATAAAATTTGTTATACTTATGCAACATTGATTAGTCCCATAAATCTTCGGTTTCAATAGAAGAACCTGCGATTTATTTGCACAAAAGCAGGTCCTTTATATATGAGTGATTTAGATTACTCTGCTACAGTAGGCGCTGTGTACTGTCTGCCTAGAAGCTCCTGATTGAGAGCATATAGTCCCTTAGGATCTCTTCCGAAAAGCTCAAACTTCTTTACTAGATCATCAGCATTCTTCTCTTCCTCTAGCTGCTCTTTAACAAACCAGTCAAAGAACTGCATAGTTCTGTAGTCATCAACATCGTGTGATGCCTTGTAAATCTTGTTGATAAGATCTGTGATAAATCTCTCGTGCTGAAGAGCTAGGCGAAGCGGTGCATCCATGCCATCGTATTCCTGAGTTGGATTTTCGATTGCATCAAAGATCATTCTCTCGC
>ERZ773018.403-NODE-403-length-26647-cov-6.909258_pt1 | contig 26647 bp, 19 predicted proteins | sample MGYA00580840_ERZ773018 | MGnify/ENA primary metagenome ERZ773018 (study PRJEB29015, sample SAMEA2738125) | human oral metagenome | biome: human oral; feature: human-associated habitat; material: saliva | place: China | collected 2256 ... | reverse complement strand
AGAAAGCATCGCTGTCGCCCTCGTAAAGGCGAGAGATGATTCCGAGGTTTTTCACCTGCTCATCAGAGAACTTACGGTGTGCACGGTCTACCTGTGTAAAGATGTTACGGGCGTCGATAAAGAGTATTTCGTCTTTCTTTGGTCGCTGCTTGTTGAAGAACCAGAGTGTGGCAGGGAGGGTTACGGTAGAAAACATATTGCTGGGGAGAGTCACCATCTGACTGATGATGCCGTCCTCAATCATCTTCTTACGTATCTCCAGTTCGCTACCTCCAGCATCGCTGGCAGAGTTTGCCATGACAAGTGCTGCCCGTCCCTCGTCGTTGAGGGCTGTGGCAAAGTAGCCAATCCATAGGTAGTTGGCATTAGGTACGGTCTCTTTCTTGTCTGAAGCCTTCTTGGCAGACTTTGTTTTGTTGCGAGGTATGCCATAAGTGTTAAAGCGTGCATCGTCCGTCACCTTATCAACGACTACCTCGTCGACATTAAACGGAGGGTTAGCCATGACATAATCGAACTGTCCTACAGCATTGTAAGGATCGCTATAGAAAGAGTTAGCCTCCGTGATCTCGCCACGCACATTGTTGAGTAGAAGGTTCATCTTAGCTAACTTCACCGTGTCAGGCTCTTTCTCAACGCCATAGCAACGAAAGTTCATCATCTGCTCGTTGGTGGCATTGTGGCGGTGCATATAGCGTGCCGCCTGTACGAACATACCGCCCGAACCGCAGGCAGGATCAAGAAACTTCTTGTCGCCAGTGGCAGGCTGTAAGACCTCAACCATGTATTGTACGACACTGGCTGGGGTATAGAAGGCTCCTCCACCCTGACCTTCAGCAAGGGCGAAGTTGCCAAGGAAGTATTCGTAAATCTGTCCGAAGATATCAATACTGATATTCTCTGGAATGTCTTTGAATACACGTACGATGCGACTCAGTAGCTCAGGTTCCTCCTCAGGCACTAACTGTCCGTAGACCTCCTTTGGAAGAACACCATCCATACGAGGGTTCTCCTGCTCAATCGCCTCCATCGCAGCCTTGACTAACAACGCCTTTTGGGCATCGTCGGGGGCATCATTGAGATAATCAAAATAAGCACATTCGGGTAGGAAGAAACCACACTTCTCAATGGCTATGTCCTTATAGCTACGCTCCATGCGTGTGCCCTTATACTCGTTATAGGCTGCGTCAATCTCCTCCTTATGCTGTTTGAAAAGCACATCGGCATAACGGAGGAAGATAAGTCCAAGGATAGGTTGGCTGTACTTGTTAGCAGCAAGGTGTGCACCAGCACGCAGCATATCGGCAGATTGCCACAGACGGCCTTCGAGGTCTTTGAGTTCGGTACTTGTCATCGTCTTATTTATTATTCAATCTTTATTTGAAGAATCATCCTTTAATGATTATGCAAAGATATTAAAATAAAGTAAGAATCCCTTATCTTTTGTAAGCAAAGGAAGAATGAAATAAATATTTTGCTTGTCCTCGTTTGCTTTTCAGTGTTTTTATTCATGTTTTAGACGATAGATTTTGGAGTGGGGTAACGGTGGGGTGGGGTATGGTTGGTTTGAAATTTATTTACATAAACTCAAGTATTTGGCTTAAAAAACATGCTTAAAACGGCTGTTTTTAGCAATCTTGTAACTCGCATGGAATCAAATACTTGCAGAACTGCTTTTCAAAAGGTGCTTAATTGGACTTCAAAAGGGCGTTAGTTAGACCTCAAAAGGGCATCTTTTGCAAGTCAATTAGGCGTCTTTTAAAAGCCAAAAGAGCATGTATTAGTTTTGAACTACATAAAAATAGTTTACAAATATCAACTAATAAGGGAATAAATAGTTTGTAGAAGAAAAATAAATATGCTAATGGATAGACCTAATTATTTATTTGACTTATGTGCATTATAGCTTTAAACTAATCCCACTTTGAAAGACCATCTGATTTGAGATATTAATACCATACAAGTGTATAAGCCTTTATTCTATTTACAATCCATGTACTAAGCAGAATAGAGAACAAAAAGATAGAGCTTGTCTCACGACAAGCTCTATCTTCTTTAATTAACTTATAAAATGCGTCTAATTAAATCTATATTACTTAAATTACCCAAATAACAAATATATATACCAAATATCATTCTGAAGTTTGCACTCCGTTAAACTAAACCTAACTTTAATTCATTAATTTAATAGGTCTATATTCCACTGAATAAAAACCAAACAATTCTTATTGTATTAGGTAAAAATACCAAGCGTTTATTATCATTTCTGATAGCGAAATTACTGAAAATAATGCTGATGTCAACTATTTTTAAGGCTTGTCATTTATAAATATAAAGAAAACAGAGGTATATAAGTACTCATATATGACATAATAAACTTATTATCAATACCTTGCATTTAAAGGTCATTACCCTATAATATAACCTTGTTATTCAAGGGAAATATGGCAGTATATGCCCTATTTGCTCTTTCTAAGACGCAGACTTTATTTGTATTAAACTCAATTAATATACTTATAATTAACTGATAATCAAGATAATAATATTTACATGCACTTGAAAGATTTGTAATTGGCTTTTTTAACTTTACATTATAGCATGAAAACCCTATTTTTGTCATCATAAAGTATAATCTCAAAAACTCCTTTTATAAAAACTAAATCAAGTAATATGATGAAGAAAAAGTTATTTATTGCTCTGACACTTCTATTGTCTTGTACGATGGTGTCAAAGGCATCTTACGCTGATGACTGGAATATCCCATCAGCTGATGCTAAGGGACGAGTGGGTGCTTTGATGCCTTACACACGTTATGACTCTGAAACAGCAAGGCTTGGAGGAGGTGCCACCTTGAAGACCTCTCCTACTTGGGACCGTAAGAACATAGCTTCACAGGCTTCTCGTCAGTCTTATGTTGACCTTCCTTCTAATGGTTCCTACGCCGAGTGGACCATGAAGGGAGATGCTAATGGTGTGACATTGCGCTTTACAATGCCTGATTCTCCTGATGGAATGGGATTAAATGGTTCGTTGGATGTCTATGTAAATGACAAGAAGGTGCAGACGGTTAATCTGACGTCTTATTATATGTATCAGTACTTTTCTGGTGGTAATCCAGCTGATCAAAATGATGGTGGACCAGCTTGTTTTGCCTTTGATGAGACCCACTTCCTTCTTAATAAGACACTTCGAGCAGGCGATAGAATCCGCATTCAGAGTTCTGGTGCCAATGGTTATAAATATGGAGTAGACTTCATTGAGACCGAGATTGTACCAGAAGAGATTGAATGCCCTGCTGGTGCGGTGAGTGTTACAGATGCTAAATATCGCAAGTATGTCAAAGGGAATGATTATCTAAAGGCTTTTGAGGAAGCTTTAAAGGATGCTGACGCAGGCTCAAAGGTGCTTTATATTCCTGCTGGAACATTTGAGTTGAGCGGTATCTGGTACATCTTTGCATCTGACGTAAAGATTACTGGTGCTGGTATGTGGTACACCAACCTTAAGTTTACGAATCCTAATCGTTTCGGAGGTGGTATCTCTGGCGGTAATGGATCACACGGAGCAGATGGCTACTGCAACAATATTGAAATCTGTAACCTCTATCTTAACTCTAATTTGAGAAGTCGTCATAACCAGCAAGCAGTATATAAATGCTTCATGGATGTCTTCAAGGGCGGAAGTGTTATCCATCATGTATGGGAAGATCACTTTGAGTGTGGCTTCTGGATAGGCGATTACAATGGTAAAGTAGATTATAGCAATGGTGTGAAGATTATCAACTGTCGTATCCGTAATAACTTCGCTGACGGTGTGAACTTCTGCCAAGGAACATCTAATGCAACAGTTTATAATTGTAGTGTTCGTAACAACGGAGATGATGGTTTGGCAATGTGGAACGATGAAACAATGGGTGCTACGGACGAAAAGAACAACACCTTCGCTTACAATACCATTGAACTCATCTGGCGTGCAGGCGGTATTGCCATCTATGGTGGTGATGGTCATAAGATTTACAATAACTATATTGCTGATATGTTCATGGCTGCGGGTATTCATCTGAATGATGTATTCCCTGGTCCAAAATATAAGAATACACTGAAGATTAGCTTTGATAACAATATTCTTGTGCGCTGTGGAACCAACGATGACAGCTGGCATGAGGACTTAGCTGCCATTGATATCAAAGGTGGTGTACGCAATGTAGTCTTCAATAATACGAAGATTTATGACTCTCCTTTCGATGCTATCCGTGTTATGTCAGGCCCAACAGGCATTGAATTTAAGAACACAGAGATTCTTGGTGCTTCTCTTGCAGGACAGACAACCAAGTATTCTACATGGGAACACTCTACTGGTGCGATTCGTTTAGACGTCGATGGCGTGAAGTTTAGCAATGGTATTAAGATTGCAAACGTCAGTGAGGATAAGATTAAAAACAACCAGACATGGCCTGTATGGACAGATAATAACAAGAGCCGTGCGGCTGCTATCGGTTATGAATACTTGAGTGATGCTACGTATAAAGTACCAGATTTCCCCGAAGCAGACACAAGTCAGCAAGGAGGTATCGTTAATCCATTGGAAGGTATCAAAGGGTATGACATTGCTTTACAAGGTTTACGATGGGAGAATGCCGAAGGTAATACTTCACTGAAGGAAGGAGACGATGTTATCTTTAAGTTTGCTCTTAAGAACATAAGTAATATTGACATTCCTGCTGGTGTAAATATCGGTGTGAAGATAATCGTTGATGGCGAGCAAAGTTTCGTCAGCGCAAGCTATAAGAATGGACTGAAAGCAAAGCAGACCATCATCCTTACAACTCAATCAGCATGGAAAGCAACAGCTGGAGGACACACTGTAAAGGCTGAAGCTGACTATCGTAATAAACTTACTGATGAGTTAACAAGAGACAATAACAGCCGTGAGAAGAAGTTTAATGTGACTGAAAAGGATAACAACGAAGACTATACTCCTGTTACGGGAGGCTATGACCTCGTTGTTACAAAGGTTGACTTCGACAAGAAAACCATTAATCCTGGCGATGAAGTACGCTTCACAGCAACGATTGTTAATGCAGGTGATAAAGACGTACCAGCAGGTACAAAGCTCGGTGTACAGTTCCAGATAGATGGCAATACTAACGTTATCACATGGAACGACAAGCACTATGGCGGTTTGAAGTCACATCAGAAGATTACACTTTCAGCAACTGGTGGTACGAATGGAAAGAATACTTGGACTGCAACAAATGGTATTCATACGCTTACCGCATGGGTAAATGACACACACGATTATAGAGATGAGGTGAATGGAAGTGACGATGCCAACAAGAAGAGTATTGAATTAAAAATTCCATTAGGTGCTATCAAATATTTTTCTGAGGCTGAAATCAATTCACCAGACGACTTGAATAACCTTAATCAAACCAATCGTATCGAGGGTTTGACAGGTAAGACAGTTGTGGATGAAGCCTACTATGACCTACAAGGAAATAAGATTACAATATCCAAGGAGAGTCTGAAACCAGGTCTTTATATCCATAAGGGAAAGAAAATCATCGCAAGATAATATCCAAGCTGCCTATGGGAAAGTATCTAATACATATTTTCCCATAGGACATATAATGTATCGGCTGGACAGAAGTTCCAGTCGATATTTTTTGTAGTTATTAATAAAAGATTTATTTTTGCAGATAGATTAGATGATTAAAAACATCTGATAATCAACAAACAATACCTCAGATGAATACGCTTATGAAGTTATATCTGTCATTATTTTTACTTGTTATTCCCTTATTCAGTATTGCAAATAATGAGAAATGGGAAGAACGACTAAATCAACTCGACCAAAGTTTGGAAAAAAAGAAGCTGTTTGAACATGAAAAACTTGAAAAAATCAAACGATTAAAAGGCCGTTTGAAAACGATTCCAGCGAAAGACAGATTTGAAATAAACCGACAGCTATTTAAAGAATATTCATCTTATCAATACGATTCTGCCTACGTCTATGCTAATCATTTGCTTTCTGAAGCACGTAGACTGAAGAATCCTGACTATGAGGTTGAAGCACATTGTGACTTAGTATTCTGCTTGTTGTCCGCTGGATTGTACACAGAGGCTTTCAACGAACTGCACTCTATTCACACGGAAGGAATTAATCCCAATACAAGAAAGCTTTATTACACAATGGCATCACGCCTTTACTATGACGTATCTGACTATACACGCACTGAACCCTACCAGAGTCAGTATGTCAAACAAGCAGGTATATATACTGATTCTTTGCTCCATTATCTTCCAGAAGGCTCTACAGAATGGCTCTATGCGATAGGAATGAAACAAATGAAAGAACGGAAATACGAGGCTTCTCTCGATACTTTCAAGCAGTTTTTACAAAGGAAAGGAGTGGATTTGCACCACAAAGCGATTGTTACTTCTTGTATAGGATGGATTTATCTCTTTCTAAAAGAGAATGATCAGGCAATGGATTATCTTGCTCAGGCAGCCATATATGATAACGAAGGGGTGGTCAGAGAGACTACTGCTCTTTGTACGTTGGCTAATCTTCTCTATAAAGAAGGAGACATACAGCACGCTACGGAGTACGTGAGAGAGTCACTCGCAAATGCTAACTTCTATGGAGCAAGACAGCGTGTGATTGAGGTTAGCAGCGTATTACCTATCATTGAACAGGATAGATACAAGATAATGCAGGGACAACGCAATGCTATTGCTATGGCTGCAATAATCTTTATCCTTTTTGTCATTGGACTATTGATGGCAGGATGGTTTATCCGTAGACAAATGATAAAGCTGAAGAAGGCGCAAGCACTTATCGCACAACGAAACCAACAGTTGGAAGTTAAGAACGAACAGTTGGAGGAGGTGAATAAAATTAAAGATGAATACATTGGTAGATCATTCTATATCAACTCGGAATACATCAATAAGGTCGAGAAACTTTATCGTTCTATTGACCGCAAGATTTCCATGCATCGATTTGAAGACTTGCGCTCTTCATTAAAAGAGAGTGAATTAGGAGAAGAAAGAAAGTCGATGTTTGTGGATTTTGATGAGACCTTTTTGAAGCTTTTCCCACATTTCATTGAGCGATACAACGAACTCTTTGACGAACCAGACCAGAAGCCTCTCGATAGGAAACAACTTACGACAGAGATGCGTATCTTTGCGCTTATCCGATTGGGTATCACTGATTCTGAGCGTATTGCTACCTTCCTCAACTACTCTGTACACACCATTAACACCTATAAGACACGTGTAAAGAACCGTTCACACATTGATAATGATAAGTTTGAAAGCCATATTATGGAGATATAAAAAAGCCGTTCTAAGGTCCTTATAATAGGTTCTAAAGAGAGGAAAAAGTCATTTCTAAGCTTTCAAAGAATAGCTTTAAGAAATTATGTTCATGAAAATAATTCGATACAATGCTTTGATTGTTGCTATATTAATACGATAAATGACGCTAATTATTGGCTCTTCCGTTAAATGTGTGGACGCTTTTCGTATTGCTTTAACGTAAGAGCCGAGGTTGCTCATTAAACAAAAATATGGCTAAGATAGTCAACATTCTATCCTATTATCATCCTCTTTCATTGAAAACCTTTTCATTTTAAGACTTCGAAAACTTGTAGACAAGAGTTTGAAAAATTATTACATAATTTCAAAGAAAATATCTATAAATAACGCCAAAAACACATATAAGAAGTAGGTATGCAATCGACAGAGAATCAGGTAGTTACTAAGTAGTAAAATAAAAGGTGCTTAATTGGACTTCAAAAGGGCGTTAGTAAGGGTCTTAAAGGGCACCTTTTGCAAGTCAATTGGGCGTCTTTTAGAAGCCAAAAGAGCATGTGTTGGTTTTGAAACACATGAAAATAGTTTACAAACTTCAACTAATGGGGGAATAAGTTGTTTGTAGAAGACAGATCGATATCGCAGCTAATTACGTTTATCATATAGTTTATCCCCCTTTATAAAACCATCTAAATGGGGGTAATTATTCCGTTTATGTGGATTAATCTCATTCTATTAACAATCTACGCATTTAACGGAAGAACCTAATTATTTGAATATATCGAATTAATTAGACGTTAATTACAATATATAAAACTAATTGCACGAATACCCATTGATTAGGAATATTCGTGCAATTAGTGTCATTAGTAGTCGAAGATTGATTTATGGAAGTTTTCCTTCTTTGCCTCTTGAGCGTAGGATTGACCATACACCGAGAGCTATAAGAGGAATACTCAATATCTGACCCATATCGATTGGCAAACCAGCCTCAAAGGCTACCTGTATCTCCTTAGTGTATTCAATAAAGAAACGGAAGGTGAAAATGAGCGTAAGACAGAGTCCGAAATAAAGTCCTGTACCCACTTTCTTAGGATATTTCCTATATATGAAATAAATAAAAAGGAAGATAATTAAGTAGGCTATTGCCTCATAGAGCTGTCCTGGATGACGTGGTTTATCATCTACATTATAGAAGATAAATGCCCAAGGAACGTCTGTTACCTTACCTATAATCTCTGAATTCATCAGGTTTCCAAGTCGAATAAAGCAGGATGTAATACCTGATACAATACCGAAGAAGTCAAGTACTACCCACGTATTCATCTTTGTCCTGCGAATATAAAGGAAGAGGGCTATCAATAATCCAGCCACTCCACCATGTGATGCGAGTCCTTGATAACCCACATACTTCCATGAACCGTCAGCCATTTCACGAATAGGAATAAAGATAGTCATGATTCCTTTCCAAGAAGTGAGGAACTCCTCTGGTTCATAAAAGAGACAATGACCCAAGCGGGCACCAAGTAATACACCAAAGAAGACATAGAGGAAGAGTGGATCAAACTGTGATGGAGGAAATTTATGACGCTTAAAAAGCCACTGCATCATAAAATATCCCAAGGCAAGACCTACCAACCAACACATTCCGTACCAACGAATAGGAAGGGGACCAAGCTGGAAAATCTCTTCACTTGGCTGCCATGCAATATAAAGTAGATTGTTCATAGTTATGCTGTTAAAAGTGAAGATAGCACCAATAATTATCCCCTCTCTGAGCAGAGAGGGGTTAAATAGGGGCTATACATTAAATCTAAAGTGCATGATGTCACCGTCTTGTACAACATACTCCTTACCTTCGATGCCAAGTTTACCAGCCTCACGAATAGCTGCCTCAGAACCATATTTAATGTAATCGTCGTACTTGATGACCTCTGCACGGATGAAACCCTTCTCAAAGTCGGTATGGATAACACCCGCACACTGCGGAGCTTTCCATCCCTTATGGAAGGTCCATGCCTTTACTTCCATCTCACCAGCGGTGATAAAGGTCTGCAGGTTGAGCAGATGATATGCTTTATTGATGAGTCGGCTCACACCACTTTCTTCCAAGCCAAGCTCATCAAGGAACATTTTCTTGTCCTCATAGCTCTCCAAAGAAGCGATATCTTCTTCTGTCTTAGCCGCGATAATCATTGCTTCAGCACCTTCTTCAGCAGCAATCTTCTCAATCATCTGACTGTATTCATTGCCTGTCTTAGCACTTGATTCGTCTACATTGCAAACGTAAAGTACAGGCTTTGTTGTCAGGAGGAAGAGGTCGTGCGCTGCTTGCTGTTCTTCCTTGCTTTCAAACTCAACGCTACGAGCATTCTTACCTTGCTCTAAAACTTCCTTATAAGCCTCCAAGACAGATACCATTACCTTAGCATCTTTATTGCCTGCAGCAGCAACTTTCTGCTGTTTAGCAAGCTGTGCCTCGATGGTTTCAAAGTCTTTAAGCTGCAACTCAGTATCGATAATTTCTTTATCTTCAATTGGGTTGACTGCCATACCACCCTCACGTACCACGTTATCGTCTTCGAAACAGCGGATTACATGAATGATAGCATCGCACTCACGGATATTACCAAGGAACTTATTACCCAATCCTTCGCCCTTTGAAGCACCCTTAACAAGTCCTGCAATGTCAACAATCTCACAAGTAGCAGGTACGATTCGTCCTGGATGAATAATCTCAGCCAATTTGTTCAGACGCTCGTCTGGAACAGTAATTACGCCAAGGTTTGGCTCAATTGTACAGAAAGGGAAGTTAGCTGCTTGTGCTTTGGCACTGCTCAAGCAGTTGAAAAGTGTGGACTTACCTACGTTTGGCAGTCCTACTATACCACATTTTAATGCCATATCTTAAATAAACGTTTATTTCTTTTGTCCAAAAATAAGGCTTACGAACACAGAAGAAGTATTCATTCTCTTTGCCGTATGCTGCTTATTATCTGCAAAATTACATAATTAATTCGATATAAGCGAGAAGAAGTGGAAATAAGGTGGGTTACAAACAAACTCAATCTCAACTCTATGATACGATTATAGGGGTATAACGCCTGTGTTACGTTATACCCCTATAAGTATAAGGAATAGTTTTATATCGTCCTTTATAAGACCTTATTCTTTATATATAAGAAAAGAACTTACCTAAACTTTTGCTATTTTACCTCTGATGTAATAGGATTATTAATACCCTTCATTGAAACGAGGAAAGCCTTAGCTGAACCAAACTTCAGACGCATATCAAGACGAACAGGGATATGGTTGCTGTCATCTGTTACATAGAAGTTGGCTATTTCACGCCATTTATCATCCTCATATTCATAATAGGTGAGACGCAAACAACGATACTTATGATCATTGTCGGCTTTGATATTCTCCTTACCACCATAGATAATGCGAGCAGGATGACGGCTGTTTCCATCTACGATAGGGAACTTCACTACCTCACCTTTCTTCCAGTTCTCTGGATTGAAACTACGTGCACGCAAGAAGATACTCATCATATCAAAAGAACAATCATCGTATGTATTCTCCATCCATTGATGTTTTCCTTCGTTATTGATTCTATGTTGGCGTATCTTACTTTTACCATTTTGATAAGAGTAGAATACCTCATCCACCGTATATCGTTTTCCTTCCCTTGCTCCCTTACGGAAGTAGAGTGGCTCCATCTGCTTTGAGTTGTAGGCAAGCAACGTATCACGCAATACGAAATAATCGTCAAGCTTACCATTACCACGTGTTGTCAGGGAAGCACGATAAGCTGGAATACCCTTATAAGTAGAGGAAACCGTGTACCAAGAAGCCGTACCTGCCTTTACCCAAATAAACTTCCAGTTATAATAAAGGTTGTATGTTAGATACTCTCCACTGCTAAAAGCCGTATTACGGAATGTACACTGTGCGGTGGCACTGACGGCAATCATCGCAAAGAGACAAACTATATAAATCTTCAACTTTTTCATATTCTCCGTTTTATCCGTTCAACTTTAATATTATTCTTTATTTCTCTTTTAAAAGAAAAAAGAATGTTTTAGTATGATAGGCTGTGGATTAGTGCAGAACTTTTTAGCCATTTTCTTGCCAGAATGGTTATCAAACTTAGATGTAACTTTATTAACAAGTTATTCTCATATCTACCGTTTGATATTCAGGTACTATACTGAGTTATCCACATTATCCACAATTGATGCAAAGATAATAAGTTTATATCTTTTTTGATATGAAAGTTGTGTAAAACTTCTCTAAAACTGCATTAATAACCTTGTGGATATCCACATAGAAGCTTCTTCTTCTATTCTTGTGTGGATATCCACAGAGTTATAAAATAGTTATCAACATAGTTTTCCACAGAGTTATCAACAGTTATTAGTTCAATATCTGTATAAGTATTATCTGATAAATGTTCCCTTATAAATTAATCATTCGTGTTCTACGATGTATTATAATAGCTCTAATCAGTCTATATGCCATCTTTAAACGTTGTGTTGATGCCCAGCACATTATGTGCGGAGCGTTAACACCAATGGTGCTAACCACTAATTACATTGCTATATAGTATTGAATAAGAAGTAATTTACTTTTATAAACGAGTTATATTACTAAAAGTAAATAAAACGTAGATGATGTTTTTCATTGTTTATGGTTCGTATAGAGATAAAAAGAAATTCACAATTCAGAATTTAAATTACTATTTATTGGAATTATTATGTTTAGGATTTTCCTTTCATAATACCCAAAATAAGTAATCATAATTATGAATTGTGAATTTTGAATTATGAATTACCAAGGTAATTATAATTATGAGTTAAGACTTACAAGTCATCAATCAATGCTGTACTCTTAGCGTATGCTGTACTCTTAGCTTCGAAGAAGTCGGTCTTTACCATGTTAGCATTAGAATACTGACCTACCCACTTCATGTTCTCAGGTTCCTTTTGGTTGTCATCATAGAGGAAACCAAAACCGAGTCCAGACCAGCGGAGATTGCCCAAATAACGGATATAATCAGACACCATCTGAGCGTTAAGACCTTGTACATCGTTGCCGATAACATATTGTCCCCATGCTATCTCCTGACGTACACCCTCACGCATCATATCCTCATAAACCTTTATCTTCTCTGGAGTAAACATATCAGGCTCCTCTTTCTTCAGCTCAAGAATAATGCTACGGAAGAGCCAGAGGTGTGTATTCTCATCTCGGTTGATATAGCGAATCTCCTGTGCAGAACCCGACATCTTACCATTTCGGCTGAGATTATAGAAGAACATAAATCCACTGTAGAAGTAGATACCTTCAAGGATGAAGTTAGCAATAAGCGTCTTCATCAAACTGAACTTATCTCTTTTCTCATGGAACTCATTGTAACAGTCACCAATAAACTTATTACGGTTCAAGAGATGTTCATCGGTCTTCCACTGATAAAGAATGTCGTTACGCTCTTCAGGACTACAAATTGTATCGAGCATATAGCTATAACTCTGACTATGGATACACTCTTGGAACGCCTGAATATGCAGACAGAGGTTTACCTCGTTTGCAGTGATATATTCACTAAGCGTTGGGAGGTTGTTGCTTTGAAGCGAATCAAGGAAAACAAGGAAGCTCAGAATCTTGTCGTAAGCTACTCGTTCAGCCTTTTCAAGACGTGGATAATCCTTAAAGTCCTGTGAAAGATTGATTTCTTCTGGAATCCAGAAGTTGTTCATTGCCTGTCTGTACCAGTCACTTACCCATGAATACTTCATGTTGTTGAAGTCATTCAAGTTAGTAGTATTACCACCAATCATTCGTCTCAAGCGCAAGTCAATATCACCTGAAGGATTGAATAAGGTATTACGTTTTAATTGATTGTCCATTATTTCTTATTTATTAAATCCATTAACTGTATTAATTCAGAATTCAAAATTCAGAATTAATAATTATGATTACTACTTTAATTCATAATTTATAATTCAGAATTCATAATTATGATTAGTGATGTAAACTATTATTTTGTTTGTCTACTTACTCAATGAATTTCTGCTATTCAATAAATAGTAGTAATCATAATTATGAATTGTGAATTGTGAATTCTGAATTATTATGATGAGCAGCTCTCACACTCTTCCACCTCTAATGACTTACTACGCACATAATAGATAGTCTTAACACCCTTTTTCCAAGCAAGTAGGTAAAGGTCGAGTATCTGACGCATTGTGAAGTCATTGGTGATATATAAGTTCATACTCTGTGCCTGATCAATATGACGCTGGCGTACACCAGAAGCAAGAACACTCCACTTTTGGTTAATAAGATAAGCACTCTTATACATCCAGTAGGTCTCATCTGAAAGCTCAGGAGCAACACGTGGAAGCATACTTCCCTTCTTCTCTTCCAAGAAGAAACGCTTCATAATTGGGTCTAAGCCAGCTGTTGTACCTGCAATAATACTTGTACTGCTGGTTGGTGCGACTGCAAGTAGATAAGCATTACGCATACCCTGCAAGGCAACTGTCTTACGAACATCCTGCCATTCAGCACTGTCATAACCACGCTTATCAAAGTAAGCACCCGTTTGCCAGTCACTTCCCTCAAAGAATTGATAGCTTCCCTTCTCCTTAGCGAGGTTTGAGCTGGCAAGAATCGCTGCTCGGTTGATAGTCTCGAACACCTTATCCATAAACTCTAAATGCTCTTCACTCTCCCACTTGATGCGACGTTTAGCAAGAGCATGGTGATAACCACTAATACCCAAACCAATTGAACGATAACGCTGGTTGGTAAGTTGTGCGTAAGGAACAGGATAGAAGTTGAGGTTGATAACGTTGTCAAGTGCGCGAACAACAGTTGCAACCTTTTCTCTCATCTTCTCTTCGTCCTCCAATGGAAGTCTACCAAGTGATAAACTTGCCAAGTTACATACTACAAACTCACCCGGACGAGTTGTTGTAACAACAACAGTATCACCATCCTTTGTCTCTACTTCCTTAGAAACAGTTTCTATTGGAGCCATGTTCTGAGCAATCTCTGTACAGAGGTTAGAGCAGTAAATCATACCCTTATGAGCGTTAGGATTAGCTCTGTTCACCGTGTCACGATTGAATGTAAATGGTGTTCCAGTCTCAACAGCAGAACGAAGAACCAATCTAACGATATCCTTAATGCTAATAACACGACGTGAAAGACGCTGATCATTCACACAATCAAGATATTTACGTTCCCACTCCTCGCCATAACAATCCTCAAGGCAATAACCCTTGATACGCATAATCTCGTTAGGACAGAAGAGCGACCAGTTTTGATTCATGTCTTCCTCAGCCATCTTCCAGAAAAGATCAGGATAGCAGATAGCTGGGAATATATCGTGAGCCTTCATACGATCGTCACCGTTGTTGGTACGAAGTTGCAGGAATTCAGGCAGGTCTTTGTGCCATACATCTAAGTAAACGGCTACAGCACCTTGGCGCATTCCTAACTGGTCAACAGCAACAGCAGTATCATTAACGAGTCGCATCCAGCGGATTACACCACCTGCTACACCCTTGAAACCACGAATATTACCACCTGTTGCACGTACCTTACCAAAGTACATACCCATACCACCGCCAAACTTACTCACTTGTGAGAAGTTATCCAAGCTACGATAGATACCATCCAAACTATCTGGTACGGTGTCAATGAAGCAACTTGAAAGCTGATGACTTGGCTTACGAGAATTAGAAAGGGTAGGTGTCGCCATTGTAACTTCGAGCTTACTGAGCAAGTCATAGATACGACGTACCCACATAAGACGACCTTCCTTCTGCTCTGGCATAGCAAGATGAAGCGCAATACCAAGGAACATTTCCTGTACTCGCTCAATCACTTTACCAGAGTAATTCTTTATAACATAACGCTTTAGAAGTAGATCAAGACCTGAATAATTAAGGAGCTTATTGCGTTCAGGGTCAATGAAAGTAGCAGCCTCGTTGATTTCTTCTTCGCTATAATTCTGAAGAATATAATCACCATAAAGTCCTTCTTCGGTCATATATTTAACTTTACGATAGAAGGTTTTGAGTCCCAATTCTTCCTCCAAACGAGTGATTTTCTTTTCAGAACGATAAGAAAGAATACGTGCTGAAATCATCTCCCATGCTGGAGCCTCTGGTGTTGTCAATTCTACAGCTGCCTTGATAAGAGCTTCAATAGAATCTTTCTGTGACATACCGGGCTTAGTGAAGCTGGCGAACTTCTCCTGAAGTGTCACCATACTATAAGAACGCTCGCGGTATTCGCGTGCTACACTGTGCAACACCTCAGCCAACTCACGATCGTCAGCAGTCCACGCAATGTAGTTAATAGCCTGTCGTTGCTCATTACGCTGATAGCGGAAGAGAATATAATTCTTCGCTTCATCGTAATGACCATGTGCCATAAGACACTTCTCTACACGGTTCTGGATATCCTCTACAGTGCGCAGTTCAGGGTTCTCAATGATGAACTGCTCTACTTCGCTAACCATTCCGGCTATCTCACTGTCTGAGACATCCTTTCCGGTGCTGATAAAACTCTTTTTAATGGCTATTGAAATCTTTTCGTTATTATAGACTTCTACTTCTCCATTACGTTTTGTTATATTCATTACTTGTTTTATATAGTTTTCTTTTTTATTCTACTATAACTCTCTATTGAGATTTACTTATTTGCGTATAAGTAACACATTATTAGTAACTTATGCTGTTTAGTGTATTTTTGTATGGACAAAGTTAAGAAAAAAAAGTGATATAATAGTTATCCAAAACGGAATATTTTGAGAACAATCTTACTTTTAATTGTTTTCCAAAATAGAAAAGAATTAAGTGTTCTTTTTGTTTAAAATTGAAATACTTTTAGCTGTTCAAAATCTCTACTTACAGCTTCCAAAAAGGTAATGATTAAAGTAATAAAGATAGAAAAATAAAGAAGAAAAGTAAGCTGATTGAGTGTTTATGAATGCTATTTCGTATTAGAAAATAGCTTTATAATATCACTTGATAAATTTATTTTTGTTTTCTATTCCTATAGTAATCCCTCTTCAATGCGCTGAATAATCTCTTCTGGAAGGATATTATTCATACAAGCAAAGTCGCCACGATGGCAAGGTTTATTACCAAAGACAGAACAGGGACGGCAAGAGAGCGTATTGATTTGTACGGCATCTTCTTCCTTCTGTTGCCAACCCATAAATCCACAATAAGGATGGGTTGCGCCCCACACACTAACCACTCGTGTGCCAGTGAGGGAAGCAAGGTGCATATTAGCACTGTCCATTGAAACCATTGTGTCGAGATGACTCATGAGAATGAGTTCCTTTTCGAGTCCTTTAAGGACGTTAGCAACACAGAGACATTGCGGATACTGTGCTGCCCATTGGTTCAACACTTCTATTTCATGTTTACCACCACCAAAGAGGAAGATACGCCAAGAAGGATGCATTTCGGTCAGTTTGCGTACCACTTGTTCCATCCTTTCTTGTGGATACATCTTCCCTGCATGGGCTGCAAAGGGTGCTATACCTATCCAGCGTTCCTCTGGTTGTTTTACACCTATTATATTAGGGAGATGCTGTAAGTCACCTCCTTCGGCTGGGAAGATACTTGTAAATTCAGGTTTAATAGGATAGCCTAATGTTTCGAGTACATCAGCATAGTTCTGAAAGGAAGTAGGCTGCTGTATGAATACCTTGTTTTCAGCTTGACATAAGCGTTTCTTTCCCTGTTTATGTTTGTCGATATGTGCCACAGCATATCCACCAAGGAGGAAACGAAGGCGGAGAAAACGTGTTCGAAGCACGTTATGGAAATCGGCAACAGCTGTAAATTGTTTTGCTACTAACCGACGGTAAAGCGTGTTAAGTCCTCTAAAACCTTTATATTCTTCTTTCAAGTCGGCAGCCATAAACTCAACATTCGGTGCTAAATGCTGGAAGAAAGGCTGTGCAAAAGGACGAGAAAGCACACTTATTCTCACATCTGGATATTGCTTAGCAAGCGAGTAAACGATGGGAACTGTCATAGCAATGTCGCCCATAGCAGAGAATCGGATGATAAGAATATGTGGGGTTTTCATAGGCTAACAGAAATAAATAAGCAGGATAAAGAATAGAGAAAGAGCTATTATTGGTAAGGATAAGCAATTAAGATATGCTTATTCAATAACTAATAATGTTCATTGGCGTTTACTCTAAACGAGTAATTACGCCCCTCCCCTATGCAGAGTGGGAGGGGCATCATATTATTTCTTGTTGTAAAGAATCGGATTGGTTGCAGGGTCGTTGTACATCTTCATCTGACGATAAACCTTCATGTACTTACGGCCTTGCTGAATGTCATCGAGCAACTGGTCGATGGCAAGACTGAGATCCTTCTGCTGTTCGAGGAGGATATTCAGCTTAGACTTACATTTCTCAACGTGCTCAGCTGAAGCATCCGTGCGCTCAGTCTGCTCCTTCATGTGATAAATCTTCAATGCAAGGATAGACAGACGGTCAACTGCCCATGCTGGACTCTCGGTATTGATAGTCGCTTCTGGGAGTGGTGTAACGTCAGAGTAGAGCTGACGGAAATACGAGTCAATCTGCTCAACAAGGTCTGTACGGTCCTGGTTAGAGCGGTCAATACGATGCTTGAGACTCATTCCTTCGTCTGGATTGATATGTGGGTCGCGGATAAGGTCCTCGAAGTGCCACTGTACTGTGTCAATCCAGCATTTCAGATAGAGACGGTTTTCAATGGAATCTCTGTCGTAAGGGTTATTAATCGGCGTATCTACGTTGTCCGTAATATGATAATCACGGATTGCCTGATTGAAAATCTCGTTACAATGTTTTGTAAATGACATTCGGTTTTTATTTTTCTGTTTATTCTGCAAATATAAAGTAAATTCCTTAAAGGACAAAATAAAAACTCTTGTTTTTAATAGTTAATCGTTTAAACCCAAATAGGTCATAAGAGGCTAAACCTATTTTGTTTTGTTATCGAGCATCTTGCCTGTCTTTACAATGCAAGCGTAGCGGACTATGTCAAGTTACAGAGGCAGACAAGTTGTCGATAAGAAATATCCTTTTTAAGTAGATTTCATATTCTTATAAGCCCCTTTGAATATAACACATATCTATACAATAAGTTTATATTTTGTTTGCTGTCATTTTAACAGTTTGTTGTAACTATTTGTGAATTAAGTGTTTATAAGCTTATAAATAGTGACAGGAGTGACAGGAAAATTATTTTTCCACGCTGACTATATACAAATGAATTCCGTTTATTTTTTGTTTGTTCTAAATATGGAGTGATATAGTTTCCTCCATACTAATGATATTTCTTAGTTAATATATTCTTTTTCTCTATATTTTACGGATGGTGAACACCAATGGTGCGAACGCTTAGCACTAATGGTGCGGATGGTTGATATTCATGTAAAAAAACTATTACAATCAAAGTGGAAACGACTATTAACGTGTTACATTGTAGCGGATAGAATACGCATGATGAGTGACAACAAACAGCGTTATTGCATTTTAGTCCCTATTATAATAAGGTGTAGTAATTTATAGAATCAATATTAATTTCTATCAGTGGCATAAATAAAGTTTTGAATAATCTTATATAATTGTTTGATTTATCGTATAATTAAGTGAGAAAACGGTAAAAAAGCTGCACAAAGATATATGGTTTGTGCAATAGAGAGTGCTTTTTTAATAAAAAAACTTGCATACATGGAAAAAAAACAGTTCCTTTGCAACCGCATTTTGAATTTGGAAATCAATATTAAACATTTTAAAACTTACAATTATGTCAGAAATTGAATCAAAAGTAAAGGCTATTATCGTAGAGAAGCTCGGCGTTGAAGAGGCTGAGGTAAAACCAGAGGCAAGTTTCACAAACGACCTCGGTGCTGACTCTTTGGATACAGTAGAGCTCATCATGGAGTTCGAGAAGGAGTTCGGTATTTCTATTCCAGACGATAAGGCTGAGAAGATCTCTACAGTAGGCGACGCTATCTCTTACATCGAGGAGAACGCTAAGTAAGGTTTACTCAAGATAAAAGTACCAAGCAAAGCGTATGCCTTTGCTTGGCTTTTTTTTACTTTACTTTTTTAATTTATATTTCACGCATGGAATTAAAAAGAGTAGTTGTAACAGGTCTTGGCGCCGTTACTCCATTGGGTAACACTCCAGAGGAGACCTGGCAGAACATGCTGGCAGGTAAGAGTGGTGCTGCTCCTATTACACATTTCGATACAACCCAGTTCAAGACGAAGTTTGCTTGTGAGGTAAAAGACCTTAACATCAATGATTACATTGACCGTAAGGAGGCTCGTAAGCTCGATCGTTACACTCAGTTGGCTATGATTAGTGCTATTCAGGGTGTTAAGGATGCTGGTTTTGACTTGGAGAAGGTTAACAAGGAACGTGTAGGTGTAATCTATGGTGTAGGTATTGGTGGTATTAAGACTTTTGAGGATGAGGTGAGTTATTACGCTCAGCATCCTGAGAATGGTCCTAAGTTCAATCCTTTCTTCATTCCTAAGATGATTGCAGATATTGCATCTGGTCAGATTAGTATGCTGTATGGATTCCACGGTCCTAACTATACAACAACATCTGCTTGTGCTTCTTCAACCAATGCTTTGGCTGCAGCATTCAACCAGATTCGTCTGGGTAAGGCTGATATCATCGTTAGTGGTGGTGCTGAGGCAGCTATCTGCGCTTGTGGTGTAGGTGGTTTCAATGCTATGCATGCACTTTCTACACGCAATGATGACCCAGAACACGCTTCACGTCCATTCTCTGCAAGCCGCGACGGCTTCGTAATGGGTGAGGGTGCTGGTTGTCTTATCCTTGAGGAGTTGGAGCATGCAAAGGCTCGTGGTGCTAAGATTTACGCAGAGATGGTAGGTGAAGGCGAGTCAGCTGACGCTCATCATATTACTGCTTCTCATCCAGAGGGTCTTGGTGCTAAGCTCGTTATGAAGGCAGCACTTGAGGATGCAGGTTTGAAGCCAGAGGATATTGACTATATCAACGTACACGGTACATCAACTCCTGTAGGTGATATCTCTGAGGCAAAAGCTATCAAGGCTTTGTTTGGTGAGGCAGCTTACAAGTTGAATATCTCTTCAACAAAGAGTATGACAGGTCACCTCCTCGGTGCAGCTGGTGCTGTAGAGGCTTTGGCTTGTGTCATGTCTGTGAAGGAAGATATCGTTCCTCCAACCATCAACCATGAGGATGATGATCAGGATCCTGAATTGGATTACAACTTGAACTTTACGTTCAACAAGGCACAGAAGCGCGAGGTACGTGCTGCACTTAGCAACACCTTCGGTTTCGGTGGTCACAATGCTTGTGTTGTATTCAAGAAGTATGCTGAATAATATAATTGATAGAATAAAGCTCCCTTTCCGCAAGGAGAAGGAGCTTTATTTGTCTTTGTACCAAATTATCGGCATTATTCCCCACGATATCAGTTATTATAAGACTGCACTCTTGCACAAGAGCGTAGCGCGTCGTAACGCAAAGGGTAAGCCAGTAAACAATGAACGCCTTGAGTTCCTTGGTGATGCTATTCTCGATGCCATTGTAGGTGACATCGTTTATGAGCATTTCCCGGGTAAGCGTGAAGGTTTTCTGACTAACACTCGTTCAAAGATAGTACAACGCGATACGCTAAACCGCCTGGCTAAAGAGATGGGAATCTGTCAGTTGATTCTCTCTAACGGGCAGACGTCTTCGCATAACAGTTATCTCGGTGGTAATGCTTTTGAGGCACTTGTCGGCGCTCTCTATCTTGATCATGGCTATAATGCTTGCATGAAGTTTATGAAACAACAAGTCCTTGGACAGCTTATCAATATTGATAAAGTGGCTTACAAGGAGGTGAATTTCAAGTCAAAGCTTATTGAATGGAGCCAGAAGAACAAGGTCAATATGGAGTTCAAGCTGATTGAAAACCAAAAAGATAAGCAGGGTAGTCCTACCTTCCACTTCCAAGTGATTATGGAAGGCATCCCATGTGGTGAAGGACACGGCTATTCAAAGAAGGAAAGCCAGCAAGAGGCTTCCAAGCTTACGCTCCAGCGTTTGCGCCGTGAACCCCAGTTTATAGATGAGGTATTTGCCGCCAAAGCCAACCGTACAAAGATGGAAGAAGAGCCAGTACTTAATGTTCCGGAAACTTCACAGGACATGAACTTCATTGAAGGCTCTGAACCCAAGGTTGAAAAGCATGAGAATCCTTTCCAAACAGAAGTCTTTGACGAGAAGTCATCGGCTGCTGATGAAGTGAAAGAAGAGTTGGCTGATTTCCCTGTAGAGGAAGAAGAAAAGACAAACAATGAGTCTTTTGACCTCTCTGATATTTCTCATTCAAAGCCTATTGACCGCGAAGCTATTATCGCAGCTGCTGAGGCAGAAGCGTTTGAAAACAAATAAATAGCGGATTAGAAGAATAAAAGACAGGCGTTTACAGCCGATGGTAGGTGATAATATGTAATTACACTCACTATCTTCTGTAAACGCCTGTTTTCTTTTGGCTATTTTCTTACCACTTATTAAGGCTTATTTTCCCATAAACTCAGGTACTAAATACCATTCAGCTCAGGTCTACTTACCATGTTCTACGAATTATTTTCATGAAAAGAAATATTTCTTTTCATGAAAAAAAATATTTATTATCGTGAACAAAAATATTTCTTTTCATGAAAGTAATTTGTGCGTGATAGCTTTTTAGGGAATAAAAGGATAGAGATAAACATATTATTGGGTATCATTTAGAGGTTAAAAGATGCTCTTTTCTTTCCTTATAATTCTTTTATTTATTTGTAATTCTTCTTGTAATATCTTCTAAATACTGATAAAAAATTGGAGCTGAAATATTGTTTATTTTTCCTTCTTTATATACGCTATTGCATATATACAATAAGTCATCAATGTTTCCATGTAATTCCATAATCCTTCTTGTAAGATTATTTGTGGCAAACATACGTTTCATGAAAATGGCAGAAAGTTGAGCTGGTAGTTTATATACCCATAATTCATTTCTGTAATATTTCATATTAATACCACGTGAAGCAGCTATTTTTGTTGTCTCACGAATAGTTTTAATCGTAGTTGCCAATAACTTTAGAGAGTTTATAAGTTTATGAACTGATGTTATGCTGTCATTGATGTCTCCATTTTTCCCTATGACTGAGATAACTGCAGCGTTGATAGCCATGTGTATCCATATCCATTCCAACATGTTATAAGGGTTCTCAAGTTTGATGTTAGAGGACTTGAATAGATTGCAGATAGCCTCATAATTTGATATTGTTGTCTTATTTTTAGACTCTATCATGAAATGATCGAATAAACAACAATCAAGTTCAGCCTTTGTGACAACCCCTTCTCTTTTTATCTTTATGCAACCTCCAGCAACGGGAAAGGCTAAGATATAATCATATCCTTGCATAATTTTATCAAGATATTGCTTGTCATACCATAGATTACAGCATAAGAGTATTGTTCCTTTGAATACTTCTTTTCGTAGTATCTCCATCACATTGGCAATCTTTCCTTGTGAAATACTTACGAAAATCATGTCATATTCTTTCTTTGAGTGTGGATTTACTGTATACTTGTTTTTGACTTGAATACCTTTTGATGATTCTCTTCCATCTAATAATGTAACTTCAATATTGGTTATGTCTTTTTTATTACTTCCTTCCCGAATGTAATGTTCAACATTGTGACCAGCCTCTTTAAACACAGAAGCATAAGTTGTTCCGATAACTCCTAATCCTATAATCAATATATCCATGTTTGTGTTTATTTTTGACAAAGGTAATTAATTATTTGGGCTTTCCTCCTTATTTTTGTAATTTTGTAAGTCTAAGGATAAAATAGAAATAGACTTAATAAGGAAGTAAAAGATATGGCAAAAGACGACAAGGGACTTACCCCGATGATGAAACAGTTCTTCTCAATGAAGGCGCAACATCCTGGAGCATTGATGCTCTTTAGGTGTGGTGACTTCTATGAGACGTATGGTGAAGATGCTGTGGAGTCGGCAAGAATACTTGGTATTACCCTTACACGTCGTAATAATGGTGGTAGCGGCGACTCGATAGAGATGGCTGGTTTCCCCCATCATGCCCTTGATACTTATCTTCCTAAGCTTATTCGTGCTGGAAAGCGTGTGGCTATCTGTGACCAATTAGAAGACCCAAAGAAGAAACGTGAGGCTATCAAAGGCAAGAAGGGTCTGTCGGCAATGGACAAGATGGTGAAGCGTGGTATCACAGAACTCGTCACTCCGGGTGTTGCTATGAGCGATAACGTGCTGAACTATAAGGAAAATAACTTCCTTGCTGCGGTACACTTCGGTAAAGGGTCATGTGGTGTCAGTTTCTTAGACATATCTACTGGTGAGTTCCTAACTGGTGAAGGCACCTTTGATTACGTCGAAAAGTTATTGGGTAACTTCCAACCAAAGGAGGTACTCTATGACCGTGCGAAGAAACAAGACTTTGAACGCTACTTCGGTACACGCCTTTGTACATTCGAGATGGACGATTGGGTGTTTACCGATCAGACGGCACGTCAGAAGCTACTAAAGCACTTCGGTACAAAGAACTTAAAGGGTTTTGGTGTCGATCATTTGAATAATGGTGTTATTGCAGCAGGTGTTATCCTTCAATATCTGGAGATAACACAGCATACACAAATCAATCATATCACTTCATTGGCACGTATAGAAGAAGATAAATACGTGCGTATGGACCGTTTTACCATCCGTTCTTTGGAGCTGATTGCACCAATGAACGAGGGTGGATCATCGCTTTTGAATGTTATTGACAATACCGTTACGCCAATGGGTGGACGTATGTTGCGCCGTTGGATGGTCTTCCCTTTGAAGGAAGTGAAACCTATCAATGAACGTTTAGACGTAGTAGATTATTTCTTCCGAGAGCCTGATTTCCGCGAATGTATCAATGAGCAGTTCCATCGTATTGGTGACTTGGAGCGTATTATCTCAAAGGTAGCAGTTGGTCGTGTGTCACCTCGTGAGGTAGTGCAGCTGAAAAATGCTCTTATGGCTATCCAACCCGTTAAGACGGCTTGCCTTTATGCGAAGAGCGATACGCTCAAGAGGATTGGTGAACAGCTGAACCTCTGTGAGTCTTTGCGTGATAGAATAGAGAAAGAGATACAGCCTGATCCTCCACAGTTGGTCAATAAAGGTGACGTGATAGCCTTAGGTTATAACCAAGAACTTGATGATTTACGTTCTATTCGTGACAATGGAAAGCAGTATCTGTTGGAGATTCAAGAGAAGGAGATTGCTCAGACGGGTATTAGCTCACTGAAGATAGGATTTAATAACGTGTTCGGCTATTACTTAGAAGTACGCAATACGTTTAAGGATAAGGTGCCTGAGGATTGGATTCGTAAACAGACATTGGCGCAGGCAGAGCGTTATATCACTCCTGAACTCAAGGAATACGAAGAGAAGATACTCGGAGCTGACGAGAAGATATTGGCTTTAGAAAATCAGCTTTATATGGAGTTGGTACAGGATATGCAGGAGTTTATTCCGCAGATACAGATTAATGCCAACCTTATTGCCCATCTTGACTGTCTGCTTTCGTTCATGAAGGTATCACAGTTGCAGCGTTATGTGCGTCCAATAGTGGACGACTCGGAGGTTATAGACATAAAGCAGGGTCGCCATCCAGTAATTGAAACACAGCTACCGATAGGCGAACAGTACGTTCCTAATGATGTATTGCTTGATACGGAACGCCAACAGATAATGATGATTACGGGTCCGAATATGGCGGGTAAGTCAGCCTTGCTTCGTCAAACGGCTCTTATCGTACTCTTAGCACAGATTGGTTGCTTTGTTCCTGCTGAACGAGCACGCATCGGAATGGTGGATAAAATCTTCACACGAGTGGGTGCTTCGGATAACATCTCATTAGGAGAATCAACCTTTATGGTCGAAATGACAGAGGCTTCAAACATCCTAAATAACGTTACTTCACGCTCTCTGGTGCTCTTTGATGAGTTAGGTCGTGGTACAAGTACCTATGATGGTATTAGCATTGCATGGGCGATAGTAGAGTATCTGCACGAACATTCGCGTGCACAAGCACGTACCCTCTTTGCTACACACTACCATGAATTGAACGAGATGGAGAAGAATTTCTCACGTATCAAGAATTTCAACGTCTCTGTTAAGCAAGTGGATGGAAAGATCATCTTCGTTCGTAAGTTAGAGAAAGGTGGTAGTGAGCATTCCTTCGGTATTCATGTAGCGGAAATAGCGGGTATGCCTCGTTCTATTGTTAAGCGTGCCAACGTCATTCTTAAGGAGCTTGAAGCGGATAATGCACAAGTGGGTAGTGTCGGTAAGGCTGCTGTTGAGCGCCTTGATCAGAGCAGAGAAGGTGTTCAACTCTCCTTCTTCCAACTCGATGATCCCGTCCTTACACAGATTCGTGACGAAATACTCGGTCTTGATGTCAATAACCTTACACCTGTTGAAGCCCTTAATAAGCTGAATGATATTAAGAAAATCGTAAAAGGTTAGACGTTATAAGCACTGATATTGTAGTTTATAGACAGGGTAAGGAAGACAGAGTAACAGAATAAAGAAGACAGAGTAACAGAATAAAGAAGACAGAGTAACAGATAAACAAAGTACAGGGTAACATAAGAATAAGTAATAAGTTCTTATGTTACTCTGTCTTCTTCCTCTCTATTCTGTCTCTTTTGTAAGCTCGTCTATTTGCTGGATAATGTCGGAATTAATGCGTTGCATACGTAGATATATTGATATACCGATAGCCACTCCGATGACTAAACCAATACCACCGCCAACCATTGCACCATAAAATAAGGAAGTATTTGCTCCTCCATTCGCAGCACTTGAGCCATTGTATAATTCTATAAATAACCATGAAACCCATATTGTCATAAAGAAGCTACCATATAATAGGGACTTTTTACGGAGTTTTTTCATTCGTTGCATTTGTAGAGATGCTGCTATGAGGTCACCATTCAGAAAGTCTTTCTTATTGACATGGTTGATATAAGCATCGAAACAAACACTGAAAGTCATAACGAGTACGGTAAATCCGTAGAACCACCACGACATGTTAAACATTATCCGAACTTCATTGTAAGCGTAATAAATAAATAGTAACACTAAGAATGACACCCAAGTATATTTCTTCATAAACGACATCTTATTGAGCATTGACTGTCTGATAAGCTTATCGTTGA
>ERZ773018.401-NODE-401-length-26762-cov-8.480398_pt1 | contig 26762 bp, 23 predicted proteins | sample MGYA00580840_ERZ773018 | MGnify/ENA primary metagenome ERZ773018 (study PRJEB29015, sample SAMEA2738125) | human oral metagenome | biome: human oral; feature: human-associated habitat; material: saliva | place: China | collected 2256 ... | reverse complement strand
AAATGGTAAAACACGTAAAGGAAGCTATGGACAAAGCAGTAAAAGAAACCTGACACAAAAAAGTTCATTCTTTCAACGTCTCAGCTGCAGATTATGACACTATGATTGAAAGATGTGAAATGATTAGAAATGCTGGATTTGAACAAGGATCATATGCATTTTTGATTGATGGAACGACCGCAGGTTGGATGGCAGTGCAGACCTTGAGAAGAAAATATCCTGATGTCTTCATTCACTTCCATAGAGCTGGACATGGTGCATTTACCAGGCCAGAGAATCCTATTGGATATTCAGTACTAGTGCTTTCAAAGTTTGCAAGACTCGCTGGAGCCTCTGGAATCCATACTGGAACTGCAGGAGTGGGAAAAATGGCTGGAGATAAAGCAGAAGATATTACTGCTGCAGAAGGAATCAGATATATGAAAAAAACAGGACATATCTTTGAACAGTCTTGGGGAACGATTCCTGAAACAGATAAAGACTTTATTGAGCTCGTTCAGAGAGATGAAGATAATGAAGAAGTTTTGAGAGATGATAGTTGGAGAGCTATTAAAACATGTTGTCCTATTATTTCAGGAGGGCTCAATCCTACGCTTCTCAAACCATTTATTGATCTGATGGGAAATGTAGATTTTATTACTACAATGGGAGCTGGTTGTCATGCTCATCCAAAGGGAACTCAAGCAGGTGCTAGAGCATTGGTTCAAGCTTGTGAAGCATATCAGAAAGGAATAGATATTCATGAATATGCAAAGAATAAACCAGAACTTGCTGAAGCAATTACATTCTTTGAAAAACCAGAAACAAAAGAAAAAATGAGTACATTGAGAATTGCTGCTTAGTTGAAAAAACTCTCTAGTTAATCTAGAGAGCTTTTTTTAAATATCAATTTTTAAAACTATTCCAATCTATAGATTTTTTCCCTTCAGGTTTTATGTGTATCTCTTTTACAGCAGGATGCAAATCTCCGTTGGAAGAAATAAGAGGAAAGTCTGATTTTTCTTCATAGTATTTCTTTTCGAGGACAAGTTTTTCAATGATTACTTTTTTCCCTTCAAAGAGAAAATAAATCCTTGGCCAGAGAAAAAAACCTCTATATTTTGCATAAATTTCTTCTAAAGAATCAGTGAAAACATTAACTTCACCGTCAGATTTTTCTATTTTTTTACAGCAAATTACTTTATTTTCATCTTGTTTTTGAGTTTTTAAATTATTTTTTGCATAATTTCGTAAGGTCTGATTTAGAAACTTAGGTCAGATAATTTGCATATGCTCAATACAGTCTTTACAGGTTCGATCAAAAGGAATTTCAAAACTTTTTTGAGAGATGATGTCTCAGGTATCCATTCCTGCATCCATATGCATAATAGTAATTCCACTTTCCTTCTCTTGATTAAGAAAAATTGTTTGGATAGGACTTGCTCAGCGATATTTAGGAAGGAGAGATCAATGTACATTAATCGGTCAAAAAACAGGAATATCTAGTATATTTTGAGGGATAATTTTCCCATAAGCAATCACTACAAGATAATCAGGTTTTAATGCAGTTAATCGATCAAAAAAGTTTTTTCCTTCTATAGATTTTTCAGGATTAATTTTTATTGGAGTTTGAATCTTGTTATCACTAATACCTAGTTTTTTTGCATGAGTTTTTATAATGTTTTCTTGAAGAGTTAATCACCTTCCAACAGGTTTATCTGGCTGAGTAACGATTCCAACTACTTCAAATCTTGGATCAGCAACCAGTTCATCCAAAAATGGAGTTCATATTGGAGCAGAAGATATAAATACAACACGATAGTGTTCTGGATCATAGATTTTATGCATACTTGGTAGACAATGTAAAATTCTGTTAATAGACATTGGAAATCAGTTCAAAAATCAATATCTTTTTAGCGTTCTAATTGAATATTCACTACAATGAGGTTCATGAGAACATATCTTGCCCTTAAAATAAAAGGAGAGAATGCCTTTATCTGGAGAAAGAGTTTTTTGATAAATTTTTATTAGGAAAATTATTATTTTGGCGAGTATTTTATCAAATAACATAAAAATTTCAAAAAAATAATTCAGATTTTTGGAGTTTTTTTTAATTTTATTCATTTTTTTTACTATTTTTGATTAAAGAATTCAAATATCCTATCGTTAGTCAGTATAAACTAAAGAATATATAATTGACCATACTATCTTCAAAAACATGCAAAAATAATCACATTACCATCAATGCTAGGAGTCCCTGTTGTAATGCATTTAAGATATTTAATAATTCCTGGTGAATTTGATCTTCCTTTTTTGTTTTTTCTTTTATTTGTTTTTGCTCTTGAAAAAATATTCCCATAACTGCACACCATAAGAGAAAACCTATAGTTCCCATATCGATCATTAGCTGAAGATAGTAGTTTTCAGGAAGTTGTGTTCATCAATGATGAATCGCAGGTCAGGAACTTCCTAGTCAAACTCATAGAGGATGGTCAATTACACTACTAATTCCTCAGAATTTTTTTTCAATGTGAACACGAGTTGAATCCCATTTCCAAATACTTAATCCAATAACAGAAATGATTAAAGCGCTGATTCATCAAATAAGGATTTTTTTGTGTTTTATAAGTTTATTGAAGTTCACTAGAATGATTGCTAAAGCTCCTCATATTAAACCAGCTCTAGATAGTGTTGCACCAAGAGTAATAATCCAAAGAATAATAATTATAAAGCTGATCCATTCAGACTTTTCTCGTTTATTTTTTGAAAAAATATTATCAATTGAAAAGAGCTGCCAAAGGAGTGGAAGAAAAACTACTAGGAAGTAAGCATAATTATTTGGTCAAGAAAAAAGTCCTTGTCGTCTCAAACTTCACTTAAAACCTGTTAAATAATAAATAGGAGGATTAATCCCAAAATGAAAATCATCTAATCCTCAGTATCCTATATGGTAAAACCATTCTGGTTTTAGAAGTTTTAGAAACTGCCAAATTCGACCTATAACAACAGTAAATACTAATCCCCATTTTACCAAATCAAGCCAGTTCATAATTTTTTTTTCTGATTTATTATTTTCTTTCTCTAGAAAAAAGCCAATACCAATTGATCATAAAAGGATAATAAAATACCGAAAACCATATTTTATTCCGATAAGGATATCTGTAATATTTTTATCAAAAATAAACCATGAAAATAAAGAAGTAAATCAAATAAGAAAAATAACTCAGATTCGCATTTTTATTCGCTGAGAAAAATAGGTTTTCCAAAACTTAATATGTAATAAAAAAAATAGAGAACAAATAATTATCCATATTCAATCTCTCATAATTGCTATTTTTTCTGGCGGAATAATTTGAAGTCAAAATCAAAAAATAACAACAAAGATTTGATAAAAAATTTGACTTCCTATAAAAGAAAAAAGAATAGAAATCATCTTTATACACTTATAAGTAAAGATTACTCTGATAAAATTATTATAAAGTGACTATAAAATGCAAGGCAAAAATAGGAACATTAGTATTTTAAAAATTCTATTTTTGTGTGAAAATGTGAAAAAGAGTAAGAAATTCACAAATAAAGTGAAATTATTATTTTTTGACAATATTGTGAAAATAACTATAATTAATTAGTAAAATATTAAATTTCAAGAAATATAAAATTATAGAAATTCACTAAAATTGTGAAAAAAAATAGTAGAAATGTGAAAAAAATGTAAGAAATTCTCTGTTTTAGTGAATTAGTGAAATTTAATAATTTTTGTTTTAATTCACTACTTTTATGAAAATGCTTCATCCAGGTAAGGAAATTATGATGAGGTTACAGGATCTGGGGATTACTCAGAAGTCTTTTTCAGAAACGATTGGAAAAAGAGTTAGTGAAATAAATGAACTAATAAAAGGAAAAAGAAATATAACTATTGGTTGGGATTTTATTTTATCTAATTTTTTTCACACAGAATATAAATATTGGGTTTTAAAACAAATTGATTATGATTATGAACAGTTTTTAGCTGAAATGGATTTAAAGGAGCAATTTATAGAGAGGAAAAGAGAAGAGAAAAAAAATATAGAAGATAATTCTTCTAGAAAAGAAAATAATGAATCTATTTATAACAATATAGATAATTTTCAAAAAAGAGAAGTCTCTTGATGAAATATATATCCAAGTGCTGAAAATAGTGAATATTTGAATACAGAAAAGAAAAATTGAGTTAATAATCCAATAGAAGAAAAACAACAAAAACAATCTATCTCTACAAATTATCTTCAAGAAGATGTCTTCAAAAATTTCTAAAGATTATACGTAATTTTACTATTGGAAGATATTGGAGTAATATTTTTTCAGATTTTCTGTAAACAATAAAGAAAATGAAGTCTAGATCCTATTCCTTTTTTACATTGAGAAAGTGTTTCAAAAATTTCGTTTAATGTGTAGTTGGTCCAAATAAAAATATCTTTTTTTTCTCCATTAATGCCATGTTCTTTTATGGTTTTTGTATCAAAATTTAGGTCACAAGGGAAATAAATGATATTATTACCTTTTACTTCTCATTTTATACTATTTCGTTTTTTTGGGTCTAAAGAGGGACTAAGATTTATGAGAATAGTATCTTTTGTAGTATTTTTTTCCTTAGATTGCCAATATTCTATGAGATTGAAACTAAAATCGTGATATTGTTCTATTTTTTTACTCATTTTTCATAAAATATACTGACAAATATGGAGAGAATGTTCTTCTCTAAGTAGTAGATATTTAGCTTTTTTTACTAAGATATTTGTTAATCGTTTTGTTAATAATTTTTTTTGACTTCCTAGTCCTCACCAAAGGGCAAAATTTCCCTTTAAAATAGTTTTCATATAGAGTAAAAGAATATTCCAGCCATTGTGAGGAAAATCTCTACTTTCATCTATAACTTCACCTCCTCCAAAGATTTTAAAAGAATCCTTAAAGGGGTGGTTACCTAGTATGATATTTAGGTACATATTCCATTTTTTTGGTAATTTTTGAAAAATTTGGTGCTGTTTATTGAAGTATTCTTCTGGACAAAAATATTTAATTTTTTCTCGATCAATCCAAACTCATCTTGTACTGTAAAAATCATTAAGAAAATTCTGATTTTTCTTTTGTCGTTCTTGCATTCGATCAGTATTTCCCACCTCTATAATAAGTTCTTCTATTTTATAACGAGAAAAAATTTCTTCAATAACCCCAAAAAGGAGGAGTTCATCTCCAAAGTTTTTGTATCCATAATAGCCTTTGAGGTAAATTCTCATGTTTTATTTCAAAATATTTCAAAATTGTTTTGCAAGTACAATCACATTATCAAAGAGACTTGCAATAGTTAGAGGTCCTACACCTCAAGGAACTGGAGTAATGTGTTTTACCTTGTCTTTTACTGATTCAAAGTCAATGTCACCAGCGGGTTTTCCTTCTTTATGTCAATATCAAATATCAATCAAAATTTGGTTCCCATTATTATTTATATGTTTTTCATTAATAAGGTCTATAACTCAAGTTCCACAGAAGAGATATTCAGCATTTTTACATCCTTCTTGAAGTTCTTCAGGAGTGGACGAGATGTCAAAGCACTGAACGATAGCTCATCTTTTTATCGCTTCTAGAGCAAGAGGTTTTCCAACAATAATGCTCTGTCCAATAATTGCAACTCTTTTCCCTTTTAAGTCTCCTAATTTGTAGGAATCAAGCAGTGTGAAAACTGCTTTTGGGGTTGCTGGAGAAAAATCTATCATATCACAAAACCCTTTCCCAATTAAGCTTCCACCTAGTCAATCAATGTCTTTATCTTCCCTTATAGATTGTAAAAGGTTTAATTTATATTCAGAAAAACTATCAGGAAGTGGAAGTTGAATCATAATACCTATACATTTTTCATCTTCATTCAAAAAAGATATTAGTTCAAAAATTTGATTAACTTCACTATATTTTTTTTGAGTTCGATTTTTTAGTTCAGGGAAATGACTAATGTCTTGTTCTTTTCCTTGTCAAAAAACAAAGGTTTGAATTCATATTTCTTCTGCATATTTTTGCTTGTAGTGGACATAGGTTGACGAAGAAGAATTTTCTCAAAAAAATAAAATTGCTACATATTTTTCCATTTTCCCAAAAAGGAGAGGAATCTGACCTTTCAGCTTGTCTTTTATTTTTTCAGCTATTGGTTTTCCATAGAGAAGCATTATTATTTAATCAAATTAGATAAACTTGAATCAAGCATATAAATACTAATCTAAAAATCAAGAATTTAATAAAAAACTCGGGTATTTTACCGAGTTATTATTTTTTAATTTTTTGAACAAGAATATCTTGTGCTTTTTGGAGTTGATTGTCTACTCTATTCATTAAATATCCAGTCATATTGAGTTCTATTTCATAGTCAGGTTTAATTCCTTCTTTATCAATGCTTGTACCTTTTGGTCCAAATCGTTTTCCTACGGTATACTTCAGAGAGTCTTGATTATCGAGCTCCTGTAGGGTTTGAATACTGCCTTTTCCAAAAGATTTTGTTCAAACAATAGTACTTCATAGTTGTTCTTTGAGAGCAAGGGTTAAAATTTCACTTGCGCTTGCACTTAATCCATTAACAAGGATAACAAGAGGATAATCTTTTAGTTCTGCAAATCCTTTGCTCTTATAGGTAGTATCTTTATAATTACGATATTTACTAATAACGATATCTTCTCCCTTGGGAATAAAGTGTCCTGCGAGTTCTACTGCACTTTCTAGTAGTCCTCATCAATTTCCTCTTAGATCTAAAATAATCCCTTCAACTTTTTGATTAAGAAATTCTTTAACTGCTTGGTTCATGAGTTTATTGGTTTGATCTCAGAAAATTGAAACTTCAAGATGTCAAAGCTTGTGTCAACTATAGTTTATAACCTTTTCTCTTACTGAAGGGATGTTGATGACGTCTCTTGTCACTTCTTTTTCAAGATATTCATTGCTACCTGAGTTTGTTGTTCTTTCGATAAAGAGATTTATTTTTGTGCCTTTTTCTCATCTGATTTTGCTAACGGCTTCGCTTGTTGTTAATCCTTTTGTTTCGCCAGTTCATATTAAGATGATCCTATCAAGAGGAAGTATTCAAGCTTCAAATGCTGGAGAGCCTTTTAATACTTCTTCTACTTGGATATAATAGTCTTTTTTGCTTACAACAGCTCAGATTCCTTCAATATGTCCTTCTCATTCAAGTTCTTGTTGGAGTCCAGAATAACTTTCAGCGTCTAGATAGACTGTGTAGGGATCTCCAATACCATTGATATATGCTTTCATAGCTTCTTTTATCATTTCCTGTTGTCCACTTTGGAGAAGTTGTTTATCAAAATATTCTCTTTGGAGAATTTGGTCAACTTTTTCTATAGGGCTGTATTTTTCTAAAATATTATACAAATAGGAAAACTTTTGATTTTCTCTGATAAGTAGTAGGGCACAAATTCCAAGACTCACAATTGTCCCTGCTAAAAATCATAAAGTTATTGATTGTCGTTTTTTATTCATTTATCTTGTATCTTAGGGTAAAAATCATATATAGTTTATGTTTTTATGGACTATTTTCAATAAAAATGAAACAAATAAATAAGTCAGATTTTTTTTCTTGTTTTTCTGTTTATCAGACAAATTTATATGATCGATTGAAGGTATTGGCAGTTATTACAATGATTATCGATCATTTAGGATATTATATCTTCCCTGAGTATCTGTATTTAAGATTGATTGGAAGAATAGCATTTCCAATTTTTTTGTTCCTTGTCGGGTTTAATTGAAACTTTCGCCGAAGATGGAGCTTATTTTTTATAGCAATAGGGATTCAGATACTAATGCAAATATGGTGGATGTCCTTTTCTCTGCCAGGAGTAACAACAGGAAATATTTTGATTGTGATTTTTTGAGCAAGGCTATTACTTTTGTTAATTAATCAGTTTAAAAAAGCTTCTTCCCTTATATATCTTTTCCCTTGGGTAATTTATATATTGTTTTATAGAGAGACTTGAGTCTTGTTTACTCATAATATTCAGTCTATATTAGATTATGGAATATTGGGATTCTTGTTTACTTTTTCTGGATTTTTTCTAAGAAAGAGTCAAAATATTTTTCAAAAAATCATTTCAGTGTTTTCTTTAGGATGGCTTTTTTTGCTTCTTTTTATTTCAAATATACAGATTTTTCATTTTGCAAGTAATGAAAGTCAGTTGTTTCTGATGGTGGTTTATATTCTTTTATTCTCTCTTTTTCTTTTACAAGATTATCTTTTATATAAAAAGAAAAATCTGACTTTTGATTATGGTTTTCCACTTAATCAGATTTTTTATTTTATTTCCCATTACGCATTACATATTTATCGATTTCATATTTTAGTGTTTTTGATGTGGTCTTTTATCTTAAGAAAATAGTTTGTGAGGGGAGTTTTTTTGATTTGCATTTTTTTAACAAATCTCTACAATAATACCGTTGCCTCGATAGCTCAGTAGGTAGAGCGCACCCATGGTAAGGGTGAGGTCGCCAGTTCAATCCTGGTTCGAGGCTAAGTTTGTTGTTAGTTTTTTGGGATATTCCTGTGCTATTGTATAGGATTTTTTTGTTATTTTCAGTTTTGAATCTCTCAAATTTTTAGGCCAATACTTACGAGACCTAATTCTTTTTCCCATGGATCTTTTTTCTTTCCATATATAGGGTCGCCTACTATGGGATATCCAATCTCAGAAAGATGACTTCTAATCTGATGTCTAATCCCCTTTTTAATTCTAATAAGAAGGGTTGAGGTTTTATCTTTGTGGTTATATTCTCGTTCTAGTATTTCAGTAATTCACTCTTGAGGAGAATTTTTTATCTTGTGGAGGCTAAGATCAGATGAGATAACTACCATACGATCTGTTGAAAATTTATGATGAGCAATTGGAAAATTGATGGTATTCCCCTTTTCTTTGATATAGTAGTTAATATCTCACCAAACTTGAGCAAGATAATATTTTTCTACCTTACCTTCACTTTGAAGTTTTTTATATTCTTTTTTGATTTGAGGGTTTTTTGCAAAATAAAGAAGACCTGTTGTTGGAGTATCTAACCTATTAAGGAGTCAGAATTCTTCTTCTTTTCAAAAATAGTGACCACCATTTTCTATAATTTCCATAATTTTTTTGTCCTCTTTTTCATTTATCATTTCTTCTAAAAATGAGAACTCCTGTCCATATGTGCTATGCTTACCTGCCTGTTTCCATAGATAATAACAATATTGATCTTCATAAACACAATAGGACATTTACTGATTTAGTAAAATAAAACGTCTCTGAGTATAGTGCTTTTTCTCCGGAAATCAACGAATTTTCCCTTGAATTTTCTCATAAAATAACTAAGTTCTAATCTAAGAATTTACCTTATTGTTATTGAATAATTATGGATCTAAATAAAGTGATGCTGATGGGGAGGGCCACAGCGACTCCACAGCTTAAAAAAATAGATTCTCTGAATATCTCAGTTGTTAATTTTACGCTTGCTACCAATAGAAGGTATAAAAATAAAGATGGAAATCTGCTTGAAGATACAGAATATCATAAGTGTGTAGCTTATGAAAAACAAGCAGATCTTTTAGCAACTTATCTAACAAAAGGAAAAAAACTCTATGTAGAGGGGAAACTTAGGACAAAAAAGTGGCAAGACTCTCAAGGACAAGATCGTTTTACTACAGAGATAATTGTTGATTCGTTTATTTTTTTGGATAAGAGGTCTGATTCCACTGGAGAGCCAATGGATTTTGATTCATCAGAGGATATTCCTTTTTAGTTATTTATATGGTTCAGGTGATGGTTAATTGGCAGAGAAGAATTACAAAGATAGTATTAGATTGATTTGATCTTGTTGTATTTTTGGTTTTTGTTTTAGGAGTTATTCTATTTATTAGATTTTTTATATGAACTCCTTATACCGTAGTAGGGTATAGTATGAATCCAACCTTTGATCAGGGGGACCGAATTTTTGTAGAAAAAATTACTCAGAGATTTTGAACTTTGGAAAGAGGGGATGTAATTGTATTTGTTCCTCCTGGGAAAAATATTCCTTTCATTAAGAGAATTATAGGACTCCCTGGAGAAACTGTAAAGTTTGTAGATAATCAGACTTATATTTGTAATTCTGATACACTAGAAGCTACAATAAAGTCAAAAAATGGAAACTCATGTTTTAAGTTGGACGAATCTTATTTGTGAACAGGAGCAGAGACCATTCCTCAACAATGATGGGATGAATTTGAGGTAAAGGGAGGATATTTTGCAATGGGAGATAATAGGTGACATACAACAGATTCTTTACACTGTTTTTCGCATCAGTGCTATAAAGGAGCAAATTATGTAGTACCAAGTAATTATATGATAGGAAGGGTTATGTTTAGGGTTTTTCCAAAGGCTGAGATATTTTAAGCAATAACTATTATCTAGATGAAAATCTTTTCAAATTTCGATACCAATCGAAAACAAGAAGCCTATCAAGAGGCAATAGATAAATTTTGAGAAGACAGAGTTTTGTTGCTCAAAAAGAGTGGATTGTTTTTTATAGAAAAGGTTTTTTTACCAGTTTTTTCATGGACACTACTTTTAGCTCTTCTTCTTTATGGGTTTTTTATTGTGGGTTCATCTCGAGGGGTGATTTGGTATTTTATTGTTGCTATTTTTGGGATAGCTTATCTAATTGTTATTTCACCAAATATTAAATATTATCTTGATTATAAAATGGATTTTTCATTGGTGACACCAATGTTTTTAACTAGATATAATCAATCGGGATTCTTTAAGAGGGATATTAAGTCAAGTAGTGTCAAAAACATAAAAACTATTTCAATTCAAAAAGATTCTTTTTGGTATAATTTATTTGATAATGGAGATTTGATTTTTCTCTCAGAGTGAGATAGAGCTGATCAAGGAGAAATAACCCTACATTATATTTATGATCCTGAAGAAAAAAGAAAACAGATAACCCATATTATGAGACCTTAGTTTATAATTTTAATTTTTGTACTTAGATCTTATGTCAGATATACTTCAAATACCAGAAATTCCCTATGATTTGTATGATTCCCCACAGGAGATATTGATAATTATTCCTCTTGGATGAGTTAAAAAAGACTCTCTTAGACTTAATATACAAGATTATAGATTATTTATTGAGTGAGAAAGGACTTTCCCGTCTCTAAAAGAAAACTTAGTGCCTGTAAAGGAAGATTGTTATTGGTGAGGAATATCCCTTGCAATAGATTTGCCTTCTCAGGTCTATTTTGATCAGATACATAGTAAATTAACTCCAGAAAATATTCTACAGATTATTATTCCAAAGGCAAATATTCCAGACTCTATTCCCCTAGAGATTCAAGATTAAAAAAAACAAGCAATTATGCTTGTTTTTTGTCTATAAGCTAAAGAGTTCTTTGAAAAAGTAGATTCCTTGTTTCCAGATTTGTTGCTCATATTTGGCTTGGTATATTTTATCGAAATCTGACCAATTATATAGGTCTCCATAAATCTGTGTAGTTGTCTTCTTTTTCTTAAAGTCTTCTTTTCCCTCTTTGATAAGATTAAAGAGTGGCATTAAATCACTTTGATAATAGAGTGGGCTATATTTCTCCTTAATTATTTGATTAAAGAGTTTAAAGGCTTTACGATACATAGTATTTTCTGCTTTAAGTAGAGGATCTGTTTTAGCTCTAGGGATATTACGACATTTTAGTATTGTATTTTCATAGACAATACATCGCTGTTTATTTTTTTGGGCAAATTTTATTTTTTTGAGAATTGCAAGATCTTCTGTTGACTGCTGTGATAGAATAGTTTTGTCTTTAGTGATTATGCTTCCTTCTTTTTCTTTTTCATAACAAAAGGTATCCAAAATCTGACTCTGATGAACGATACTTACACAGCTATGGTCATTTGAGAAGGAGAAGTTTCCTGTGATTCTCTTCTTTTCTCATGCGAGGAGAGTTCCTGTGATTTTTTTCTTTGTTTTACCATTGATGAGGAGGGAGAATCAACTGCTTAGATCAACATCTTCTTGGATATAAGATTGAAGTTCTATAAACTCTTTCCCTTGGTCTTTCCCTTTGGGATTTGGTAATATTGCGGTAATTTTAATATTTCAAGTCAAGTACGATATTGTGTTTTCAGCTTGTTTTTCTTTTGTTTGGTAACAAGCTATATCATAGAGATGGTCTTTTTGGAAAAGAGCAACGCAGCTTGATTTTGTGTTTGGAAGACTAAAGTTTCCTTTTAGGACAAGAGGATTGGTAATTGTTTGTTGTCCAAAATGGCTTAAATCTATAAACTTTCCTTTGCTATTTTCTAATTCTTCTAGGTCTAATGATTGATAATTTTCTGTCCAATCAAAGACTAACGCTCCCCATTGTTTGCTAAAATCTATGCTCGAAATATCTTTGTTTTTATTGAATATAGAAAGGGAAATACTTTCGTTATTTTTGTCTGCTCCTTTGGGATCATAATCTATATGAGTGATCTTGATGACAAGATTTTTGCTATTTTCTTCTGCAGATTCTTCATTTTCAAGATTATTTGGACAGTTGACAGGACTTCGGAGTCAGATTTTTTTAGCTTTTGCTTGTATCTGAGCAGATTGAAAGTCAGCCTGTTTGCTATAAGCAGTTTTAAAGGTATATTCTTTAGCAAAACCTTCAGAGATGAGGTGTTGATTGATTAGGAGATCATCAAGCCAAACATAAGCAAGTTGTCTTCCATAGCTGTCATGTTGGTGTTGATTTGGATCAAATTCTAATTTAATTGTTTTTCCCTTGATAAGGTTTGTTAGCACTTGTTTTGCCTCTTTTCCATAACATTCAGTTTTTCTATATCTTGCAGTATTGCTTTCTGGACTATCTACTCAAATGAGTCTTACTGATTGTAGTTTTCAATTGCTATCTTTATATCTAAAGGTATCTCCATCAAGTACTGAAAATACTTTAATACCCTCTTTCTTGTTCTCTTGTTTTTTCTCTTTTTCAGAAGTTGACTTATCGCTTATTGAATAGATAAAAGTATCCAAAATCTGATTTCAGAGTTTGAGCTGTACAACGATATTAGATTTATCTTTTTTGGTATTCGGAAATCCGAAATTTCCTACAAGAGTTTTGCTTTCTCAGTATTTTAAGATTCCATTAATCTTTTTATTTTTACCATCAATAACCAATGTTGCCTTTTTGAGATCGAGTTCTTCTCCTTTGGTTAAAAGAAGAGTAATACTTTCTTTATTGGTATCTGTACCAGGAGGATCATAGATGAGATCTTCAATCTTAACCTGATAGTCTTCATGTTCTTTGTGTTGGGAGATCGGTTTCTCTTCAAGGTGCTGATTATCCTCTCAGATATCCTCGGTATCTTGTATAGGGCTATTGTTCTTTTGTGATTGTTGAGCTTTTGTTTCTGCTTTTTCATCCTTTTTTTCAGCTTTAGTTGGACTTTCAGAGGATGGGCAAAGATCAGCTTTAGTTGGACAACTATATCCTCCTCAACCACCTCATTTATTGACATAGATATATTCTACTCTAGGTGTTGTCTCTATCTTGAAATATTGTAAAAATTTTCTGTCAAATCCTGGAGAAAAGTCTCAGTTTTGATCAAAGTTTTTAATACATCATTCAGACTTATTTCCATTAGAATAGCTCGACTTTCCTGTTTGTAGATCTTTGACATTTATGATGTCTAAAACTTGTCGATCTTGTCCATTATTTCATTCTAAAACGATAACTCAAGACTGGGAATTTATGGAAAAATTACTTGAAATAATGTTGTCTATCCCTTTTTCAGATCGCTGAGTATTAGCGCTAAGTAGAATTGTTTTTCACTTTTCCCAGAAGTCTTCATCTTTGTAAAAGATGACTTCGTGATCAAACATTGGTCAAGAAAGTTTTAGCTGAGAGATGTCCTTTGGATCGTCTAGAAAATAGAGCTCTACGAAGGCAGGATAAGATTCATTTCCAGCAAAGACTTCTTTGATATTGATAAGGTATTGGTCGTTAATCTGCTGACAAAGTGGAGATTCCTCTTCTGAGGGATTTTGAGTATTCTGATTTTTTGGTTGAGAAATATCTTTGAGGTTTTCTCATTGAGTGAAATATATTCAAGGATTTGCCATAATTTTCCCTCTAATATTTGCTCTTCTCTCCATATTCCTTGTAGTGATTCGTGCCTCATTGATCAAGAGTTTTTCAAAAGACTGATCTAGTCATTTGATGCTTTTAACTCGGTCAAGGTGTACCTTTAGCTCATCACTCTGGTTTCCATATGACAAGGTAAGGTTTAGGTCTTTTTTCCAGTCGATAGTGGGAAGATTTTTTAATATCTTAATTTGGCCTGCAGAAATAAGAGATTCCTCAAAAAACTTATTATTTTTGGCAAGGATAATGGTACTGTTTGCGGGGATAGAAATCTGAGTAGAAATTTTTTTCTCGTTTACAAATCAGTCTATACTTATTCCTCCCTCAAATGGGATATTACTAATGTTGCTAATTTCAATTCGATTGTTATCTTTGTTGAAGAAGGCTTCTGTTATGATGAGATGAGGAGAGGTCGTCGGTCAGGTTTCTGGTGCTTGAGAGGTATTTGAATTTTCATCAGAGGTGGTATCTTGGCTGTTGTCAGTATTAGATTCTGTAATTTCTTCAATATTATCGGTCTCTTTCCTGAAATATCATGGATTGGCAATAAAGCCTTCTGGAGAATTCTGACTTCTTTCTAAGCTTGTAGCAACGATCTTTCGACTCTGATTTTTATAGATCTTTTCAAATGAGGTTTTTTTATTGTCTAGTTTTTTTACAAGAGCTTGTTCTACATCAAAAGTATCAAGGATTCCATTTGAATCAGAGAGTTTTAGATTGATGGCTGAGTTGTCTGTCAGTCCAAAACTTAGAATATAATCTCATGGGAAGCGAGAGTTTTTGTATGCAAGGACAGTGCTTTGATGGGCAGGAATTTGTAGGATTAAAGATTGTTTTTTATTGGTATCTTGTGTTATGGTGATGGTGGAATTATAGTCAAGGTCTGAGATGTTTGATATCTCAATAAATTCATCACTTCCGTCAAAATATACCTCAGAAATGATCAGGTTTTTATTTTCATTTTCTCAAATATTTGGAGTTGTGGAGCTCTCTTCATGGTTTGTAGGAATTCAGATGCTTGTGAGAGAAGACTCGTGTTCTTGGGCATAGAGTAAAAAGAGCCCAACTTGTTGGACAAAAATAATGCTGATAAATATCCAAAGTCTCAATTTGCTCATAGAAGGAAAATTTGTGATAAAAGTAGAGGTCATACTAGCAAAAAGCTTTATTCAGTCAAGCAAAAAGAATAAAATACCCTCTAAAACGATGAAAACAGCTATTTTTGACTTGTCTTTGTGCTGAAAATTGATATAGTAAGGCTGTTTTATTTGATGGAGAAATGCAAGATGTGGGAGTTTGTCCAAAAATGTCAAAACAAGATCTCCTCATGTGAAAGAAAGTATCGAGGCATGCTTTCTGTTTTTGTCGTATTGTCAGCATTTGGGTTGTATTGGATGAATGAGCAAGCTCTATCTCCATGGATATGGTGAGTCTTCGTGCTTCTTCTCATAAGATGAGCAAAGAAATTTCTAACGCTTTGAGATGTGTTTTTGAATGTCAACCAGGGGAGGCATCTTGTGACTAAGTGTACGCTGGCATTATTGGTATTGCTGCCATTTTTTTGGAGGGAGAAGGTAGATGGAGAGATTATCTTCTTAATCTTTGCTGTATTTTGAGTGTTTTTGGGATTGAATGGGCGTCTGTCATTTATGGCAGCCTTGGTGATGCTTGTTGGAACTCTTGGAGCATTGGTTTTTGAAGATCAAGCATTAGCAGAGCAATTTTCTGTATTTTTGTATTATTTTCTGGTGATTGGAGTATTTTGGGAGATCGTAGATGGGAAGGTGGCTCGTTATCTTGAGTCAGACTTTGCTCCAATAGAAAACAAGATCAAAAATCTGATCCCATTCCAGATTCAGAATTTTTTGTCTCATTGGGGTAAGTATCTTGGACTGGGAGTATATCTACTTTTCCTTTTGTGAGGGTGGTTTTGAGAGATATTTGTGGGTATTGTACCGGTGCTTTTTCTAGCAATAGTGGAACTTGGAGTCTTGGTACGATGAGTCTTGTCAGAAGAAGATAGAGATTTTTTGTCCAAGGCAGGAGCTCTCTTGTATCGTTATGGAGAGATTCTCGTTTTGTTGGTGGCTATGTTTATCGTGAGTCAGGGGATAGTAAATATTGGGGATAATAGATGGGGTTATTTCTTGGCTGGGGCGATGCTTTGAGTCTTATTAACTTGGAAGGGGAAGTTTTTTCTAACTAACATTATCCTTGGCTTAGACTGGTGTTTTACAAAAATTAAAATGCTTTTACTTGAATCAGAAGAACAAGATGAAAGATAAAAGGCTGATTTCCTTGGTTATGCCAGCCTATAGAGAGGCAAAAAGTATTCATCCGATGTATGAGAGTCTGCAGAAAGTGCTGCTGCCGTTGAGGTGAAATTATGATTTTGAAATTATTTTTGTCAATGATGGGAGTCCAGATACTACTTGGGCAGAGATTTGGAGATTGGCTCAAGTAGATCAAGAGGTTAAGGGAATTAATTTTAGTAGAAACTTTGGAAAAGAGATTGCTCTAACTGCTGGAGTAGAACAGGCAAGAGGTGATGCAATTATCACTCTAGATGTAGATGGACAACATCCTGTGGATCAGATTCCAAACTTTTTGCAAGCACGAGAAGAGTGATATCAAGTAGTTTATAACAAAAGGCCTGCTATTCAATGAGCTTCGTGGATCAAGAAGTGGACATCAAAGTGGTTTTATAAAATTTTTAATAAAATTGCTGACATGAAACTTGAGTCTGGGACTACGGATTATAGATTGATAGATCGTAGTGTAGCAGAGGTATTTAAACAGTTTGATGAAAAAAAGAGACTCTATCGCGGAATCATAGATATGATTGGATTTAAAAGAAAGGTGTTGGTCTTTGATGCTTTGCCAAATCCAGAGTGAAGAGAGGTAAGCTATAGCTATCAAAAATTATTTGCTTTGGCTATGAATACTATTACAAGTTACTCAAGTTTTCCATTGAGGTTAATTGGATATTTGGGTGTATTGGTTACGCTTTGAAGTTTTTTGCTCTTGATCATAATGTTTATGGACAGGTTTGTATATAGATTTTTATTCTTTGGTAATGTAATTATTGCGGTAGCGATCAATATCTTTTTGATTGGGGTTATGATGATAGGTATGGGGCTATTAGCACTGTATGTAGAGAGAATTCATGATGAAGTTATTGATAGACCACTCTATATTATCAAAGATAAACTGAATTTAGATAAATAAATTTTATTTCTCTTACTTAAGAATATGAAAAAAAAGTGAATTTATTTTTGGGTTTGAACAACCGCGGAATATATAAAGATGATGCCTATTATGGTAAAACTACAAGAGAGGGAGTGGAGCTATAAGATAATTTCTACAGGACAGAATGATATAGATAATTCTGAAATAGCAGAATTCTTGAATGTAAGATCTGATTTTGTTTTTCATAAGGGAATAATAAAACAAAATATTCTATGAGTGTTTTTTTGGTTTGTTAAAAGTTTTTTTAAGGGGATATTTAAGATGCTCTTCTCCAAGGAGAATTTCAAATGATCGTATTTATTTATTCATGGGGATACGCTTTCTACAATGCTTGGTGGAATTATTTGAAAAATGTTCCGTATGAAAATATTACATGTAGAGGCTTGATTAAGGTCTTTTAATTGGCTTAGGCCATTTCCTGAGGAAATTGATCGTCATGTTGCAGGAATGTTTGTAAATATACATTACTGTCCTAATTTTTGGGCATCAAATAATCTAATAAAATATAGAGGAGAAAAAATAGATACTAAAATGAATACGATTGTTGATGCTATGAAAATTGCTTTGGCTCAGAATGTTAAATCAGAAGAAATTAAAAAAATTCTTTCTAAAAAATATTTTTTCTTTACCGTACATAGACAAGAAAATATCTATAATGAATCTTTAATAAAATATTGTGTGAAAACTGTTTTAAAGTTGGCTGATAATATGTGTTGTGTATTTGTTTTACATGCACCAACAAAAGAGGTTCTATTAAAATTAAATTTATTAGATGAAATAAGGCAGCATCCTAATATAATTATTATGCCAAGGGTTTGATATTTTGACTTTACTCATGTTCTTGCAAATGCAGAATTTTTAATTACTGATGGGGGATCTAATCAAGAAGAGGGGTTTTATTTGGGGAAGCCAACTTTAGTTTTGAGGCATGAGACAGAAAGAATAGAGTGAATATGAAGAAACGTAGTTATTTCTAAATGTTCCCCAGAGATAATTGACTATTTTGTAAAAAATTATAAGAATTATGAAATATCAGCACCTCTGGATGCGAAGGGGAATTCTCCTTCAGAAATTATTTTAAATCATTTAAAAACGCTTATTGATGCATTCTAATCCATTAATATCTGTTATTATGCCTACATATAATTCGGAATCAACTATTGATATGGTTTTATCCGCAATAGGAAAACAAACATATAAAAATTATGAGATATTAGTTATTGATGGTGGTTCAACGGATAATACTTTAGAAATAGCAAAAAAATATGGGGCAATTATAATAAATAATGTAGATAAGTTGCCAGAATATGCAAAGCATCTTTGATTGTTAAAAGCAAAATGAAAGTATGCTGTGTTCTTGGATAGTGATGAAGTATTATTGAATCCACTATCTTGGGAGAAAAAGGTTTGCTTTTTGGAGGAATGAAAATGTTTAGTAAAAAATTTTATTACAGCTGGTTTGTTAAATCCAGAGGGGTTTTCTATGATAAATGCTTATATAAATAAGATTTGAGATCCCTTTAGTTTTTGGTTATATGGAAATGAGGGGGATGATTTAAGAAAAACAATGATGAGAAAATATAAAAAAGTCCGAGATGCATGATGAGTTTATGTTTTTTCATTTGAGAAGGGGATTTTACCACCTATTTGTGATGGTGGTGGACATTTTTTTGATTTATCTTATTTAAAGTCTCATTTTGATATAAATGATCCTTCAGTTGTTACTAGAGTTTTTACAATAATGAAAGAAACAACAAATCAATTAGCCGTGTTAGAGGATGATTTTATAAATCATTATTCTACCTCAACAATTAGTGCATATAAAAAGAAAATAAAATGGAGAATTATAAATAATATTCATTATTCAAAAGATAAATTTGTTGGATTTGCCAATAGAGAAGGAGATTATTCTTTGTTTCAAAAAATAAAAAAATATCTCTTTATCCCCTATTGATTTAGTGTTATTGTTCCTTTATTTACTGCTTTGTCTCTTTTTAGGTTTAGTAGAAATAAAGTTTTCTTATTGCATCCTTATTTTTCATTTTATACCGCATTTTATATATTGTATGAATATATAAAAAAGATTTTATGAAAAAAGACTATAATCCCTTTATATTGAAAATAATTCTATGTTGGAAAAGCTAAAATTATTCTTAACAATTTCCTTTCTATACTTAATTCTAACATGTATTGTATTTTTCCCTCGTTTATGAGGGATACAAACAGAATACTCAGTTTCGGGGTTAGATACAGATAGCGCAATTTGGACATATGAAAGGGATTTTTCAAAAAACTGAACAATACCGAATCCAGATGTTGATAATTATTGGTGATACCCTTTTTGATATAAATGGACAAAACTACCATATACATACTGATTGCCTGTAAATATTATTCACTCTATTTATAAGCGATCATGAGAAAACTTTCGCATTTTAATGTTATTCGTAAATATAAATACCATTATCCCTTATTTTTTTACTTGTTTAATTGGATTTTACTTTTTTTCTTTATTTTGCAGAAGAAAATATATAGCATTTCTTGCTTGAGCATTATTAGGTTTTACCTATTATTGATTAAACTTTGCTAGTGGTTCTTTATTAAATAGTCATATACGGGCAATATACCTTCCTTTCTATTTAATCGCTCTATTTTGTACCTTTTTACTACAAAATAAAAAGAAAGAATCTAGGCTTATTTTAGCGATTGTTGGTTTGGTTTTTTGAGTTGTTTTTTGGATAAATTTTTATTACTGATTTTTCTCATTATTTTTTTCACCCATCATTTTTCTCATTATTTTAAAGACGAAGATCAAAGATTTTTTTAAAGAAATTATATTGTTTTATTGTTTTTCTGTTATATGAGTCATTATTATTAATTTAAATTATTTTATAGCAAATATTGCATTTGTTTATTCTAGTACATCAGCAATGTCAGAAGTGGGTAGGGTCGCTAAAGACTTCTCTCCTATTAATGAAATGCTGCCTTCTGTGTTCCCATTTTTTGTTGAGCATAGGGGAGAGAATATGGACTGGCATCCTTATCATGCTTTTTCTATATGATATTTATTGCTTATTGTGTTTTTTCTAGGGTTTTTTAATAAAAAATTCTTTAAAAAAAATATTTTATTGTATGCGGCTATATTATTTTCTATAATTTTATATTCTTATGTTCCCTTTTTCTTCTTTATAAATAAGCTTTATTTTCTGTTTTTTGGAACCTTTAAGTGAGTACTAAGGTTTATGCTTATAACAAATTTTTTATCAATTTGGTTATTTGCGGAGTATGTCTCTTCCTATTTAGAGAAGTATATAAAATTTAAAAAGTATATTTATCTATTATTGTGAATTTTTGTTTTTATTCAAGTATATAGAAATATTCCCTTTCAGCAAAAGTTGTGGAGTCATAGAACAGATTTTACAGATATCAAATCATTATATTCTCTCTTAAAGGATCCACAAATAAAAACAATTGCATCATATCCGATGTACTTAGAGAATAATCTTATTAAGGATATTTGATGAGTTCCAAACTATCAACTTCTTGGACAAATGATTCATCATAAACCATTAGCATGATCTGTTGATATTAATGCAGAAAACTTAACATGAATGATTGCCTATTTTAATTCCATCAAAAATATTGAAGATTCAAATATTATAGATTCTTTATCAAAATATGGTATTAATACAATTGTTTTGTATAATTCCCTTTTGAAAAGGGACGGGATAGATGTTGACAGATTACATAAAAAGTTTAAACAGAATTCTAGACTGATTTATTTAGGGGGAAAGAAAATCATGCCAGATGATGAAGATTATATAACAATTAAAGATTTATCTATGGATATCAGTATTTTTGTTATTAAAGATGTAAAAGTTCCTCCGTTGTTAAGTTTAGTGTGTGAAACTTCTTGAAAAGTTCTTTCTTGAAAGAATTTAGGATATAATATGTATATATACGATAAAAGTGAATTTTCATCATGTAAAGATATTTATTATTATTCAGCTTCTGATGTGGCATGGAAGTTGAAGCTTTTTGATTCTTATCCATCTATTTTAGATGTCTTAAGACATGGAAATGAAACGTTATTTAAAAGAGTTAGTACGCAGTTTTTCAATAAATGGAATATCTCTAGCGAATTAAGTAAAAATAGGGGGAAATATGTAGTTCTTTATAATAGCGATTTAAAAAAATATATATACTGTTATTACTTATCAATATTTCTTGTCGTACTTAATTTATTTTATTTTTTGTATATTATAATTCTTGATAAAAAAATAATAAAGCCTTTTAAAAGAGATGTATAGGTTTACCTGTAAATATAAAAGGATATAAAAGAGATATTTTATTTTTCAAAAAAATAAGTTATGCGATCTAGATTATGAGCTTTGTTGAGTAATTTTTTAATTTGTAAGGTTTTTTTTCTTACTAGGTGGGTTATTAGAAAAGGACTTAAAAATTGTAAAAAGTGTACTTTTACTCCGAGGATGGTTTATGTAAAATGATATAATATTTATGCTGAAGGGGTTAGTTTATGAGGAACATTTTTCCAGGATTGTGGAAAGATAAAGATATGAGAGTGAACTATTTTTTGATACGGAAATATGTTGTTAACTCAGTGATATAGAGATATTAACTCTTTATTGAAGGTATATAGTACTAAAGATATAGTAATTTGAAAAAAATGTTGGATTACATCAGGTGTTATTATTTTGGGAGGAGTAACTATATGAGATAATGTAATTGTTGGCGCAGGAAGCGTCGTTACAAAAGATATTCCATCTAATTGTTTTGTAGCTGGGAATCCTGCAAGAATTATTAAATTCTTAGATAAAGAATAATTTATGGACTGCATTTTATGCAAAAAATATATTAGCTCTATACTCTTCTTTGTGCTTTTCAATAGTTTAACGTAACTTTATATTTCAATGAACCAAAAATCTACATTAATTTCTATCCTTCGAATAGGAACTACAACACTCCTTGCTGGTGTGCTTAGTTATGTCTATCATCCTCTGATGCTCCAGTTTATGAGTGTCGAGACATTTGGAGAGTTTAGCTCTATGCTAGGGGTGTTTAATATCTTGGGAGTCTTGACAGCAGGGATTGGACTCTTTTTGATGCCAAAGATTGCTCAACAGAGGGAAAACGCTCAGGATATCGTTTGACTTTATCAGTGGGCATTCCCTCGTGGTATGTTACTAGGACTCCTTGCTGGAGTGCTGTTTTTGTTGGCTATTCCTTTTTTGCAAAATTATCTGCATCTTCCCTATCGATTGCCTTTGGTTTTGATTGGAGGATCGGTGGTATTGACATTTCCTGCTACGGTGCTGTCTGCCTTTGTCCAAGGGATAGAAAAATTTACATTTTTGGGGATAAATGGAATTTTGTGATGAGTATTTAAGCTGATAATTGGGCTTGCTTTAGCCTATTGTGGTTATGGAGTTTATGCTGCTATTGGTGGGCTAGTATGAGCTGGGGTGTTAAGTTTTTTGTTGGTGTGGGCTTATGTGTTTTGGCTCTTGTGTCCATATCAATTTAAAAAAACTCAAAAGCTGAATTTGGATCAATCGTTTGTCTCAGAATTTTGATCTTTTTTTCATGCGGTATTGTTGGCATTGCTCTTGGCTTTCTTTATGAATAGCGACTTGATCATGGTGAGAAATCTTTTTGATGCTCAGCAGGCAGGGATCTATGGTGGGATTGCAGTTGTGGGAAAGTTTATTATCTATGTATTGGCTGCGATAGAGACTGTCTACTATCCCAAACTTACTCAATATTCTTCTGCTCAGCAGGTGCCTCTAGCTTGGATCAAAAATCCATTGTTGCTTTTCTTGCTAGCTGGACTAGGAGCAATACTTGGATCGTGGGTATTGGGAGAGAAGGTGCTTTGACTAATGAAGCCGGAACTAGCAGGACAAGTAGGACTTTTGTTGTTAGTGGTGCTTTCAGGGCTTCTTTATGGTGTTCTCGGTTTTTATGCCAAAGTATTGATTGCTCGAGGAGACAAGAAGGTCAATTATAGTCTTGCAATTGGAGCTATAACATTGCTGGGGGTATTTTATTTTTTGCCACCACTTAGTCTTGAGCAGTATACTTTAAGTTTTGCGGCTGTAGAGTTTGTTTTGTTGATTTATCTTCTCCAAAGAATTTATATCTTGAGCAAGTCCAATGAGAAATAGTCGAAAAATCTGACTTTTGATTTTGATAGTCAGCTTGGTGATCATGGGAGTTGAGTGGATTTATACTGGGGGTGTATTTTTTCTTCTCGATTATATTTCTTATCCAGTAACGGGCTGGAATCTTGATTTTTGGAGGGTAAATTTGATTACGCTGCTAGCTGAGGGAGGAATGCGGTTGCTAGGCTATCAGTTATTTTCAAAATTATTCTTTTTTATTACGATTTTTTTGAGTGGGTGGCTTGGTTTTGTACTTGCTATGCAAATTGCCCATCTTTTTAAAGTTGAATCCCAGTATCATACTCCCCTTGCTATTGCAGGAGTGTTTTTGTTGATGCTCAATCCAGTTCTTTATGAGAGAATGATTACTCAGCCAGGAGTCTACCTGGCATTTGTGCTAATGGGTTTCGGGCTTATTCAGCTTCTCAAGACTATTTCAGATTGAAGGATAAAGTATTACCTTTTTTCGGGACTGCTATTTGGAGGAGCGATTGGGGTGTCTTCGCATACGGTATTTATGTCTGGGGTGTTTTGTCTGATCTATGCTCTTTTATATCTCAGGACAAAAAAGGTCTTATTGGGACTTGTGCTTTTGATGGGGATGACTCTTCTTCCAAATCTCAACTGGTTGATTGGGGGATTTTTGGGAAACTGATCTGTGGTAACGGATACCTTAGCAACTTTTAATCAGGCAAATATCGAAGGATTTCTCTCTCATGCTTTAGCTCCTTTCAATCTTGAATTGACGAGTTTGATGTTGTATGGTTTTTGGGGAGAGAGAGCTGGTCATTTGGTTTTCCCAGAGGATGTCAATCCTCTTCGGTGGGTGTTTTCAGTGATTTTGTTTGTAGTAAGTATTGGAGGGTATCGATTTTCTTACAAAAATAACAAAAAACTAGTCTGATTTTTTATTCTTGTTTGACTTTTGTCTTGGATATTTGCAACAGGGATTAGTTCCTCACGATTTTGAGCGCTTAATCAATGGATGTTTGATAATATTCCTTATTATATTGGTCTGCGTGAGCCACAAAAATGGGTAGGACTTTTACTCTTTGTCCGAGCTACTGGAATCTTGCTGACCTTTTCAAAACTTCTTAGTCTCCTTGATGAATTACGATGATCTAGGCGAGAAATGCAAAAAAAGATTGTCCCTCTTGGAGTTCTCGTACTTATTTTGATAGCAAATACTCCAGCGCTCATTTGAGGATTTTATGGGCAACTTGTGCTGAGTGATTATCCTACAGATTATCAGACATATAGGAAAACTACTCTCTCCTGAGATTTAAAAAAGGGAAAAATCCTGATCCTACCCCGACATTCATATCTTGCATGTCCATGGACCCAAAGAAAAATTATTTCCAATCCACTCAAAGCTTACTTAGGAAATCATCCTCAAATAGTCTCTTCTGATAATATTGAGCTTACTAATCTTTATACCAATAGTAATTCTTCTGAGTCCAGAGATATTGAAAGTTTCCTTGCAAAAAAAGATCTTGCTCTTCTTTCAGGTTTTTCGACTATTATTATGATGGAGAACTGTGCTGATTATCAGAATTATGATTTTTTAAAATCTCATTGAGGATTACAGATGGGATTTAGCTCGCCATCGCTTAGTGTATATTATCTTAAATAGGAGTCTTTATCTCCTATTTTTTTTGATCAAGCGGGATATTTTGAAAATGCCTTGTTTTTTTGAAAAGGATATTTATACTTTCAATTCTTTATTACTATATAAATATTAACCATGCACGAAAACATTTGTACTTGCGAAGGAGGATGTGCAAGACTTGAATCTAAATTACCAAATTTTGATTTGACTCTTTACAACCCTGTTACTGATGATGTAGAAAGAAAGACGATGGAGGATCTCAAAGGAAAGTGGTCTGTATTCTTCTTTTATCCTGCAGATTTTACTTTTGTATGTCCTACTGAGCTTAAGGATCTTGGAAATAAGTTTGAAGAAATCCAACAGATGGGAAATGTAGAAGTCTTTGCAGTGAGTGTGGATTCTGTGTTCTCTCATAAGTCTTGGGTACAGTCAGAAGAATTGCTCAAAAACTTTAAGTTCCCTATGATTTCAGATAGAACTACAACGCTTTCAAGATACTTTGGTATCCTCAATCAAGAGAGTGGAAATTCAGAAAGAGGAACATTTATCGTTTCTCCAGAAGGAGTCCTTAAGACTGTTGAAATCCATACAGATGCTGTAGGAAGAAGCGCAAAAGAGTTGGTAAGAAAGCTTTATGCACTTAAATATGTAACTGAAAATAAAGGTCATGCCTGTCCTGCAAGTTGGGAAGTAGATATGAAAACTATGCAACCTTCTATCAAAAAGGCTGGACATGCAGAATCTGCAATGAGTTAAGCAATCATAATTCCTTTTTATTTTATTGTCAAAGAATAGTATGAAAGGTTATAATGCAAATATCGAGCAATTAACGCTCGAAAATAGTAATTTTAGAAAAGTACTTTACACTCTTAATGGACTTCAGCTAGTTCTTATGGCACTTAAGCCAGGAGAAGAGATTGGAGCGGAAATTCATCATGAGAATGATCAATTCTTTAGATTTGAATCTGGAAAGTGAAAGGTGCTGATTGATGAAAGTGTATATGAGGTAGAAGATGGTTCCGTTATTATTGTTCCAAAGGGATCTAATCATAATGTAATCAATACTTCAGATACAGAGGAGCTCAAGATGTATACTATTTATACTCCTGCTCATCACAAGGACGGAGTTATTCATGAGACTAAAGCTATTGCTGAAGAGGCAGAGCATGCTGGGACTGATGAATTTGATGGAAAAACAAGTGAATAAATCAGACTTTTATTCATCATTCGACGCTACCATTTTGGTGGCGTCTTTTTTGTTTTCAGGAATAGGAGGAGTCTGTTTTTTCGGTGTGTTTGAGGATAGGGTATGGGGTGTTTTCGTAGGATGTCTTGTTCTGTCAAAAAATGCAATTTTCTTTAATTTAGAGGTTTTGATAGCGAGATTTTATTTTTCCCTTAGACCCAAAAAGGAGTGAGAGGCTAAGGCTAGACTGAGCAAAAAAAATCGCACAAAAAAACTTGCAATTTAGTAGGAAATATGTAATATGACTTCCGCAACCAAGAAAGAGAAGAGGTTGCAGAAGATGAGATCCTTAACAATAGCATAATATATTACACTATTTCTTAGTAGATAAATCTATTT